>Ga0326726_10000379_pt1 | contig 42256 bp, 30 predicted proteins | sample MHFenrmetagenome_2_FD_207603 | JGI IMG/M metagenome (GOLD analysis project Ga0326726, IMG submission 207603) | Lab enriched peat soil microbial communities from Michigan Hollow, Ithaca, NY, United States - MHF15MN | ecosystem: Environmental > Terrestrial > Soil > Wetlands > Peat | place: USA... | reverse complement strand
CTATCATCCGGAGTTCGATCAGGAAACAGAAGGGATATGCATTTGAATGCCGGATCCGGCAAGTCGGCGGGGCTATCCGGTGGATAGCGGTAAGGGGATCGTTCTCCGTGGATAACGTCGGGAGTGACAGCCACGTCCTTGGTGTTGTCCAGGATATCACCGAACGCAAGATGGCCGAATCGGCGCTCAAGGAGAGCGAGGCGCGTTTCAGGAGTCTGTTTGAAAACCACTCTGCGCCTATGCTGATCATCGATCCGCTGTCGGGGCGCATCGTCGATGCAAATCCCGCTGCATCAGCGTTCTATGGCTGGTCGAAGGACGAACTGCGAAGGATGTCCATTCAGGAGATCAACTTGCTCTCCCCTGACGAGATCCGGATGGCGATGGAGTGCAGCAGGAGCTCGCGGCAGGTGCAGTTCCGGTTTCGTCACCGGAATGCGGACGGTTTCATACGTGACGTCGATGTGATCAGCACGACGGTCAGGATCGACCGGAAAGAGCTTCTCTATTCGATCATTCACGATGTGACGGAAAAACTCAGGACCGAAGAGAAACTGAAACAGAGCGAAGAGCTGTTCAGAAGCCTGTTTGAGGACCACTCTGCCGTCATGATCATTCTTGATCCGGCGACGGGAAGCATCATGGATGCCAATCAGGCGGCATCCGACTTTTACGGCTGGTCCAGGGAAGAGCTCAGGACGAAGAACATCACGGACATCAACTGCGCTGATCCCGAGTTCGTAAAGGCAGACATCAGAATATGGGGCCAGCAGACCCATCGCTATATCGTTGCCCGTCATCAGCGGGCTGACGGTACTATCCGCAATGTCGAGATTTTCGCAAAGAAGCTGGAGATCAATGGCCGGGCCCTGGTCTATGATATCATTCACGACATCACGGAGCGCAAACGGCTGGAATCCCTTGCCGCAATCCGAGTCAGCCTGCTGGAAAAGGCCGATGCCCTGACCGTCCAGGAGCTGCTTCAGGCTTCCCTTGACGAAATCGAGCGAGTGACCGAGAGTTCGATCGGCTTCTGCTTCCTGATCGCCAAAGACCAGAACCTCCTTTTCCTGCAGGCCATTTCTACCAACACCTCGATCGTCATGCGCAGCGTGGCTGAAAAGCTCGAGCATTGCCCGCTGGACGAGGCCGGGGTCTGGGCAGATGCCGTCAGGGAGCGTAAGCCGGTGATCCACAACGATTATCCGTCGCTCAGCCATCGCAAAGGGTTGCCTCAGGGACATGTCGACATCAAGCGTGAACTGGTCGTTCCCGTGATTCGGGGCGAGCTGATTGTGGCTGCTATCGGTATCGGCAACAAGCGTTTCGATTATGATGAGGAGGATGCGCGATGGGTAACCGCAGTCGCCGACCTGGTATGGGACATTGTCGAGAAGAAAACGACGGAAGCGGAATATTGCAAAATCGAAGAGCGTCTCCAGCACTCCCAGAAAATGGAGCTTGTCGGACAACTCGCATCCGGAATTGCACACGAGATCAATAATCCATTGAATTTCATCCAGCTCAACTTTGCGACACAGCAGGAGTATTTCACTGATTTCCTGCGGCTGTTCGACTGTTATCGGAGTCTGACAGGCAACTCTGAGCTGCACGGTTCGGGTCACCCGGCAGAGAAGCAGCGACTGCAGGAGTTGGAGGCAGAACTTGACGTGAACACGATGATCGGCGAGATGAAGAAGATTTTCATCGAATCGCAAAGGGGAATCGACCGGATCAAAAAAATAGTCGAAGGCATGAAGAGCCTTTCCTATCGGCACGACCTTGACAAGAAGGTGCTTTCGGACATCAATCAGGGAGTCATCGATTCTCTCACGATGGCACGGGGCGAGTACCGATACTCTGTCGATATCGAAACGAACCTTGGCCAGGTGCCCCTGGTGCCCTGTGTCATGGACCAGATCAATCAGGTGCTCCTCAACCTCATCGTGAACAGCTCGCACGCCATTCAGTCCCAGCGTCGTACTGAAAAAGGGAGGATATCCATACGCACCTGGCTTCACAGCGGCAAGGTCCATTGCTCTATCGGTGATGACGGTCCGGGTATTCCCGAAGATATCCGGTCTCATATTTTCAATCCCTTTTTCACAACGAAAAGCGCCGGAAAGGGCACCGGACTCGGCCTGTCAATCTCTTACGATATCATAGTCAACAAGCATAATGGAGAGATCTTCGTCCACTGTCCCCCTGAAGGAGGGGCGGTGTTCAGCTTTTCCATTCCCGTCGGCAACCATATAAAACAGGAAGAGACGAGATGAAGAGCATTTCCGATATCCTCGTTCTTTTTGTCGACGACGAAGGCGATACGATCAGCGGATTGAAGAGGTTTTTCCGCAAGGCGGCTTACCGTAAAGCCTTTGCGGAATCAGGAGAGGAAGCCCTGCAAATTCTGGAAGAGGAAACGGTGGATATTCTGGTGACGGACGCCCTGATGCCCGGTATGGGGGGGGCCGAACTGATACGGAGAGCGAAAAGCGGATATCCGGATATCGAGTGCATTCTGATTACCGGTTCCAACGACGTCGAGCAGATCGTCAAATCGGTCGATGCCGGCACGATCCTGGACTACGTCTCGAAACCGATAGATCCCGATGGTTTCAGGCATATCATCGACAAGGCCGTCGAACGGCATTGCAGGCTTTCCGCCGACTGAATCATCCGGGGAGAGTGCCGAAACGGCATTTCGAAAATTGCCTGCTTGTGTCGCCCGGAACTACTCCATTACTGCTGTGCCGTGCATTGGGTTTGAAATGAAAGCATATGAAGAAGTTGAAAATATCTCTATACTTCATAACGAGTACACTACATCAACAAATAAGATGCCCCCGACCCAAAAGAAGGCAACTGTGCTGGTAGCAGATGACAGTCCGGTCATCTGTTGTACCACTTCCATGATCGTCCAGAAGCTGGGTTATAACTCGATTTCTGTTTCGGACGGGGAACGGTGCGTCGAACTGCTCAATTCACGTCATGTGGATCTTCTGCTCCTGGATATCCACATGCCCAAAAAAGACGGTATCGACGTTCTCTCCTACATCCGGGATCATGACTTTTCTCTGCCAGTCATCATGATATCGGGTTCGGGTGATCTTGGCCCGGCCGTTGAATCGCTGAAACTCGGCGCGTACGACTACCTCGTAAAGCCTGTGGATCCGGGACGCCTCGGTGCCATCATGAAGAACGCACTGAGCGAAAAGGCGTTGCGTGAGCAGGTCCGGCTGCTGTCCGCGGCAATGGCCCAGAGCCCGTTGTCCATCATCATTACCGATCCGGGAGGGATGATAGAGTATATCAATCCAGCCTTTTCCATTGTTACAGGTTACGATGAGAAAGATGTGAAAGGGAGGAAACTGGATATCATTTCGTCCGGTCAGCACTCCGCCGATTTCTACGACGGACTCTGGAAAACCATCTCCTCGGGAAACGTATGGGATGGTGAGTTTGTCAACCGGAGAAAGAGCGGCGAATTGTTCTACGAATACGCCACGATAAGTCCGATCACCGATAATTCGGGTGCTATAACCCACTATCTGTCGATCAAACAGGACATAAGCCAGCGTAAAACGGAGCAAAAGGCGCTCATCGAAAGCAATCAGCGCTTCCAGGAACTGTCCGACCTCTTGCCGCAACCGGTTTTCGAATGTGATACCAGGGGGACGATCACCTATAGTAACCGTGTCGGTTACGATCTGTTCGGTTATACAAGGGAGGAGCTCGACAAAGGGGTGTCGAGCCTTTCGCTTTTTGCTCCGGAGGAGCGTGAGCGGGTGCTGCACAATATACAGTGTCGTTTGAATGACATGCCGTTTGAGAACCATGAATACCACGGCCTGAAACAGGACGGGACAACCTTTCCGATGCTGGCTTATACGGCAAAAATTATCCGTGACGGCCAGCCTGTCGGTATCCGGGGAATCGTCCTCGACATTACGGAGCGTCAGCAGATCGAAGAGAAGCTTCAGCAACTCAACCAGACGCTGGAGCAACGGGTAGAGGAGCGGACAAGGGAGCTCGAGACCACCCATCGTCAGATGATCCTGCAGGAAAAGCTGGCTTCGATAGGCCAGCTTGCGGCGGGACTGGCTCACGAGCTGAACAATCCGATCAATTTTGTCAGGATGAATTTCGCAACGCTCCAGGAAAATGTCAAGGATCTGCAGTCACTCCTCGGGAGCTATCGCGACATCGTTCGCAAATTCGAGGAGGGAGGCGACATAAGGGATGATCTCGCCGTGATTCACAGGAGGGAGGCCGCGGTCGCCGTCGATACGCTGATCGACGATATACCCGACATATTTGAAGAGTCCAGAAGCGGTTTCGAGCGTATCAAAACCATTATCGGCAGCATGCGCAATTTTTCGTTCAGGCATGCGGAAAACGAGATCGTCTCTTTCGATATCACCAAGGGGATCCGGGATACGCTGGTCATATCCCGCAACGAGTATCGATATATAGCATATATTGAAACTGAGCTCGATGACCTGCCTCCGGTTCCATGCAATCCCGAGCAGATCAACCAGGTTTTCCTCAATCTCGTCATCAACAGCGTCCATGCCATAGCGTCGCAACAGAGGGATTCCAAGGGTCTCATCAGGATTCGTACCTGGCATGACCAGGGTCATGTGTACTGCTCGATAGCGGATGACGGTCCCGGGATCTCCCCGGAAGTCATGAGACGGATTTACGAGCCTTTTTTCACAACAAAGGAACCCGGAAAAGGTACGGGGCTCGGCCTGAGTATATCGTATGACATCATCGTCCAGAAACATTACGGGCACCTGGATGTAACCTGTCCCCCCTCGGGTGGTACGGTTTTTACCATCAGGCTCCCAAGAACAAGAAGTGTAACCGATATGATGCATGAAATCGCTGAGTGACATTACCGTCCTTTTTGTCGATGACGAGCCCGACATTCTCAGTTCGCTGAACCGATTTCTGCGTCGGGAGCCCTACGGGAAGCTTTTTGCCGAAAGCGGGAGCCGTGCGCTCGAACTGCTCGCTCAGCACGATGTCTCTCTCATCGTATCGGATCTTCGGATGCCGGTGATGAACGGGCTCGAGTTGATCAGCGAAGTGAAGAAGCGAGATCCGCAGGTGCTCCGTCTGATCCTGAGCGGATCCCAGGATTTCGAACTGATCATCAATTCCATCAACATGGGAGAGGTGTTCCGGTTTGTGCCGAAACCGGTCGAACCCGAGGAGTTCAGGAAGATTCTTGTCGACGCCATCGATTACTACTGCCTGAAAGCCGAACGCGAGGAGCTTTTCGGCGAGCTGTCAAGAAAAAATTCGGAGCTGACCAAGGCCAACGAAGCCCTGCAGGCCATGGCCCGGGAACTCCGCCGGAGCGAAGAGCAGTTCCGGTCCATGACCGATGCCGCCCATGATGCCGTGTTCATGGTCAACAGGGAAGGGACAATCGTGTATCGCAACAACGCAGCCGAGTCTATATTCGGCTACGATCGTTCGGATTGTCAGTCGCAACCGTTCATGGAGATCATCTCTCCGGAATTCCGGGAGAGCTCGGTTCCAGGTGTCGTCGATCTCCTGTCGGAAAGCGAATCCGCATCCGGTTGGGAGAGCGTCAGGCAGATCGATGGACTGCGCAGGGACGGAACCCTTGTTCCGCTTGAGGTATCGGGAGGAAGCGTCTCGATCGAATCCGTACCTTATACGGTGCTGATCGCTCGGGACGTCACCGCCCGCGTCGAAGCTGAACGCAGCAGGCTGCGCTACGAAAACATGCAGCGGGAACTGGAGACGGCCATTGAACGAAAGCTGCTGCAGGGACCGTTTTCCCTGAAGCTGCAAGGAGCGTCGACAGGCCGGATGATGGTTTCATCCGGACATCTCAACGGCGATTTCGCTGATCACATCGTTTATGGGGAGCGACATGCTGATGTTCTCGTCGGAGATGTCATGGGTCACGGCATACAGTCCGCCCTTATCGGCGCCGGCCTGAAATCCCTGTTTTTGAAAGTCCATGCCCAGAAGAAATGCAGGAACGCCCAGCTGCCTTCGCTGGAGGAGATCGTCGGGGGGATGCACGAACTCTGCATCAACGAGCTTCTGGAACTCGGATCATTCGCGACGTTGCTGTTCCTGCGATGCGATCTTGAGGCCGGGCGTTTCTCAATGGTCAATTGCGGGCATCCTCCTCTGATACATTACCGTGCTTCGGAGGGGCGATGCCTGATGCTGAAGGGAGACAACCTGCCGATGGGGATGATCGAGTCCTGGGTATACACGGCCGTGTCGTTCACGGTGGAGCCGGGAGATGTGCTCGTTCTGTACTCCGACGGCATAACCGAATGCAACTCTCCCGACGACGAACTGTTCGGCGATGAACGGCTGGCAAGCATCGTGGAATCCTGTCACGGGCAGGAGCCAGATGAACTGGTGAACTCCATACGGGAGTCGATCACTTCGTTTTCCGGCCGGCAGGAGTTCAATGACGATGTGACATGTCTCGCGATATCGATACATTGAAACAAGTGATCGCCCCGGCCGGCAGCAGCGGGTTAAGGAACCTCCGGACATGCTCGAGATGACATTCGAGGCATAACCGAAAAGCATTGATTAAAACTGCAGTCTCAGATGAAGAAATTCACCATAGTGATTGTTGGCGACCGGGATAAAAGAGGAAGTTTGCAGGCAAGCTTCATCGACAGGCCCCGAATGAAGATGATCTGGGCCAAAACCCTCGCCGATGCCGAATTTCTGGTCGAATCGGAAGATGCCGATCTGCTTCTCGCGGTTCCGGGAGGGGCAGACGACCTTGAAGAGTTCCCTGTTCTCCGTCGACTGCTGAACCAGCATCGCCAGGTCCGGGTCATGCTCTTCGGCGACCAGAGTGAGCTGCAGGCTACGCTTGCCGGAATCGAGGTGCTCGACCCGGAAAAGCAGGCCGGCCTGTTTTTCCCGGTTACCGCCCCTGAGCCGGCGTCCCCGAAGAGACCTGCCCTCTCTGCAACAGGCGCGGCACCGGTTCAGGCCGGAGGATCCGACGTCGAATTCAATTATGCCGGGCTGATCGGCGAATCTCCGGACATCACGAGACTCAAGAAGCTGCTCGTAAAGATCGCCCCAACCGGGACGACCATCCTCCTGCAGGGGGAGAGCGGCACCGGCAAAGAGGTCATCGCCCGGGCTATCCATCATCAGAGTTCGAGGAGCAACGAAGTCTTCATTCCCGTCGATTGCGCCGCCATCAGCGAAAACATCATAGAAAGCGAGCTGTTCGGACACGCAAAGGGTGCTTTCACCGGAGCCGACCGCGCAACCCCCGGATTGATCAGAACTGCAGACAAAGGCACCCTTTTTCTCGACGAAATCGGCGAATTGCCGCTTCAGATGCAGGCGAAACTGCTCAGGACCCTTCAGGAGCGGGCTGTCAAGCCGGTGGGGGATATACGGATCTATCCGGTCGATATCAGGATCGTGGCCGCCACCAACTGCAATCTCGCTGAAGCCGTGAAAAAAGGGACGTTCAGACAGGATCTCTACTACCGTCTCAATGCAATCACCATCTATGCCCCCCCACTTCGTGAGCGCCGTCAGGATATCCCGCTTCTCAGTAATCACTTCCTGAAACGTCTCCTGAAAGAAGGGTATCCCGACAAGCCGATCTCCTCCCGTGCGATGGATGAACTGTGTGCGTATGACTGGCCCGGGAACATCAGGGAACTCGAAAATGTGATCCGGCGGGCGGTCACCCTGTCGGTCGGACCGGAAGTGGATGCTGAAAGCCTCGCCATTGATTTCGGCCCGGATCTCGAGATGGAAAATGGGGTCGATGAAAAACTCGGGAGTGTCGCTTACCATGAAAAAGAGGCGATCCTCAAGGCGCTGAGCCGCAGCAACGGCAACAGGCGGGCTGCCGCCGAACTTCTCGACATCAGCGAAGCGACGCTGTACCGCCGCCTGAAGATGTACTCCCTGTAAGGAGCTCCCTGCCGCACCTGACCCCGCCTGATCCCGGTTGAGAGACCGTCGATCTCCATACTCGCATTCTGACAGTCAATCCCTGTTCCCTCTCCTCTCAGCAAGTCTGTATACTACTGCCAGCCAAGCATATACGGCGTTCTGTCGAATTGGCATCGATATTGCTTGAGCAATCATGGCAACAGGAGAGCGCCACCCATCGGAGTGAAAGGCAGGACGCTTTCGCGAATTGCCGGTAAACTACCCCGGCGGTGGTGAAAGCCGCTATGCAAGGAGGCGGGATAACTCTCGCGGGTTCTAATGAAAAATATCTGGGTTCATGGAAATGGGCAACAGCAACGTGTTCGCAGTCGATACCGGAAGGGACGCAAAACCGCCGGAAGGTAACCGGTGTTATCCGGAGGGGCGCTGCAGAGTGCCAGGCAGATCGAGGCCATCCGCAGCCGGGGTGGCAGCCTTCGCCGTCGAAAGGTTCGTGGAGATCATGCTCGCACTTGCGGTCCTTCTTGCTGCGGTGCTGCCGATCGCCGCCGCGCTCGGTCTCGTCAGGCTGTTCGTGGAAAAGCCGCTCTACGCCACCAGGGTCGTCAGGGGGCGTGGTGGAAAGGCCCTGAAGGTGTTTCGTTTCTCGATCGGGCCGGAAGCCATGAGGGCCCTTCCCCTTTTCCTCGAACTGCTGAAGGGCGGCATCGCACTTGTCGGCACGGAGATAACCGATCTCCGGGAGGGTGATGCCAGCCCGGAGCAGGCAGAGCTCGATACCGTAAGGCCCGGCATGATTTCCCTGTGGGCCCTGCGCCGCTTCAGCAAAATCGCTCACGAAGGAAAGCTGGCGATCGAGCTGGAATACGTCCGGAACAAAGGGCTCGTTTACGACATCCTTCTGCTTGTCCGGTACCTACCCGTCATGCTCTATCGCGAACATGCGGCGGGAGACTCTCCAGTGCTTCCGCTGCTGGGCCTCAACATCTCGAACTTCACGATGAAGGAGTCGATATCGGCCATTCGCACTCATCTGCGCGAGTCAAGGCAATGTTCGATTTTTTTCGTCAATCCTGACTGCTGCAACAAAATGTGCGACGACCGGGAGTATTTCCGGATGCTGAGTAGCGCCGACTATGTCTTTCCGGATGGGATCGGGCTCGTGATCGCCGGGAAGATGCTGGATACGCCGATGAGAGAGAACATCAACGGCACTGACATGTTCCCGTACCTTTGCCGGATGGCCAGGCAGGACGGTCGCTCCGTGTTCCTGCTCGGGGGAAAACCCGGGGTTGCCGAAACGATGGCCGGGAAGATTCGCGAAACCTATGGTGTCACCGTGGCCGGGACCGCCCATGGCTATTTCGACCAGGTGCGGGGGTCTGATGCGGTCATCGCCGAGATCAACGAATCGGGAGCTGACATCCTCCTTGTAGCGTTCGGAGCGCCACTGCAGGAAAAATGGATAACCATGCATCGTGCACAGCTCAAGCCTGTCGTCCTGCTCGGCGTGGGAGGTCTTTTCGACTTCTTCTCCGGCCGGATCCGTCGCGCCCCGGTGTGGATACGGGAGATCGGTTTCGAATGGGTGTTCAGGATCCTCATGGAACCCGGACGCATGTGGAAACGATATGTCATCGGCAATCCGCTGTTCCTGTACCGGGTGATGTCGTGGAAATATTTTACGAAAGCGGCAGGGGCGATGTACGACAGGTTCGATGTCGCCGTCAGGAAGCGCCTGATGAGAAGCGTCAGCGAATCGATCAATCCGAATGGGCGTTACCGCCGGGCCATGAAGATCGCTGCCTGGGATGCGACCGTCAGATACGCAGCCCTCCTGAAGCGGCTGTTCGATCTTGTTGTCTCCCTGGCGGCGATCACCGCATTGTCCCCGGTGTTTATCTTGACGGCTGCGGCCATCTGGATCGAAGACCCCGGACCGGTTTTCTTCTGTCAGACCAGGGTGGGACGAAACGGCAGGCATTTCAGGTTTTTCAAGTTCAGGTCGATGGTCATCGATGCGGAGCGCCTCAAACAGCAACTTGCCGGGCAGAACGAGTCGGCGGACGGCGTCATCTTCAAGATGAAGCGAGACCCCCGCATCACGAAGGTAGGGCGCGTGATCCGCAAGACGAGCATCGACGAACTTCCTCAGCTGTTCAACGTCCTCCTGGGCGATATGAGCCTGGTCGGCCCCAGGCCGCCCCTGCCAGCGGAGGTTGCCGGATACACCCTTGAACAGCGCAAGCGGTTGCATGTCATACCCGGAATCACGTGCCTCTGGCAGGTGAACGGCCGCAGCGACATTCCCTTCAGCGAGCAGTGCCTGCTTGATCTGGAGTATATCCGGAGTTCCAGTATTCTCAACGACATCCGGCTCCTCTTGAAAACCATTCCTGCAGTCCTGACCGGCAGGGGAGCCTATTAACCAACAAACAGTACCATGGATTTCCGACTTGACACTTCGACAGGCGAATCAATCGGCGTCGCCGTCATGCCCGAAAGGCTTGATATCACCAACAGCCGGCAACTGAAATCGTCATTCCAGCAGTGGATGAGGCATTCGGAGCGGATGGTTTTCGACTGTTCGCAACTCGGGTTCCTCGACAGCAGCGGGCTCGGTGCCATCATTCACTGTCTGCGAATATCGATCGTCAGGGGCGTGGAGCTGAAGCTTTCCGGCCTTGTCCTGAGAGTCATGATGGTGTTCGAACTCACCAGGGCGAACCAGCTGTTCTCGATCTATCCGGACCTGACGGGTGCCATGGAGTCATACCTGTTCACGGAAACACAAGCAGCCTCCGTACGATGAAAACGATCATCCTCATCAGGGAATCGGATCATGGATGGGTCCGGCAGATGTTCCCGGACCGCCACCCGTTGCTCATGCCGCTTTGCAACAAGCCCGCTGTCGAGTATCTCATCGACCTGTCGGTCCTGGCGGGTTGCCGGGATATCCGGATCGTGAGCGACATCTCCATGGATGATGTCCAGCGCATCTGCGATACCGGGACGAGGTGGGGGGTCGACATCAGCTATGCGAACATACAGCCTGGCGACACCTTCGACAGGGTGATCGAAAAAAACAGGAAATTCTGTGCCGATGACCGGATCCTGGTGATCAGCGGAGCGCTGTTCGTGCGCTACGACAGGCGTCATGACTACCGCGCGTTCATCTCGTCCCATCTTTCGGGCGAGGTCGCGTGCGGCAGGCAGGGGAGCATGCTGGTGACCGGCGAGCCGGTGCCGTCGGACGAGCGATCCGACATTCCGCCGCTCTCCATACCGGAGATCGACAACATCGAGCACTATTTCAGGCTCTCCCGCGAAATCCTCGATGTCGGCAGCGACGCCTATGTCCTTCCGGGTTACAGCAACGAACCGGATTGCCATATCGGAATCAACGTGGTCATCCAGAAAGGCGCCCAGATCGTCAAGCCAGTCATGATCGGAAGCAACGTCCGGATCCTTTCTGGCGCGGTCATCGGCCCGGGTACGATCATCGGCAGCAATACCATCGTGGGCCGGAAAAGCAAGGTTGTCGAAAGCCTGGTGCTTCAAGGCACCTATATCGGCCAGCACCTCGCGGTCATCAGGCGGATGGTGGCCGGAAAGCTGCTGGTCGACCCATACAGCGGCGAGAGCATCCGCTTCGAAGAGCTGCATCTGATCAGCGACATCGGGCAGGGGCCGATGACCGCGGACCTGACCAGGCGCTTGGTGCATGCATTGGTCGCCCTCGTCATGATCGTTTCGCTCTCAGGACCCTACCTGCTTCTCGCCGCGATCCTTTCCGTCAAGGGTCGCCGGAAATCAAACCGTACGCTTTTCCATTCGGCCACCCCTGACGGATCGGTCGAACTGCAGCTGGCCGTCAACGATGGGCCCGGGTTGCCTGAGGCGCTCTTCCGCAGGCTGTCGCTCGACCGCTTTACCAGCCTGTTCCGGGTGCTTTCCGGCAATCTTGCGCTCATCGGATGTCGTCCCGAACCTGTCGACCGCCGGCGCGTGCATATTTCAGATGGGGATGCGATCTGCCCGCCGGGGGTATTCAGCTATGCGGAGGCCGAGGATTGGCCTGAAAACCAGAACGATTTCCGGATGGTGGAACATTATCATCTTGTTCATAGTAACGTGTTCAGCGATATTACCATGACGCTGAAAGCTCTGCTCAACCGAAACAACTCAACTGGAAGGGATTATGAATATCAGTGATCGAAAAGTCAACAACTATACCGTCGTATCACTCGAGGGGACCCTCAATTCGACTTCGGCCCCCGACTTTCAAAAAAGTGTCGAGAAGCTGGTGAATGAGTCGCATCTGGTCATCGATTTCGAAAAGGTCGATTTCCTGGACAGCAGCGGACTCGGCGCAGTTGTGGGGCTCGCCCGAAGGATCAAATCTAACAATGCGGTCCTGAGGCTGGCTCACATGAACGAAAAGGTCAGAAAAGTCTTCGAGGTAACCCTGGCATTCATGTTGTTCGATATTTACGACGATGTCCTGGCGGCGGCTGAATCAGAATAAATGCTTCTGAAACAATGAACAGATCCATTTCAATCACTCTGCAGGCTGACCTTGCCTATACCCGTGTAATCTCTTCGTTTGCCGGCCAGGTCGCCGAAATGTTCGCCGGGGAGACCGGCTCTTCCGGCAATATAGCCGAATTCTGCCATGCTTTCGAGCTTTCGGCGAGCGAGTCGTTCACCAACTCGGTCCGATATGGGGACCCTGCCGACTCGAGCAGGGGCATAACCGTCGATTTCACTACCGAGGGCGACAGGCTGACTCTGAAGGTGACCGATACCAACAGCGGGTTCGATCCCAGTCCACCCGCGCCTGACATCTCGACGTATCCGGAAAAGGGATATGGTCTTTTCATAATCGCCCGTCTGATGGATGATGTCTCCTATTCGAGGGTCGACGGTAAAAACACGCTCTCCATGACCAAGCAGGTGTTAAGGGCAGCGACGGAAATTCAGTAACGGCAAAACTTCGAATAGAAACATGATTACCGTAGTCATCGTCAGTTACAATACTCGCGATATCCTCAGGAACTGCCTTCTGGCGCTGTTCGGGAACAGCGCCGGGATCGAGATGGAGGTGATCGTCGTCGACAACGACTCGCATGACGGCACACCTGACATGGTCAGGACCGACTTTCCATCGGTCCGCCTCATCGCCAACAGCGTCAATGCGGGCTTCGCGGCGGCAAACAACCAGGCCTACGCGATCGCTTCCGGTCGCTATATCGTCCTGCTTAACCCCGATGCCTATCTCCGGCCGTCATCCATCTCGAACGGCGTCGCTTTCATGGACCGGAATCCCCGATGCGGGCTTTGCGGGGGAAAGATCGTTTCGCAGGAAGGCAGGCTCGAACCGTCTGCACGGCGGTTTCCTTCGGCCCTTTCGAAACTGCTCACCATATCGGGAGTGAGCTGGCGCTTTTCCGGTTCCCCGCTGCTCAATCGCCACGAGTTCGGAGGTTTTGAGCACGACAGGCCGATGGATGTCGACTGGGTTCCGGGAACATTCACCATCGTGCGACGCGAGTTGCTCGATGATATCGGTTTTTTTGATGAACGCTTCTACCTCTACTACGAGGAGACGGATCTGTGCCTGAGGGCGAAGAAGGCGGGATGGAAAGTGTTTTTCATTCCCGATGCCGAGGTCATGCATATCGGGGGCGCGTCAAGTAAAACGAGAAAAGACAAGATCTACGACAGTAAGGCTTCACAGGTGCTGAACTTCAGGCTGCGAAGCGAGTGGCTGTACCACCGGAAGAACCGTGGCCTCGCCCTGCTTCTTGCCAGCGCCGGAGTCGAGCTCCTCTGGAACACGTTCCGGTATGTGAAAAATGCACTGGTATCCCGGGGTGAAGCCGGACTCAAGCGCCAGGCTGCCGCGTCCCTGAATCGCCAGATCGTCAGGTCGCTCCTGGATACCCGTTTCGGGCTTGTTTCACCTCCAACCCCCTGGTAGGCCACTATGGGAATGTTCAGTGATATCCGCTCAGATCTGGCGGCGTACGGGGGTGTCTGGAGTTCGCAGGGGTTCTGGGCGATGGTTGTATACCGGTTCGGACGGTGGCGCTACACCATCAGAAGCGGCATGCTCCGCAAGCCGTTTTCCCTGATATACCGCTTTTCCTACAAGCTGGCCCAGGTTGCCACCGGGATCGAGCTGCCGTGCGAGGTTCCGGTCGGCCGGAATTTCCGCATCGACCACTTCGGCGGCATCGTGATCAGTGGATACGCCAGTTTCGGAGACAACTGCATCGTCCGTAACGGCGTGACCGTCGGGCTGAAAAACCTGGATGAGAAAGCCGCGCCCCGCATCGGCAACAATGTCAATATCGGGGCCGGCGCAAAGCTGCTCGGCAATATCACCATCGGCGACAATGTGGACATCGGCGCCAACGCGGTCGTCATATCTTCCGTGCCGGACAACTCCATCGCGGTCGGCATTCCCGCCAGGGTTCTGCCCCGGACCGTGTAACGCTCCTTTCCGTCTCCGCCTCACTGATTCCTCAGGGCTCTCAAGCTGACAGAGCCTCGCCGCATCTCTTGCTGAATGACATCCCTGGCCATGGCCATGATTCGTAAGTTACGATGAATCATGGTTTTATTGGCGATCTTTTGGCTGGCACACTATTTGAATGTGGTATGCTGGTTAATAAAATCCAACAGAGAGTAGAACTATGCGATGTGATCGATTTGCCCTCATCTCCGGAAAAAGGCTCCCGCCCGCAAGCGGTGGGCGACGCAGAACCCTGCAGAGACTTTCCCTGCTCGTCTGCGGTTTGTGCGTGACACTCCTGCTCGATGCATGCAGCACCATATCACCCCATCCCACCAGCGCCACCCCGCTTCCCGGACGGGGGTACAGCGTCGAAAAGCCTAAACCGGTGCCCGGGTTTGCGACCAGAGAGCAGGTCGAGGCGATGACTCCGAAGGAGCCGTACCAGTATCGTCTCGGACCAGGCGATGTGATCAGCGTCAAGGTGTGGCGGCGACCGGAACTCTCCCAGGAGAGCCTGACGGTCTCCCCGGACGGCAGCATCGCCGTTCCAAGGGCCGGGTTGATTCCCGTGACGAGCGGCACTCCTGCCGAAGTTGAAAAACTGATCGCCACGAAACTGGAGGAGTACTACATACAGCCGGAAGTGACCGTCATGGTGAAGGAGTTCCATAACAACAGGGCATTCGTGCTCGGCCACGTACTGAAACCGGGGGTCATCAACTTCCCCGGAACCGGTACGCTTCTCGAGGGGCTCGCCATGGCGGGGGGCCTGCCTGACCATGACACGATGACCCGGTGCTCGATCATCCGCGGCAATGACCGCGTGATATGGATCGACCTGCAGGACCTGCTGAGGAACGGCAACATGAGCCTGAACGCCCGGATCATGAACAACGACGTGATCTATATCCCCGAAGTCAACGACGATCTGGTCTATGTGATGGGAGAGGTCAGGACTCCCGGAGCCATCAAACTGGGCAGCAGCATGAACGTGCTCAAGGCAGTGATGCTTGCAGGAGGCATGAACAGCAAGGCCAATCCGAAAAAGATCTTCATCATCAGGCAGCAGCAGGAAAAGGGTGATGTTATCGCCGTCGATCTCGACAAGCTGGTGGCCGGCGGGGATTTCAGCAAGAACTTCAGCCTGCTGCCGAACGACATCGTCTATGTCAGCCCTTCCGGCATGGCGAAATTCAATTACGCGCTGGAAAAGCTGATGCCGTCGCTCCAGGTGCTGAACCTCGGGGTCAACGTCGGAGAGTCGCTTGGCGTCATGCAGGAGCTGCGCCAGAAACTCTGGAACCAGAGCGGCTTCGTCAACGGTTCGAACACGGGGACATCGACGACAACGAAGTAGGCCGGACAGGCAAATCCGGAGCCTCCGTCGGTGCAACGATCAATTACGTCATGAGCAGGGGGCCGCGTTGTTCCGGTGGAGGGCTGGAGTCCCGGAAGGCGATGCTCGAGGGGGCAAGAAGAACAAGGAATCGATCAGCGGCCACCCCGGAAGGAGCCGGGGGGTGCGTTGGTCAGGACAGAGATTCATCAATGACAACAGAATTTACAACATGAAGAAGTTTCCATTCGCCGGTTTGCGGGCGATCGCCGTTCTCCTCGATCCAGGTGAGCGGTTTCGCCTGGTTTTGCTGGTATGCATGATGATCGTGGGTGTCTGCCTTGAAACTGTCGGCATCGGTCTTGTCATACCGACCATCACCCTGTTCACCCAGCAGGACATTGCCTCGAAATACAAGATGCTGGAACCAGTTCTGGCCTGGCTCGGCAACCCCGAAAGGCCGGCGCTGGTCATGTACGGCCTTGGACTGGTGTTTTCCGTCTACCTGGTCAAGACCCTCTTTCTTTCAGCGTTTGTCTGGGTCCAGAACCGTTTCGTGTTCGGCATCGAGGAGCGCCTTTCGTTGAAGCTTTTCACGATGTACATGCAGCGGCCCTACCTCTTCCATCTCCAGAACAATTCGTCGCGGCTGATTCGCAATGTGAGCGGTGAGATCAGCCTGTTCGCCAACAGCGTGCTGACGCCGGTCATGCAGATGACTGCAGAGCTGCTGATCCTGGTCACGCTGTGTGCAATCCTGTTCCATACGGAGCCCTACGGCACGCTGACGGTCATGCTGGTCTTCGGTCTCGTCGGCTGGACGTTCAACCGTTCGATCCGTAACCGGATCGGGGCATGGGGAGCATCTAGGCAGTATCATGATGCCAAGCGCCTGCAGCATCTGCAGCAGGGCCTTGACGGCGTAAAGGATGTGCGGTTGCTCGGAAGGGAGGGCTATTTCCTGAATCTGTTCGCGACGCACAACCGTGAAGGCATCCGGGTAGGCAGGCTGAATGCGACCCTCGGTCAGCTTCCGAGGCTCTGGCTGGAACTGCTGACGGTCGGCGGGCTTTTCGGCCTCGTGCTCTCGATGATGAGCCACGGAGGCGACCTGTCGGCCGTCCTTCCGAAACTCGCCCTCTTTTCCGTTGCGACCTTCAGGCTGATTCCATCGGTCAACAGGATACTGTTCTCCTCACAGGTCCTGAAGTACTGCGCCCCGGTGACGCTCCTGCTGGCAAAGGAGTTTTCGATGCCGTCCGGCAAGTCCGGTGATGCCGTGCCGCGGAACGGAGGGTTCCGGGAGATGCTGGAGCTTCGCCATATCCGGTTCACCTATACGGATGCGCCTGATCCCGCAATAACCGACCTGTCGCTGCGCATCGCCTGCGGCGAGTCGATCGGTATCGTGGGTCCGAGCGGGGCCGGAAAAAGCACCCTGGTCGATATCGTGCTCGGGCTCGTCGAACCCGACCGTGGCGAGGTGCTGGTCGACGGCCAGGACATTCATGGTGGCGTCCGCTGGTGGCAGGACCAGATCGGGTATGTTCCCCAGTCGATCTACCTGACCGACGATACCATCCGGAGAAATATCGCGTTCGGCATACCGGACGGAGAGATCGACGACCTCGCAGTCAAACGCGCGCTTGCCGCAGCACGACTGGACACCTTTATCGGCCACCTCCCGAACGGGCTCGATACGGTTATCGGCGAGCGGGGCGCACGCCTTTCCGGCGGTCAGCGCCAGCGGATAGGAATAGCCAGGGCGCTCTATCACGACCCTGCCGTGCTGGTGCTCGACGAGGCGACCAGCGCGCTCGACCTGGAGACCGAGAAGGAGGTCGTCAAAGCCGTCAAGGCACTGCAGGGACAGAAGACGATCATCATCGTGGCGCACCGGCTGAGCACCATCGAACATTGCGACCGGGTCTACACGATCTCGCGCGGGGGAGTTTCCGGAGGCGAAACCCGCCAGCGGGAGATGCCTTTCGCCGACCGGGAGTGCTCAGGCGCTGTGGCATGAGAGGGTTCCGGCTGCCTGATGGATCCGGACTGTGACAACAGGTCACCGCCAGCATGGCGAGCGGACTATAGTGTCATGTCGACCGAAAAATGTCGCCTGGCTCTCCAGGCAGTGGTGAACACGATCTCGCATCATCGAAATCGAAATCCGGATCGAACACCATTGGCGTCGTGGGTGAGAAGAATCGATTTCGAAGCCGATGGCGATTTCGATTTGGATAAAACATGAGACAATCCACTTTCGCCCGGCATCCGTCACTTGATGCGTGACATAACACCAGTCGTAGACGGTTCCTCCGGTTAATCGATTCCTCCATGACGATCTTCAAGGGGCTCTCAAGCTGACAGAGCCCTTTCGTGTTTCTTGCGTTATGACAATGCCTGTAAACGGGATGGTCTTATAAGTATTTAAAATATAGTGTTTTACGGGATATTATTCATTGGCACGCTATTTGTAGTTAATGGGACGATGACGTCGCAGACGACCGAGGAAACCATAAGGTCCGAACGATTCGAATCCTGTGCCGGGGTTGTTGCCGATGGCAAACCCTTGCGGCTGGGATGGAGGATAACTTCATTGAAAAGAATACATAACAACCGCTGAGCATCATGATCAAGGAGAACGCCATAGTCAACCCCCTGCCGCTGGGGAAAGCATCGAAATCGTTCGACGCCGTCGGCTTCCTGAAACGATACGGCCTCTACATCTTGCTGCTTGGCGGCATCATCTTCGGGATAATGTCACCCCTGATCCTGATGTTCAAGAAGCCCTATTACGAAGTCCATGGCTACATGAAGGTTGATCCGGTCACGCCGACGCTGATCACCAGGACAGACGATAATTCGATCGTCAACTATTACCAGGACTATGCAAACACCCTTGCCCATTCGATGACCACGATCGACCTGCTGACCAAGACGGTCGATGCGCTCGGCAGGGAGGAGCGGCAGGCACTGTTTCCGAGGAGCCTCCCTTCGGAAAAGTGCGCCGAACTGCTGGTACACCGCATCAAGGTGACGCCGATGAACCATACCCATCTTCTCGACATCATGATCTCGGGGGACAGCCCGAAAGGCCTTGCACCACTGCTGAACACCCTGATGCGGGTCTACATGGATGAGGACCGGAACAGCAGCAATCTCGTCGACAATGACAGGCTGAAGTACCTGTACGACCAGAAAGAGGCGATCAAACAGGAGATGACGATGTACGAGCGCGGGCTCGACAGCCTGACCCGGGATATCTCGACCTCCACCTACTCCGAGGCGTTCAACATGGCCAGCAAGAACAATGACGAGCTCTCCAGGCTCTTCAACAATGTCATGGGCGATAGGATCAAGGCGGAGGCGCAATACCGGGAGGTGAAGCGATCGAGCAGGGAACTGAAGTCCGTACCTTTGAAGCCGCTTGTCGACGAGGTGGTCATGACCGCTCCGTCGCTGAACGCCACCGACGCCTGGACCAACCAGCAGTTGCAGGAGCTGAGGAGCACCACCGACGGTCTCACGGCGAAAAATCCCGACCGTATCTACGTGGAGCAGCGTATGGCGGCCATGAAAAAATATGACCAGCAGCTCAGGAACGAGGTGCGCAAGACCGCCCAGTCGGTCGTGTACGGCAAGCAGAACATCGAACTCCGCCGATCGGAGATCCTGGCAAGGCATGACTACGAGAAAGCGAAGCGGACCGAGGACGACCTCCGCAAAGAACTGGACAGCAACCTGAAGGAGTCGAAACGGATCTCGATCGGAATCCGGAGAGGCGAATACCTGGAGACCAACCTGAAGCACAAGCACGACCTGCTCGACAATATCGATACGCGGATCACCGAGATCCAGGTCGAACGCAAGGCGCCGTTACGGCTTTCGATCGAGTCGTTGGCAAGGGTCCCCTCGACTCCACTGAAATCGAACCTCAAGAACATCGCCATGGCCCTTGTGGCCGGAAGCTTCGGCCTCGTCGCCGGCCTTTTCTTCTTCATCGAATTCACCGACGACCGCATCCGGTCGCCCAGGGATGTCATGAATGCCCTCGGTCACCCGCCGACGCAGATCGTCGCCGATGTGCGCAAGAGCAAGGAGACGGGGCTGCAGTACAGCCTCGCTCCCGAGCAGTTCAGGTCGGATGAAATCGGGAGTATGTCTATCAGGTTCTGTCGGGAACAGGCACAGTCGAATACCCGTGTCTTCCTGTTCACCGGGCTGGAATCCGGTGCCGGCACAACATCGATAACCGGAAGCTGCGCTGCGGCGCTGTCGAAGATGGCGCAAAGGGTGCTGGTGATCGATGGCAATGTCGGCATGGCAAGGGAGTCGTTGACGCAGAAGGATGACAAGCCGTCGCAGGGCCTTTGTGGCTACCTCGCCGAAGGGGGCTCATGGAAGGAGTACATCGTCTCGACCCAGGGCAGCAACATCGACATCCTCCATGCCGGGAGCATGGAGCAGGGTGCGCTGCCCCGCCAGCGGGTCCGCGAACTGCTTGAAGAGGTACGCCACGCCTACGACTTCATCTGCATCGATGGGGCTCCGCTGCTGCACAGCCACCTGACGGAACAGATGGCGATCTACACCGATGTCGTCGTGCTGATCTGCCTGAAGGACAGCTCAACATTCTCTGTCCTGAGGCAATCGGCCGAGCTGCTCGTCCGGCTCGGCGTTCCGGGCATCGCTCCTGTCCTGAATCAGTCCGGCCTGAAAAGACGGGTGACCCTCGGGGATCTCCTGAAGATTCCTCCCGCGTTCCTCATCGACAGGCTGCCTGACAACATGGCCGGCGCCTTGCGGAAGATCTTCGCTGGGCTCAGGGGGATCGACAGGATCGTCAGTTCCCTCCAGGGCGCATGACGAGAGCGTTTTACGAAACAAACAAGTAACGAACGTGATAATATCATCGACAGAAGCGGACTGGTCCCGGGAGAAGGTCATTGTAGGCCGTTACGAGCCCGGAAAGTACCTGCTCTCGGCACTGCGACGCTACCAGCGGCTCAGAATGAAAAAGGGCATCCTTGCCCGGTCGGCAGCACTGTCACAGGTGGCGCTGCACCGGTTCTGGAGTGCGGTCTGCGGTGCCGACATTCCGCTCGATTCAGAGATCGGGGGCGGATTGCTCATTCCCCATCCGAATGGCATCGTGATCCATCCCGGGGCCAGGATAGGCCCAAACTGCCTGATCTTCCAGCAGGTCACCATCGGAGCGGGCTCCGAATCGGGGTTGCCGGTCATCGAGGGACACGTCGATATCGGCGCGGGGGCAAAGATCATCGGCGCGGTCCGGATCGGAGCCCATGCCCGAATCGGAGCCAACGCCGTCGTGCTCGAGGACGTTCCGAGATGCTCCACGGCAGTCGGCATACCTGCAAAAATCCGAATGGCGGAATAAACAACACTCTCCACGGAACCCCATGAACGAAAGGAACGGAAATCAACCCCTGTGCATCGCCTACGCAGCAGGCCCCGGAGATATCGTCAACACCTTCTCCTTCTGGAAGCAGGGTCTCGACGATCCTAACCAGTTGTCGGTAACTTACAGCGCTCTATTTTTCGATGCCTGCCGAAGCCTCGGCGCCAGAGGGGTGGCGATTTCTTCCTGTCCCAGGGCGGACCGGACGAGAACGGAGCGGTTCTACGTGGAGAATCTTCCGAAAGGTGAGGCGAGCAACCCCCTCGCCTTTCATTACCAGCAGATCAGCTATGTGCGTCAGGTCGTCCGAAAAGCCATGGAAGAGGGCGCCGACCTGCTCGTGATGTCCGATTCCACCGGCCACTTTTTCGCGTTTCCCTGGTTCGCGCCGCGTGGCATGGCGCTCGTTCCGACGCTGCACTGCAACCTGTGGTCCCGTTTCCGGCAGCTCTCGCCGATGCAGCGCATCATCAGGCGGCTCAACAGGGCGGTGTTCGCCCGGCGGGCTGAGGCCACCCTCGCCGTCTCCCCGAGCCTCGTAGAGCAGATCAGGGTGATGACCGGAGGCAGGCAGCGACCGGTCCACCGTTTTCACCAGCTCTACCGCCCGGCGCATTTCAGGCAGATCTCCCGGCCCGACCCTGCCCAGGAGCGGTTCAACCTGCTGTTCGTCGGTCGTCTGGAGACCGAGAAGGGGGTCTACGACCTGCTCAGGATGGCCGAACTGCTGAGAGATCGGGGGGATGAGAGGATCGTGATCCATCTCTGCGGAACCGGTTCGGAGGAGCGGGCGCTACGGGACGCCGTTGCCGAAAAGAGGCTGGAGAACCGTCTCGTCGTGCATGGCTTCTGCCGCCAGCCGGAACTGGTCGCCCAGATCAATGCCAGCCACGCCTGCATCGTGCCGACCAGGACGAGCTTCGAGGAGGGTTACAACAAGGCGGTGGTCGAGGGGCTGCTCTCAGGGCGTCCGGTCATCACCTCGACGGTCTGCGTCTATCCCGAGCTGGAGACGATCAGCGAGGGGATCATCGTGGTGCCTCCCGACGATGTCGAAGGGTACCTCTCTGCGACAGTCAGGCTGGCTTCCGACATCGGCTATTATCAGCGGATGCAGTCGGCTTCTATGGCGGGCCTGGAGGCGTTCTACGATGAAGGTTCGTCGTGGAAGGCGATGCTCGGGCGTATCGTGAAGGAGGCGGAGAATGGGTAGCCCTTCAGGCGCGAACATCCTGGTGCCGATCGCGTTCCTGTCATGGTTTCCGCTGGTCGTCGCGATGTACAAGCGGTTCGAGAAACGGCTGGTTCCGGTGATCGCCTACGTGGCAGGGTGGATGTTCCTGCCCGTGGCGAACTACGACATCTTCCTGCTGAAGAACACGAAGACGACGGTCACCGGACTTGCCATCCTGGCCGGCGCCTGGATGTTCGACAGGGAGCGGCTGAAGAGCTTCCGGTACAACATCGCCGACCTGCCCATGGTGCTCTGGTGCATCGCGCCGTTCTTCTCCTCGCTGTTCAACGACCTCGGCCCGTATGACGGTCTCTCCCAGACCATGTACCAGACCATCAGGTGGGGGCTGCCCTATTACATCGGAAGGGTCTGCTTCACCGACAACGAGGTGCTGAAGAGCCTGGCGCTGACCATCTTCATCGGTGCGATCATCTACATTCCCTTCTGCCTGTTCGAACTGAAAATGAGCCCGCAGCTCCATCGCCTCACCTATGGCTTCCATCAGCACGACTTCCTGCAGACGCTCAGGGACAACGGGGGCTACCGGCCGATGGTGTACATGGACCACGGCCTGATGACCTCCATGTGGATGATGCTCGCCTCGCTGCTCGGCACCTGGATGTTCTTCACCCGCTCGCTTCCGGAGAAGGTCCTGGGGATGCCGTCGGTATACCCGTTGCTCGCTCTGGTAGCGACCACCATCATGATGCAGTCGGTAGCTGCGATCTGCTACTACTTCATCGCGATCGCGGTGCTCTATCTGACGAGCAGGATGAAGAAAACCTTCCTGGTGGCGATCCTGCTGATCCTGCCCCACCTCTATGTGCTGGCCCGTACCGGGGGGTCGTGGGACGGCCGCAACTTTTCCGAATGGGTCGCCGTGAAATTCAGCCCCACCAGGGCGCAGTCGGTCCAGTTCCGGTTCGACAACGAGACGGTCCTTATCGACAAGGCCAAGCAGGGGAGCTTCTTCGGGTGGGCCGGATATGGGCGCTCCCGCGTGTTCAACGACGACGGCAAGGATCTCACCGTCACCGACGGCCTCTGGATCATCGCGTACGGCGTGAACGGGACATACGGGCTGTCGACGCTGATGGTCATGATCCAGCTTCCCGTCCTGCTCTTCATGCGACGGACCAGGCCCGGAACCTGGATGACACCGGAGATGGCAGCACCGGCAGCCATGGCCGTATTCCTCGGCTTCACCATGGTCGACAACCTGCTCAACGCCATGATCAACCCCATCTACATGCTGTTCAGCGGAGGGCTGATCGGCATGGTCATGAAAACGGATCCTGTGCTGACGGCCATCCGGCAGATCGTCCGGGAACCGGCGGGAGCCGGCGTGCCTGAAGGGACGCGCTTCATCGGAGGATCGGGCGTCGTGGTGAGCAGGTTTATCTAACAGACAAAAAAGGACGAAGGGAATGGTTCAAATCAGGAAAATCGGCTTCATCTGGATGGCGGCATTCACCATACTCATGCTGGCCAGCGTCACCAGGGGTTACTCCTCGCTCAAGGTGTTCGGTATCGACATCATGTTTCACATCGGCATCTACACCGTGGTTGCGTTTCTGACGATCATGCTGTTCAGGAACTTCGAGACGATCATTGTTCCGGTGTCGGTGATGATCGTGTCGGCTCTGTTTTTCGAGATCCTGCACGGCACGATCAACGGCTACGGATTCGAGAACGGCGACTACCTGCTCAACAACCTCGGCATTCTCATCGGCACGGCCGTTGCCGTGGCGGGCCGGTGGCTCTTCGGCAACGGTGTCGTCGGAGGGGAGCAGATCGGGGAGCCTCCTTCGGCCAGACCGGGACTCTCCGAACGCGGAGAGAGAGATATCCTTTAACGGAGAAGCACATGATTTCATGCAGGGTGGACTTTAATGAATCTTACCGCAACCGGTTCCTGGCGCTGATGTCGGAATCTTCGGCGCGCATGCTCCAGTTTCCTGACGACCGCATCGATGATGCGATCACAGGAGTCCTCGGCGATCTCGGACGCTTCCTGGACGCTGACCGGTGCTATGTGTTCCAGTTTCACAGCGAGAACCACTTCATGGATAATACCCATGAATGGTGCGCCGAAGGGGTGAACAGCGAGAAGGACAACCTCAGGGGGCTTCCGGTCGACCTCTTCCCCTGGTGGATGGCGTTCATGATGAGGAATGAACTCCTCTATATCCCGGAGGTCGACGGCCTTCCTCCGGAAGCCGCCGCGGAGCGTGAAGTTCTGAGCCGGCAGCAGATCAGGTCCCTTGTGGCCATTCCGTTGTTCGCGAGCGGGAAGGTGTTTGGATTCATCGGTCTCGATGCTGTCAGGCATTGCATGAAATGGCAGCCGGAGAGCCTCGACCTGCTCCGGGTTGCCGGCAACATCATCATCAGCGCGATTCTCCGTCACCGGTCGAACCTGCTGCTCAACGAGGAGCTCGATCTGGCCCTGAAAATCCGTGAGTCCGGCTCCCTGCGCGAAACGCTTTCCCACTGCCTCGACACCGCGCTCGCGGTCGCCGGCATGCCGAGCGGAGGGATCTACCTGATCCATCCTGACGACAGCGTGGAACTGGTGGTGCACAAGGGCATTTCCGAGGAGTTCGCCGCTAAGGTCCGGAATTACGCCGCCGGAAGCGAGCCGCACCGGTGGATCATCTCCCGCACGCCCCTCTACCTCAGGACCGCGGAACTGGTGCTTCCCGACACCGGGTATGTCCTGAAGGAGGGGCTCGACACGATCGCGATCATTCCCATCATCTACCGGGAGCATGTCGTTGCCTGCATGAATATCGCGTCACCGTATGCTGGCGGGTTTCCGGAACATCTCAGGAAGCAGCTCGAGACCATCGCCTCGCATATGGGATCTGCCATCTACCTGGCCAGGAAGGACGAGGAGCTCAAGCAGGCGACTTTCAACCTCAAGACGCTGTTCAACACCATCGATATCATCATCTTCGTCTGCGACCTGAACGGCAGGATCATCGCGACCAACGACACGGCGGTCAGCCGGACCGGGTATTCGAACACCGAGATCATCGGCCGTTCGATCATCGACCTGATTCCGACGGCTGACACCGAGGTCATCTCTCCCTTTCTCGGCTCAACACCCGGGAGCAGGATCGTATCGAAGAAAGGCCGGATCTTGAAGCTGTCGGGAGGTCTGATCCCGGTCGAGATCAGTGTCTCCCAGAGTCTGTGGGACAACCGATCCGCGCTGATCTGTGTCTGCCGTGACATCACCGAGCGACAGAAGGCCGAAGAGCTCCTGCGTGCGACCATGCGCATGAAGGAGGGGCTGCTCGGCCGGTTCGAAAGGGTGTCGGCGCTGCGCAACCGCCTGATCGAGTCTCTCAACAGCGCGTCGGTCGAGCGAATACTACAGCTCACGCTCGACGAGGCTGAACAGATGACGGACAGTTCGCTCGGCTTTTTCCATTTCGTCCAGAATCACTACGCCCCCGGGCTGACCCATGTCTGGTCGACAAAGACCGTCATGCGTCACGGCAGCCTGCTGTCAGAGACTCAGGCGGGCCTGGAGGAGCTTATCGGCAGCAGGTTCTGGAGTGCTGTGCTGGAACGGAAGGAGCCCCTGGTGTTCGGCGGGGCCTCCCTGGGCAGAGAGGTGGCCGGGTTTCCCGAACGTCATCCGGGCATCTCCACGATGATGGTGGTTCCGGTCGTCCGCGACGAGAGGGTCATGGCGATCCTCGTCGTCGGCAACCGAATGGAGGCGTATGACGAGGAGAGCGTGAGATGGGTGCGAGCGCTTGCAGACCAGGCATGGGAGATCGTGGAGAACAAGCTCTATCTCGCCAGGCAGACCAAACTGCAGGAGCAGTTGCAGCATGCGAAGAAAATGGAGACGATCGGTCGCCTTGCGGCGGGTATCGCCCATGAAATCAACAATCCGCTTAATTTCGTCAGGTTCAACCTCGTGAACCTGGAAAATGATTTCCGTGACCTGCTCGACTGGATCGACCGGGTGCCGGCGATGCATCCGGACAGCGCAGCCGCATATGCGCTCCCATCGGGATCCGTCCAGGCCTTCGCTCCGCACCAGGAGCCGGGCGGACTCCCCGGCTTCGACGAACTCCTCCGGGAGATTCCTGACATCCTCAATGAGACCAGGAGGGGGGTTGAGCGAATCACCGGCATCATCCGGAGCATGCGGAACTTCACCTACGACCAGAGGCCGGACGCCAAGGAGTCCTTCGATATCAACAACGCCGTCCGGGATGTGTTTGCCATCGCAGCAAACGAGTGCAGCACCGTAGCCCTGCTCGAGTCCGAACTTGCAACGGTTCCCCCTGTGTTCTGCAACGCATTGCAGATCAACCAGGTGATCCTCAACCTGATCATGAACGGCATCCATGCCATCAGGTCCCAGAAACGGGGCACCACCGGCCGGATCCGGGTCAGGACCTGGGAAGACGACTCTTCTGTCTGCTGTTCGGTCTTCGACGACGGGCCGGGAATACCCGAACCCATCAGATCCAAGGTGTTCGACCCCTTCTTCACGACCAAGGAGCCACGGGAAGGCACCGGTCTCGGCCTGAGCATCTCGTACGATATCATCGTGCACAAGCATCAGGGCACCCTCTCCTTCGAGTGCCCTCAGGAGGGGGGGACGATCTTTACCTTTTCGCTGCCGAGGTACTGAGGAGGTGGGGCGGGATAGGCCTTGTCAGGATTCGAGGAGCCGGAGCAGCCGTTCCGTGGCATCGTTCCACGAATAGCCGTGCGCCTTGGCGTAGGCTCGTGCAGATCGTCGGCGCCATTCGTTTTCCTGGAGCCTGCACGTGGCAACAATAGCCTCCGCCATCTCTTCGGGTGATTCCATGGCCACCAGGGTACCGGTGCCGTCGCCGAGCAGCTCGGTCGCTGCTCCGACCGGAACGGCGATGACCGGCGTGCGGCAGGCCATGGCCTCGAGGATCGGCAGGCCGAAACTATCGTGTCTCGACCCGAACAGCCATGCATCGCAGCGGCTGTAGATCGTGCCGATCTCCCGCTGCGGCGGCCGGTGGAAGTAGTCGGCTCCGGCAGGCAGGGCGAGATCGGCCGATGGCAGGTCGGCGCCGAACGCAACCACCTTCAGATCCGGAATCTCGCGTCTGGCGAGCTCGCAGGCCCGGATACAGATATCGGCTCCCTTGAATGCGGCCCTGGCGTAGACAAATCCCACGGTTGGTACCCTCTGTCGGCCCCTTTCCGGCGCATCGAACTGCTCCAGGTCGACCGCGTTGGGAACGATGGAGATGCCGAGCTCCCCGAGCTGCGACTCGATAGTCCGTTTGAGGTCAGAGGAGATGGCGATTTTCAGGTTGGGCAGTTTCAGTGTATGGTGGACCTCATCGGCGAGATCGGGGTTCGGCCAGACCTCGTACCCCTGGATCAGGTGGACCTTGCGCCCCTTCGACGATGGCATGGCATGCATCCAGAGCGCCGTTTCCCACCAGGTCGCCACGATGAAGTCCGCATCGGGCACGTCGCGGGCCTCTATGGCTCGCGGTTTTTCCAGGACCTTGTGGGCGACTCCCGACATGGCGATGTGGCCCGGTTCCGGTTTACCGTATTTCCTGAGCTTGTTCCGGTCACGCTTCAGGAGGGCCTTGCTCCATTCGAAGAGGTCGAGGCGGTCAGGTGCGCAGGTGACGACGAGCACGTCGTGGCCCTGGTCGGCAAGTTTCCGGGCATAGACAGCCACCACCCGGGTTCCGCCGGTCAGGCTGTCGGAAGGGAGCAGGAAGGTGATTCGCATGGATGGTGATCTGGTTGGAGTTGCGGGGTCGGTCGGTTGAACAAATGTCAGACGGCGCAGCCGAATGAAGCTCCGAGTCTTTCAAGCCGTTCAATGTCGTCTCGTAGTGCTTCAGGTACCGGCAGGGCCGTCAGGCTGCAGAAATCCATGATCCTGTGGCGCCAGTCGTGGCGGGCGATCATCTCCGAGATGTTGATGATGCGCTGCTCTTCCAGCCGGTCGTTGTCCGTGAGCATGGCACGGAGCTGTTCCGAGGCAGTCTCGGGGTCTTCAGAAAGCTCCGTTGTCGCGCCTGGCCAGGAGAGCATGTCGTCGGCCATCCTGGACACCGGTTTGCGTCCGGCGACGATGCAGCCGGAGAGCAGCGATTCCAGCCATCTGCTGGTGACCATCATGGATCGGGGACGGTTACCCGTCGGCTCGACGAACAGATGGAAGGCAAGCGAGATGCGGGTCCGGTGCAGCAGCTTGAAGAGCATGCCGCGTTCGAGACCGACGCTCTTTCCGGTCAGGTTTCCCAACGGGGAGTGCAGGTACAGATAGGGGGAGTCCGAATCGTGGAACCCCCTTGTGAAGCTTTCATGGTAGCTTGCCGGTATGCGGCCGAAGCCCATCACATCGATCTCCCTCGATTTCAGCTCCCGGGGCGCCCAGGTGAGGCAGTCGGCTCCCTGGTACATCTGGTATACAGGGATGCCGAAACGCCCTATCGGATAGGCGACATCCTCGTGGGCAGTCACCGTGATGGCATCGTAGATCGAGGTTTCATCCAGGAATCCCTGCTTGAAATAGGAGTCGGTCACGATGCCGTAGATCTTCCCGAACCGTTTCCGGCACTCCCGGATGGCCGTTATCATGGCGAGGTCGCCTGGGTTTCTGGCCACGACGATGAGCACGTCGCCCCCCGAAGAGGCGAGCGGCTCATAGCGCTTTTTCCGTTGCAGGAGCGGCAGGGGCCATGTTGCATCGAGCTCTCTCGGTGAGAGGATCTCCGCCTTGAAATAGTGGCCGATCAGTTCGGCAAATTCGTCGACGGCAGCCCATCCGGCGTGTGGTGACGCGAGCCCTGCATAGAGTACGGAGATTTTCATGGTGACGGTGTCGAGGTTTCGTTTCACATGTTTGAGGCTTCCCTGGTCGTCCTGATCCAGGTTTTGTTATTCCGGCCGATCACCATCCCTGCGTAGAGGGGGATCTTCCACAGGATGTAGAGCGGCGCGGCGGCAAGATAGAGCCATGTCGATACCGGCGCTTTGCGCTGGATCTGCCCGGAGACGAGGTAGAACACCAGCACGCCCCAGAAGCCGGCCGCGAGGGCGACCCATGGCAGGCCGAGAAACGGCGCGGCGCAGGTCGCGAGCCCGAACAGCATCGCGAGCATCGAGAGGGGGGGGATGGCGAGCTCGGCGAGCGCATAGAGGTAACGGGTCTCGCCGCTCTTACGGAACAGAGTGAGCAGCGGTCGGGTCATCTGCCGGACGAGCATGAACCTGCCCCCTTCCCATCTTGCCCGCTGGCTCGAAGCGTTTTTGCCAGAGGTGACCATCTCGCTCCGTACGACCGCATCGGGGTTGTAATGGACCGGGATGCCCTCCCTGAGCAACTCCAGGGTGAACTCCATGTCCTCGACGATCGAGTGGCATGGCCAGCCGTACCGTTCGAGCACATGGGTGCGGAATCCCATGCCGTTTCCTTTCAGCACGGAGGTTCCCGAGAGCATGAACGACCCGGCCATACGCAGGTGGTTGAAAATGTTGAAGGCCGCATCGATGAGCGCCGGCCGCCATCCGGCATGCGGATTGCTGACGCCGTTGTAGGCCTGCACGACGCGGATGTCCGGGTTGCTGAGCGAGGCGCTCATCTCGCATAGGAAGCTCCTGTCGGCGACGACGTCGGCGTCGATGATCGCGATCGCGTCGGTGCTGAGGCACTCGTTCCGGTGGTTCTTCAGAAACCAGTCGAGGGCGAATCCCTTGCCGCGAAGGTCACGGTCGACGCGTTCGTAGACCTGTGCTCCGGCCTGGCGGGCACGTTCCGCGGTCCTGTCGTTGCAGTTGTCCGCGATCACCCATACCTCGAAGCGGTTTGCCGGATAGTCCCCTGAACGGATGCTTTCGATGGTGCGTACGATCCCCTCTTCCTCGTTATGTGCGGGAATCAGCACGCCGATGTTCAGGAACCGGTTCCGGGCAGGCTCCTGTTTCCTGAACCGGTAGGAGGCGATGGTGCTTGTCAGCAGATAGCCTGCGGGCAGGATCAGCACAATCAGCATGCCTTTGAGCATGAATTCGATGATCGTCATCATGAAACTCCTGTGGCTTGGTTGAAGAGATGGACCATATCGGCGTTGTTGCGGTGCTGGTTATACTGTGCGACAACCTTTTCCCGGCCGGCTTTGCCGAGTTTCTGCCGCAACACCGCATCCTGGAGCGCCATCCGGATATTTCCTGCGAGATCCTCTGCATCTCCGGGCCTCGACAGCAGGCCGTCCTCTCCGTGTTCGATCAGTTCAGGAATGCCGGTGATGCGGGTCGACACGACGGGAATCTCCTTCGCCATGGCTTCCATCAGCACGACCGGAACCCCCTCTGCGAAGCTTGCAAGCACGAACAGGTCCGCACTGTCGTAATATCGTCTTACCCGATCCTGGCCGAGGGCGCCCGTGAATGTCACCATGCTTTCGAGGCCGTTGACGGCGACGAACTGTTCGAGTGATCTGCGGTCCGGCCCGTCCCCAACCAGTGTCAGGTGGAACTTGAGGCCCTCCTTCCGCAGCTGGCGACAGGCCTGCAGCAGGATATGCTGGCCCTTGGCCGGGACCAGCCTGCCGACGCAGAGGAGCTCCGGAACGTCGTTGCCAGGATCCCTCCTGGCGTCAAACAGCTCGGGATCGACGCCGCACCGGACGATGTGGAGCTTTCCCCATTCGTGCGCTTCGCTGATGCGCATGATCTGGCTCTGGCAATAGTGGCTGATGCAGCGTACGAAGCGCGCGCTGCTGATCTTCTCGGCCAGCATTGATGAATCGACGCTGTAGAAGATGTCGGGTCCGTGAACCGAGGTGCTGTAGGTGACGCCTCCGTAGCTCTGCATCAGCATGGCGACGATCGCGGTCGGGTTGGCGAAGTGTTCGTGGAGATGCGTGACACCGATCCCGTGAAGCCATTCCAGCAGAATGCCCGCCTCGATGAAATAGGCCGCGGCCTTCACGGGGTTTTTCGGGCCGGTGAACAGCAGCCGGGATGCGGCCACAGCCATGCGCAGGTATCCGGCGGGATGTTGCCGGATGCAGTGCAGGTGGCTCATCACGATCTTCGGGACAGGTTGCGAAAGCACTTTCAGGGTGCGGTCGGCCTCCTCCTGCTCCGCTTTCGTCATCACGTCGACGTGTGACGGATTCCGGATCGTCGCGGTGTGGACGGTCATGCCGGCCTGGCGGAGCGATTCTATCTCGCGGTGGATGAAGGTGTGCGAAACCGCGGGATATTCGCTGCAGAGATATGCTATGGTGTTCGTATTCATGATGCGGTGTTCGAGAGGTTGGTGCGGAGCGATTTCCGGCGGTTGCACAGCGGACGCCCGAGAAGGAACCCGGCATGAAAGCGGATCACTCCGAACAGCTGTGGCAAGACGACCAGTGAGCAGTGCCAGGCGTACCGCCGGGCCGAGTTCCGGTCGAGACGGAGTTCCTGCATGAACTTGTCGACCCTGAAGAGTCGCGGCGTCAGGAGCAGCACGGTCCCGATCGCTGCCATGATGGACGACAGCAGGTAGAGGATGGGGCTACTGCCTGCGAAAGGCAGCAGGAGGGCCAAGGCCGCGCAGCAGAGGAACCCGCCCCCTTTGACCTCGATTTTTTTTAGGTGGTAGCTCCAGAAGGCGCTGCCGCAACGGGCCTCCCTGATCCTCACCGCCGCAAAACCGTAGCCGGAACGGAAAGCCCGCCTGAGGTACTGCGAGACGGTCTTCATGGCAAGGTCGTGCCTGGTCATGGGGAGGTCGATGTGCACGATCCTCCAGCCGCCCCTGATGATCCTCCGGCTGAGTTCCGGGTCTTCGCCGCCGACGAGGATCTCGTCATAGCCGCCACTCCTCTCGAGGCTCTCCCGGCGGATGAGCACATCGCCCCCGAAGCAGTCAGACTCACCGGCGACCGGATTCCATTCGAGCTCTCCGATCCAGTTGAAGACCGAGCTCTCGGGGTGCATCTCGTTGCGGCGCCCGAAGACGGCGCCAAGGGCATCGTTGGCGGCGATGGTTTCGACACCCTGTTTCAGCCACTTTTCGTCGACGATGGTGTCCGAATCGAGGAACTGGACGAAAGGGGAGCTCCCCGCTCTCCAGCCTGCGTTTCTGCCGGCCCCGGGCGTCGGGTGCTCATGGTCCAGGGAGATGGTTTCGACCCCCGTGCATTGCCCCGCTACCAGGATGCTGCTGTCGGTCGAACCGCCGTCGACGTAGTAGAGATGCAGCTTCTCCTGAGGGTAGTCGGAACTCCTGACCGAATCGATGCAGGCCTCGAGTGTGCTGCTGCAGTTGACGCCGATGATCACGCAGTCGATCTCCGGCAACGTCATGATCGTGTCATGCATAGCTCTCGGTGGTTGTCATTGCAGATGAACGCTGGCGCGACAGGAGGGTGAGCGCCTGGCTGACCCTGTTGCCGAGCGACTTGTGGGAAAGGCAGGTCAGGAGGCAGAGTTTGTCGCATTTGACGGTCGCCGCCCTGATGGCCCTGGCTTCCGGCCCTTTCCATATCTCCCGGGCCGATTGCGTGGTCAGGTTGCCGATGGCGGGGAAGTGGAAGCAGAGCTTGACTTCGCCATCGGGACGGATATAGAGCTCCTGCAATCCGATCCTGCAGGGCAGGTGTTCCGGTGAGGCTTTTTCTTCCCTGAAGCTCGCCGTCATCAGGCGGAGCACCTCCTCGCTGTTCATGATGGGAGCTCCGGCGCGCTTCAGGTCGATGAGCTGCTGCATGATCCGGTCGAGTTCAGCCCACTCCGGCTCGTTGATCCACAGCTCCTGTTCGGTTTCAGGAGTCCATTTGCCGAGCGGCTGGAAATTCAGGGCGGTGGCCCCCGCGGCCAGCGACCAGTGCACGATCTGCGGCAACTGGCGGAAATTGACCGACATGATCGTCGGCTTGACGATGATCGGGAAGGTGACGCCCTGACGCTGCTGCTCCTGACGAAGCAGCCCGATCCCCCTGGTGATCCTGTCGAGCAGCCCCGGCATCCCCCTGACATGGTCATGAACCGCGGGGAGGTGGGAATCGAGGGAGATGTTGACGTTGAACGGGCGGGCTGCGACGATCGACGGGACGTTCCGTTCGTTCAGCAGGGCGCCGTTGGTCGTGACCCCGGCGTGGATGGCGTTGTCATGGCAGAACTGCAGCAAACCGATGAACCCTTTCTTCATGAAGGGCTCCCCGCCGCTGAAGCTCACGGAGAAAGGGCCGACAAACTCCTTGATGCTCAGTAGTGCGTTCTGCCACTGCTCGATGGTCATTTCCGGCACATACTCCTTCTGGCGCCAGTATTCGCAATGGCGGCACCTGCAGTTGCACCTCTCGTTCACCAGCGCATGGAACGTGACCGGCGAGGTCAGGTCGATGCCGTGGGTGAGATAGATCGCCTGTGCCGCGCTGTTTCGTGCGTGGCTGTAGCCGAGCGACAGTAAATTGGAGACATTCATTCTTCTATTCCGCAGTCGATGATGGTAAGGAGTTCGGGTGCGGCGTTCCTGTCTTCGCAGGTGACAGGAACGCCGCAGCCCGTTTCGGAAACCTGTATGCAAATCGGGTGCCGGAATGGTGCCTGGATGATAAGATATTGTATTATTGATATATAGCAGGATACCTGCCGGCGCCGTGGAAGCGGCCGGCCTTGCATTTTGGAGCCTGATAACGGGCGGCTGCTGTCGATTTGACAGTCGGTATCGGATGAGGGGTGGAAACGGGGGGAGGGGATGTTCCCTACGCTTCCGTGACCCCGGCAGGCGGAGGGATGCCGTTCATCCGCTCGCCGCCTGCCGGGATCTTCTGCAGGCGGAGCTCAGGCGAGGTCGAAGCGGTCAAGGTTCATGACCTTGTTCCATGCGGCAACGAAGTCGTGCACGAACTTCTCCTGGGCGTCATCGCTTGCATAGACTTCCGCCAGGGCCCGGAGCTGGGAGTTGGAGCCGAAGATGAGGTCGACACGGGTTGCGGTCCACTTGAGATCACCCGTTTTGCGGTCACGACCCTCGAACACATCGCCGGTTTCCGAAACTGCGTTCCACTTCGTGCCCATGTCGAGCAGGTTGACAAAGAATCCGTTGGTGAGCGCTTCCGGCCGATCGGTGAAAACGCCGTGTCGGGATTGTCCGAAGTTGGCTCCAAGTACGCGCATGCCGCCAACGAGCACGGTCATCTCGGGAGCGGTCAGTGTCAGCAGTTGGGCCTTGTCGACCAGTAGTTGCTCCGCGGACAATCTCTGGTTGGCTTTGAGGTAGTTCCGGAATCCGTCCGCAGCCGGTTCGAGCACGGCGAACGACTTGACGTCGGTCTGTTCCTGCAATGCATCGGTTCGTCCGGGTGTGAAGGGCACGGTCACATCGTGCCCGCCGTTTTTCGCGGCCTGCTCGATGCCCGCGCATCCACCGAGAACGATCAGGTCGGCGAGCGAAACCCGCTTTCCCCCTGGTTGCGAGCTGTTGAACTCCATCCGGATTCCCTCGAGGATCTGCAGCACACGATTGAGTTGCCCAGGCTGGTTGACCTCCCACTCCACCTGCGGCGCGAGCCGGATGCGTGCTCCGTTGGCCCCGCCACGCTTGTCCGAGCCTCGGAACGTGGAGGCCGACGCCCAGGCGGTCAGGACCAGCTCCGGGATCGACAGGCCGGCGGCAAGCAACCGCTCTTTGAGGTGCCCTGTGTCCTGTCCGTCTATCAGATCGTGGTCTGAAGCAGGCACCGGGTCCTGCCAGATCAGCTCCTCCGACGGGACCTCCTTACCGAGATAGCGTGAACGCGGGCCCATGTCGCGATGTGTCAGCTTGAACCAGGCCCGGGCAAAAGCGTCTGCGAACGCATCGGGATTTTCATGGAAACGCCTGGCGATCGGCTCGTAGACCGGATCCATGAGCATCGCCATGTCGGCGGTGGACATCATGGTTTTCACCCGTTTCGACGGATCGTGGGCGGCCGGCGCGAGATCCTTGTCGGCCACCTGCTTCGGGGTCCACTGCCAGGCCCCGGCGGGGCTCTTGGTCAGTTCCCACTCGTGGTTGAACAGCATCTCGAAGTAGCCCATGTCCCACCGGGTCGGATTCGTCGTCCATGATCCTTCCAGGCCGCTGGTCATGGACTCATCCCCCTTGCCGCTGCCGTATCGGCTGATCCAGCCGAGGCCCTGTTCTTCGATGCCGGCACCTTCGGGCTCAGGTCCCATAAGCTTCGGATCGCCGACACCATGACATTTGCCGAAGGTGTGCCCGCCGGCGACGAGCGCGACGGTCTCCTCGTCGTCCATGGCCATGCGCGCGAAGGTTTCGCGGATATCCTTGCCCGAGCCCAGGGGGTCAGGCTTGCCGTTCGGCCCTTCCGGGTTCACGTAGATCAGGCCCATCTGCACCGCGGCGAGAGGGTTTTCGAGTTCCCGTTCGCCGGAGTAGCGCTTGTCGCCGAGCCACTCATGCTCGGCGCCCCAATAGATCTCCTCGTCGGGTTCCCAGGCATCCACGCGTCCGCCTCCGAACCCGAAGGTCCTGAATCCCATGGATTCCAGGGCGCAGTTGCCGGCCAGGATCATGAGATCGGCCCACGAGATCCTTCTGCCGTACTTCTTCTTTATCGGCCACAGCAGCCGGCGCGCTTTGTCGAGGTTGGCGTTGTCGGGCCAGCTGTTGAGGGGCGCGAAGCGTTGGGAGCCGGACCCGGCGCCGCCTCGTCCGTCACCGGTGCGATAGGTTCCGGCGCTGTGCCAGGCCATGCGGATAAAGAGGCCTCCGTAGTGGCCGTAGTCGGCCGGCCACCACTCCTGTGAATCGGTCATCAGAAGATACAGATCCTTTTTCAGGGCTTCCAGGTCGAGTCTCCTGAACTCGTCAGCGTAGATGAACCCTTCGCCCATCGGATTGCCCAGGGCAGAGTGCTGATGAAGGGTCCTGAGGTTCAACTGGTTCGGCCACCAGTCCCGCATCGATGGACCACCGCCGAAGGAGGAGTTGCGGGCTCCGCCCGTTACCGGACACTTGCTCTGTTCGCTCATAATGTTCCTCTTCTGTTTTTGATTATGCCTGGCAGCGTCTGCTCCTGTTTCAGGGCTTTGTCACCGGTGCTGTCCCGCGAAGTGTTCGTCGAACCACGAGTCGCGTGCAAGTGCAGTTCAGGGTGGTCGGCTCCGGGCGCGTGCCTGTCGGGAGACACGCTCACCTCATGATTTTCAACCGGAATCGGTCCGTAATAGTTTGGATGACCGGAGCGGACCAGCTGATCGGCCGCTCCATCGGATGGGCTGCAGGAGTGGATTGGAAGCCTCGCCGATGCCCGTCCAGGGGGAGGGGGACGAGACCCGGGCTCGTCCTGCGCTCGCCGCCAGGCTTCGAGTCGCTGCCATTCGTCGTCCGGATCCTTAAACCATGTGCCGGCAGGCATTCACCTCTGAGACTCCTGTTGAATGATTTCGTAAATTGGATCATGCAACGGACTTTCATGTCGACGGCGTCACCTGCGACGCGAAGGCAGGGCTGTTCCGCCTGTTTTATCATTGACGCCGCACCGACCAAACCCACTCATCCACAGTTCATCATGACGAGGATCATCATTTTTCTCCTGCTTCTTCTACCCATGCTCCCCCAGCATGCAGTGGCGGAACTCATGCCGAGATTCGCGCGGGGTTTTGAACCGAAATTCGAGAAGATCTCGGGGGTCAGGACCTACACCTCCGGCAACGGGGTTTACGAGCTGGTGATGAATGTTCCGGAGGGGAAGTGGAGCCTGAACAAGCAGGGGAGGCTTCTGTGGAGCAAATACCTGCCAAGCCAGCCGGGTGCGGCCGCCGTGTCGGACGATGGCGAGATCATTACCCAGCCGATATGGCAATTTGTCGACGAAGTCCACAGCTATTGCTCTGGAATCGTGTTCTACAACAAGGAGGGCGAGCCCGGAAAAGCCATCCAGTTTCTTGATGGATGGCAGAATCTGCTGCTCTCCCTGGATCACATCGCTATATCTCCGGAGGGGACGATGATCGTCATCGGCAGTAATGAAAAGCAGAAATCGGCCCTTACCATGATCAACGGGGCGAATGGCGTGAAGAAGTGGAGCTTAACCGCCGGTTATGCGACTATCGATGCCATAAGGATGACCTCCGGAGGAGCGTACACCCTTGTGGCTACGCACGACAGGCTCGATATGGAGTTCGTGCTGCTGGACCATGGAGGCAACACGGTCTGGACCAGGAGGATGGCCGGCAACTTCTCCCCTGAGATCGGAAGCTATGTCAGGTTCGACAGGGATGAAAAGGCATTTTTCGTCTATGACCTGTCGACCCGGAAGTTTCAGCGCAATCCGATTCCTGTGCCGAAGGCGCATGTTCCAGGACCCGGATGAGTTCACGTACCACCGGTCTCTGCGACGAGACCGGTGATACGGGAAGATCGGCCCTGGATTGCTCTTCGCGGAGCCACCCCGGCCCATGCTGCTCTCAGACTGGCTTGATGTTCTGGTTCATACGGAAATGGTTTGTCGGGTCGTACCTCTTCTTGAGTTCAACCAGCCGTTCGTAAGTCGAGCCGTAGGCGAACGCAATGCGCTCGCTCTCCTCCTGGGTGAGGAAATTGACGTAGGCTCCGGCGCTGGCGAAAGGTTTTGACCTGGCGAAGAACTCGCGTGCCCACGAGATGCCACGATCGTCATCCGCGGCTGAATCCCAGCGGCCGTGCACGTTCATGACGTACCGGGCATCGCGGCTCGAATAGGCCATAGCATCGGGGGCGACCCGGGTCGTCTGGCCGCCGAGCGTGCCGATGAAAATTTCGCATTGCGGAGACGGAAGTTTGGCGGCGTATTCGATGATGACGTCTATAGCACCGTCGCTGAGCGTCCTGAAGTTATGCGACTTCCAGTAGTTTCGCGCGCCACGGGTCAGGAGCGGATCGAAGACCTGCTGCCATGCGATGTAGGGTTGCACGCCGATCTGCTCGCCGTGAGCCGTGCCGAAACTCCGCAACGGCTCGATCAGTCGCTCGCCCTCGGCGGGGTCTCCTGCATAACAGAGCGCAAGTACGACGACCTCTTTGCCGTGTACCTCTACGGGCAGGAACGGCAGGGGCGGGGCCTTGCGGGTGACCATCCATACGTTGAGCTCGTCAGGCATGGCCTCGGTGAACCGGGCGAACCGCGTCAGCACGGACTTCGCCTGGTCGAAAGGGAATACGATCAGGCCGCTCAGCAGGTCAGGCCCGACAGGATGGAGCTGGAACTCGAAGCTGGTGGCGATGCCGAAGTTCCCGCCGCCACCACGCAAACCCCAGAAGAGGTCGTCGTTTTCCGTTTCACTGGCGTGCATCCGCATGCCATCGGCCATGACGACATCGACAGAGCGCAGATTGTCGACGGTCAAGCCGTACTTCCGGCTCAACCAGCCGAAGCCGCCACCGAGAGTCAGTCCGGCGACTCCTGTGGTCGAGTTGATACCCAGCGGCGTGGCAAGCCCATGCACCTGTGCCGCGGCGTCAAAGTCGGCGAGGGTACAGCCAGGCTCGACTGTCGCCGTCCGGGCATCCGGATCGACCCGGATGTCCTTCATCAGCGAAAGGTCGATCATGAGCCCGTCGTCGCAGATGCAATTGCCTGCGATGTTGTGGCCGCCTCCCCTGACCGAAACGAGCAGGTTGTGCTCACGTGAGAAGCTGACCGCCTGGACGACGTCCTCAGGTGACACGCAGCGGGCGATCATGCCCGGCCTTCGGTCGATCATGGCGTTCCATACCTTGCGTACCTCGTCGTAATCTTCATCGCCAGGGAGCAGGAGATCTCCCTGGAATCGGGGTTTCAACTCATCGATCATCGATTCCTGTAACAGCGTCATGCTCTCCTCCGTTGTTTTCATATTAACCAGATTGATCTCGTCTGAACCGGGGAAATGACAACGGGGGAGCTGGGGATGCCGTAAGCCGAACGGACAAGTTTGAGGACGTTTTCCGGGGGGCGGGACTCTTGTGAACGCCGAGGTGCATTCGTTTGTTCCCCCGGTGAGCGGGTAACGCCGGAGCAACCGTCGCAAGCCCATCTACCTGGATGGAGCGAGCCAGGATGCGAGCGGCGCAGGTGGCGTCGATGACGAAGGCCGATGCATGGATCGGGCGGTGCTCAATGCATCCTTGTTCGGGTCACCGGCCGGTCATACGGTTCAGCTCTTCCGGGTAGCGTTCGCCCTGCACCGTGATCTTCGAGGCGGCGCTGTCGATTTCGCAGAGATCGTCCGGCGTGAGCGCGATGTCGACGGATCCGATGTTCTCCTCAAGGCGCGACAGCTTCGTGGTGCCGGGGATCGGTACGATCCATGGCTTCTGTGCCAGCAACCATGCGAGCGCAATCTGTGCCGGGGTGGCCTTTTTGCCCTTTGCGATGCTGCCGAGCAGATCGACCAGGGCCTGGTTGGCATGCCGGGCTTCCGGTGTGAATCGGGGCAGGAGATTGCGGAAGTCGGTACTGTCGAACGAGGTGCTTTCGTCGATCTTTCCTGTCAGGAAACCCTTGCCCAGCGGGCTGTACGGGACAAAACCGATTCCGAGCTCCTCGAGCGCAGGAATCAGCTCCTGTTCCGGGTTTCTCCACCACAGGGAATATTCGCTCTGGACAGCGGTTACGGGCTGGACGGCGTGTGCGCGGCGAATTGTCTGTACACCGGCTTCAGAAAGGCCGAAGTGCCTCACTTTCCCCTCCCGGATCAGCTCCTTCACGGCTCCGGCCACCTCCTCGATCGGCACCTCCGGGTCGACGCGGTGCTGGTAGAACAGGTCGATGGTATCGATCCTCAGCCTCTTGAGCGAAGCCTCGGCGACCTCCCTGATGTGTTCCGGCCGGCTGTCGAGGCCTGACCAGGGCTTTTTCCCTTCGGGGTCGAGCCTGAAGCCGAACTTGGTCGCGATAACCACCTGGTCACGGATGGGTGAGAGCGCATCTCCCAGCAGCTTTTCGTTCGTGAGCGGACCGTAGACCTCGGCGGTGTCGAAGAAGTTGATTCCCCGGTCGACCGCCGCGCGCAGCAGTGAGATCATCTCCTGCCTGTCAGGCGGCGGACCGTAGGAAAAACTCATGCCCATACAACCGAGCCCCAGGGCTGAGACCTCCAGCCCGCCTGTTCCAAGTTTACGTTGTTGCATAGTGGAACCCTCCCTTGCATTGTTATGATCAGGTGATGGTACTCATCGGTTTCGGCACGGCAAGTTCACAGATCCTCGTTACAGCGCTGACCGGAGCACCCCGACGATGTCCGCCTCGCTCATGGGCGGGCGTCCGGGGAGCCGGCCACGATCGTCATGGGCGACGAGCAGGGTGTCCTGGGCATACCGGTCGAGCAGGAGGTCACCGATACCGACTTCCGAAAGGCGGGTGGGACAGCCGATCGAGCGCAGAAACGCCTCGAACCGGTCGATACCTTCCGTGGCGACTTCCGCATCTTCCGGCCGACTCGACGAAACTCCGAAGATCCGTTCGGCGAACTGAGCGAAGCGTGCAGGACGGGTGCGGGCGGCCAGTCGCATCCATGCCGGGTTGACCACCGCAAGCCCCGCACCGTGCGAGATATCGTGGTGGGCGGACAAGGTGTGCTCGATCATGTGCACCGGGTACGGGGCAGCCGCGCCGACCTGCACCCACCCGTTGAGGGCCACGACCGATGCCCATTGCACCTGCGCCCTCGCTTCGAGGTCGCTTCCATCGGCGACTGCTCTGGGACCCCACTCCATGGCGGTGAGAATGACCCCTTCGGCGAATCGGTCCTGCAGCGGAGTGCCGTCGACACCGTTGAAATAGGACTCGGTCACATGGGTGATCAGGTCGCAGATACCGAACGCGGTCTGGTCCTTCGGCACGCTCACCGTCAGTTCAGGATCGACGACGGCGGTGCAGGGGTAAAGGCACCCGGCGCTGACGAACGACTTGACGGTCGTCTTTTCATCGGTGATGACCGCGCCGGCGTTCATTTCGGAACCGGTGGCGGCGAGAGTCGGAACCGTGACGATGGGGAGCGCTCGAGTCGGAAGCTTCCGGTTCTCCTGGACGTGGACCATCATGTTCCATGGATCTCCTTCGTAGTAGACGGCTGCAGCCATGACTTTGGCCGCGTCCATCGTGCTTCCGCCACCAAGGGCGACAACCACGTCGCAACCTTCGCGCCGGGCGATTTCGGCGCCTCGGGTCACTGTCGAAAGGCGCGGGTTCGGTTCGACGCCTGAGCACTCGGCCACCGAGACTCCGGCGGCCTTCAGGCTCGATACCGCGCGGTCGAATGCGCCGTTGCGCCTGACGCTTCCGCCGCCCGTGACGAGCAAGGCCTTCGTCCCGTGCGCACGGACGACCTCGCCGAGTTTTGCGAGTGTCCCGGCCCCGAAGATGAGTCGAGTCGGATTCTGAAAGGTGAAATTCATGCTGCTTCTCCCATAGAGTTTATCTGTGAAAACACCGGAGCAGCGATGGAAAATCCATCCGGGTCGTCAATGTTCGTCGAATCTTTGCCCGTCGGCAACCACAGAACGTTCCGTTCATGTGGGCTCAGTCGCCGATCGTTGCTCCTTCGGGTTCAATGTACACCTGCCCAGTCGATATCGGGTAGTCCGATAATGCCGAAAACTTGCCTGATCCTCCAAAATATTCGGAATGGCCGTCAGCGAGGTGTCGCCACTGCTGCTGAGTGCGCCTCCGGCTTCATGAGGCGAAGCGGCAGATGCTCACCGTACATCTCGATGCCTCGCTAGCCTCGCTTCGAGTGGGTTACGAGAGCCCCTCCCGGTTCAGTCGTGAATACAGTCGCCTCTTTGGC
>Ga0326726_10000378_pt1 | contig 42268 bp, 36 predicted proteins | sample MHFenrmetagenome_2_FD_207603 | JGI IMG/M metagenome (GOLD analysis project Ga0326726, IMG submission 207603) | Lab enriched peat soil microbial communities from Michigan Hollow, Ithaca, NY, United States - MHF15MN | ecosystem: Environmental > Terrestrial > Soil > Wetlands > Peat | place: USA... | reverse complement strand
CGATACTTTCGAGGTTATCGTGATGTCCAGAGTCTGCCAGATCACCGGCAAGCGCCCTATCACCGGCAATACGGTGTCGCATGCGAACAATCGCAAGCGCCGCCGCTTCCTTCCGAACCTGCACACGCAGCGCTTCTGGATGGAAACCGAGAAGCGCTTCGTGAGCCTGCGTATCTCCACGCGCGGCTTGAGGACGATCGAAAAGAATGGCATCGAAGCCGTGGTCGCGAAATTGCGCGCCCAGGGCCTGAAGATCTAGGAAGTCTTAAAAGAGAGCAACCGCGATGCGCGACAAGATCAAACTGGTTTCATCCGCCGGCACCGGTCACTTCTACGTGACCACCAAGAACAAGCGGCTGCATCCGGACAAGCTGGAAACGAAGAAATTCGATCCCGTCGTGCGCAAGCACGTCGCGTACAAGGAATCGAAGATCAAATAGCCGGCTGCTTCAGGCGCGCGTGAGGGCAGGCTGCAGGCAGTAGCTCGAGAGGCGCTGCGCAAAGTCCTCAAGCGCCTTGATGCCGCTCGCTTCGGCTTCCGCGCACCATTCCTTAAGCGCGGCAATCAGCCGCTCGTTATTGCCGTGCCGGCCTTCCCAAAGCTTCTGCAGGCGATCGCGGTAGTCGTGCACGCGCTGCAGAATCTGACTCTGCGCGAGAATTGCTTCGAGCCGCTGATGCGCTTGACCGTCGAGCAGTACCGGGTGGCGTATGAGGAGCTTGCGCGCCGTGCGCCGTCGCAGGCTGAATGACGGCATGCGCTTCGACCATTCCTGGCGCAGAACCGGCAGCGTCACGAGGCGCGTGTAGTCGCGCAGCACGTGCATGCGGTTGGTGATCACGGCGCGCACCGTTTCGAGGTCGACTTTGCGCCGCTCTTTCGCGAGTACGGGCCGTGGCGCCACGCGCCGAATGCGGGCGAGACCCAGCGCGGAAAAAACCCGCAGATACAGCCAGCCGATATCAAACTCCCAGCTCCGAGTCGAGAACTTGGCCGACGTCGGGAAAGCGTGGTGGTTGTTGTGCAGTTCCTCGCCGCCGATCAGAATTCCCCACGGCACAATGTTACGCGCGGCGTTATCGCATTCGTAGTTGCGGTAACCGGTGTGATGACCAAGACCGTTGATGACGCCGGCGGCAAGCACGGGCATGCATGCGAGCTGCGCCGCGATCAGAATGATTCCCGGAACACCGAAGAGCACGAGGTAGACGACGACCAGGAGCGCGATGCCGAGATTGCGCCAGCGGCTGTAGAGATTGCGCTCCATCCAGTCGTTGACCGTATCAGCGCCGAACTTGGCCTGAGTTTCAGCGTTGCGTGATTCCGGCAGGTAGAGCTCGTAGCCCTCGAGGAGCACTTTCTTGATGCCGAAGACGACCGGGCTGTGCGGATCGCCAGGACGATCGGAAAACGAGTGATGCTTGCGGTGCACGGCCACCCATTCGCGCGTGATCTGTCCCGACGTCATCCAGATCCAGAAGCGGAAGATATGACGCAGCACCGGATGCAGGTCAACTGAGCGATGAGAGGCGTCGCGGTGCAGATAGAGCGTTACCGCCATCAGGGAAGTCTGTAAGAGGATAATTGCCGCAATGACGTAGCCCCAGAAATCAAGCTGAAGCACGCCGTACAAAAAGTCTACATTCACGCCAACATTCTCCTAGATCGCCGCTGCCGCCCGTTCACCCGTCCGTAGGGGTAAGCGGAGCACTATACTCGCCTTGCACATGCCCGAACTACCCGAAGTGGAGACTACTCGCCGCGGCATTGAAAGGTCAGTGACTGGCCGCACAATAAGTGGTTGGATTGTGCGCGATCACAGGCTCCGCTGGCCAATTCCTGCAGGTCTAGAGCAGGAGCTCACGGGCCAGCGCATCACCCGCGTCGGCCGACGCGGCAAGTACCTGTTGATTTATTGTGAGCGCGGCGCACTCATTCTTCACCTGGGAATGTCAGGGAGCTTGCGGGTGCTCAAGTCCTCGACGCCGACGACCAAGCATGATCATTTCGACCTGCTGCTCGACTCGGGCCGCACCTTGCGATTCAACGATCCGCGGCGCTTTGGGAGCCTCCATTGGACCACGGCAGATCCCGCGGATCACAAGCTGCTGCGCGACATCGGTCCCGAGCCGCTCGAACCCGCCTTTGACGCGCAGTATCTGTATCGCGCCAGCCGCAGGCGCAAGGTTGCGCTGAAGAACTTCGTGATGAATGCTCACGTCGTCGTGGGCGTCGGCAATATCTACGCGAGCGAATCACTGTTTCGTGCGCAATTGCGTCCTGGCCGTCGCGCCTCCAGTCTCTCGAGGCGCGATGCTGGCAAGCTCGTGCGGGCGATCAAAACCGTGCTGAGGCAGGCCATTCGCGTTGGTGGGACCACGTTGCGCGACTATGTGGGCGCTGACGGAAGTCCGGGTTACTTCCGTCAGAAACTCTTTGTCTATGAGCGCGCGGGCAGTCCTTGCCGCGTATGTCATACGAACATTCGCCGCGTGACCCACGGACAACGATCGACCTTCTACTGCCCGAAGTGTCAGCAGTAGCGCCCACGCAGCTCTATCTTTATGAACTCGGGCGTCGCGCGATAGGCGCATTTGCGCGCAGCGAGATCGGGCTATTTGACGAGTGCGCCCCCGGAGCGGCGCGGATCGGAAGCGGCCTTTACCGAGTCATCCGCATAGTCCCAGGTGATCACCTGCATGTTGCCAATGGTCGCCGGCCAGCCGCGGATCGCGTGGCCGCGCTTCTCGAGTTCCGCGCGCTCCGGCGGCGTAAATGCATCCGGCTCGGCGAATACCACATCGGGTTGATACTGGTGGTGAAAGCGCGGCGCCGCGACGACAGCGGCTGCATCCGCGCCTGCCATCCAATTGAGCGTTCCGAGCAACACCATCGTTGGAATGAAGCTGCCGCCCGGTGAGCCCAGTATCATCAAGCCACGATCGCTCTCAATGAAGGTGGGCGCCATGCTGGAAAGCGGGCGCTTGTGCGGCGCGACGGCGTTGGCCTCGGCGCCGACGAGTTGATAGATATTGGGCGCGCCCGCCTTCACGGCGAAGTCGTCCATTTCGTTGTTGAGAATGACGCCCGTTCCCGTTACGAGGAGGCCCGTGCCGAACCATGCGTTCAGCGTGACGGTCCCCGCAACGCGGTTGCCATTGCGATCAAGTACGGAAAAGTGCGTTGTGTTGGTACCGCCCGGAGAGCCCTCGTAGCCGGGCAGCATGTCGCTTGGCATGGCTCGATCAAGCCGAATGGAGGCACGCTGCCCTGCCGCGTAGTACGGGCTCAACAGCCGCTCGAGCGGGATGCTGACAAAGTCCGGATCGCCGAGATACTCCGCACGGTCGCGATGCACGCGACGCAGCGCCTCGATCACGAGATGCTTGCGTGTGACGCTATCGAGTTTCTCGAGGTTGTAACCCGACAAGATATTGAGACCGTCGATGAGCGTGATGCCGCCTGAGGAAGGCGGAGGCGCGGTGACTACGTGTGCGCCACGGTATTCACCGACCAGCGGTTTACGTTCAACGACCCGGTAACTCGCGAGATCGTCCAGCGACCAGATGCCGCCGAGCTTTTGCACGCCGTCGACAAGTTTCTTCGCGAACGGCCCGCGATAGAAGGCGTCCGTGCCTTTATGCGCAATGAGATCGAGCGTGCGCGCGAGCTCCGGTTCTTTCAGCACGGTGCCGACGACAGGCGCGTCGCCGTGCGGCAGGAATATGCGCCGGCCATCTACTGTTCTTTCGAGCTGACTGCGCTTCGCTTCGATCTCTTCGCGTAGCTGCGGATAGACCGGAAATCCCTCGCGCGCGAGGCGGATGGCGGGCGCGAGGCTCCGGGCCAGCGGCAATTTGCCGTAGTGGCCCGCAAGGTGCCCCCAGCCCGCGACCTCTCCTGGAATCCCGGCGGCAAGTGCCGTCGATGTCGAACGACCCTTGATAACTTGCCCGTCCGCGTCGAGAAACATGTCGCGAGTCGCGGCCTGCGGGGCGAACTCGCGCGCATCTACGAAGAAATCCGCACCGTCTTCACCACGATGCAGCAGGAAGAATCCGCCGGCGCCCAGACTCGATGCTTTGGGCTCGACCACCGCGAGCGCGGCGCTGACCGCGATTGCCGCATCGAACGCATTGCCGCCCTGATCGAGAATCTCCATGCCCGCTGCAGTCGCGAGCGGATACGCGCTGGCAATCGCCGCGTGCGGGGGTTTGCGGTCAGTCGAGTGAGCAAGCGCGGTGGCGAGCAGCAGAACCGCGAGGGCCGCCCATCGCCCTCGCATCGCCGTGCGCGGCGTCATACCTTGCGCTTCTTTTGCAGTTCCGCGGCGACGTACGGATGCACAAACTCTGTAACGTTGCCGCCAAGCATCGCTACCTCGCGCACCAGTGTGGAGGAGATGAACATGAACTGCTCCTGCGGTGTCAGAAACACGGTCTCGATGTCTCGCGCCAGGTGCCGGCTCATGTTCGCGAGCTGAAATTCGAACTCGAAGTCGGACACAACGCGCAGGCCGCGAACGATCACCTCGAGATTGTTCTTGCGCGCAAAATCAACCGTGAGACCCGTGTAGCCCTGCACCTCCACATTCGGCACATCGGCGAGCACGCGTTGCGCAAGTTCGATGCGTTCGGTGAGCGAGAACAACGGTGCCTTCCCAGGATTGGCGGCTATGCCGACAACCACCCGATCGAAAAGCATCGCTGTGCGGCGCACGAGATCATGGTGCCCGTTCGTGATCGGATCGAAGGTGCCTGGATAGGCCGCGTTGCGTTTCATGGCTTCTCGCTATTGTTTAGTCAGACAATCTGGCGACGACGCTCCGCAAGATAATACCCGACCTCTCCCGCCCGCTTCGCCTTGAGAAGCTGCCACCTTGCAGGGAGTAACGGTGCACCATCCCGGCTTGCGGCCTCCAGGTAGACGAGCGCGCCTTCCGCCAACCAGCCGCGCGCCTCGAGCTGCGCGCAGACGGGGGCCAGCAGACCGCTCGCAAACGGCGGGTCCAGAAAGACAATATCGAATTGCGAGACGGCACCGCGGAGGAAATCGAGCGCGTCGACCACCAGAACACGCGACTCGGCGACGCCAAATTCCTCGAGCGCGGATTGGATCTGCCGTGCGGCACGTGCGTCCTTTTCCACGAATGTGACCTCGCGTGCGCTACGGGATAACGCCTCGATTCCGAGCGCGCCGCTGCCCGCAAAAAGATCGAGGCAACGCGCATCGGCGATCCGGTCTTGCAGCCAATTGAACAAGGTCTCGCGGACACGATCGGGGGTGGGACGAATGGAGCCGCCAGCACTGAGACGCAAGCGCCGGCTGCGCCACTTTCCACCCACGATCCGCAGCTCGTTTGCAGCGCCGGGACGCGCTCGCTTCACAGGCGGCGCCGAGCGTCTTTTGTCTTGCATTCTGTGGAGTTACGCCACGACGGGGGGAAACTTGCAAGCCTTCCAAGCGAAAGCGTAGGCTTAAGCACAATCGAACAAGCGCGATCATACGCGCACCTAGACAATCTTAAGAATCGTTAGGAGCTGATCATGAGGACTTGGCGCGTCCCGGTCGTGGCCGTAGCAGCCCTCGTTCTGAGTGCTTGCTTCTCCGACGGCACTTCGAGCGGCAACTCAGGCATTGGTCCGACGGATCCAACCAGCGGGAATGGCGCGCCGCCGACACCACCAACTACGAGCGCCGGGTTCCGTGCGTTATTCGTTCCACTCGGCGGCATTCTCCCCTACCCGACCGATCTGTATTTCAGCGGCACAGCGGACGGCACGCTCAACCTGCCGGCGTCGGCGTTCAATCCGAACATCGGCGCGCTCAATGGACTGGATGGTTTCTCCACTACAGCAACAATAACCGCGCGATTCAGCGCGCCGATTGACCCTGCGTCGTTGAGCGGCGCGTCGGTGAAGATCATTCAGGTCAACATCGACAATGCAACCAAGGCGACGATTGGCGTCGTGCGGCCACTGGTCTATGGTGTTGACTACTCGGCAAGCGTGAGCACCGAGCTCGGTTCGAACAACTCGACGCTCGAAATCACGCCGCTGACGCCGCTGGTGCCGAGTACGGGCGCGACCAACAACGGCTACCTCGTGCTGCTCACGTCGGCCATCAAGGACACGAACGGCAATGCCGCCGCTTCCGACAGAGACTACCAATCGTTCAAGGACGCGCAGCCGAGCTGCGCGCCGATCGCCAATGTCACGCTCAACGCCATTTGCCGCCTCACGGGCGCGCATCTCGCGATTGCCGGCGCTCTCGGCGTGCCGGCCAATACGGTCGCGGCCAGCTTCAGTTTCAGCACGCAATCGATCAATGACACGCTGCGCGTCGTTGCGGCCACGGTTGCAGCTTCGCCGGCACAGCCTATCGTCGTGGGTTTCACCGGACTCAATACGCACAATGCCAACGCGGGGTTGCCGGGCCACGCGAACATCTATGTCGGCGATGTTGCCATCACCTACTACCTGACTGAGCCGAGCCTCGCGGATCCGACGGCTCCGCTCACGCGCTTCTGGCACGCCGCAGCGGCACCGCCGTTACCGCTGACAGATCCCGCGCTTGAGCGCAATCTCACGCGCTTCAATCCGGTACCTGCGCCAACAGACGTGGCGCTGCAGATTCCCGTGCTGGTGACCGTGCCGAATGCAAGCTCGGTAGCGGGCGCGGCCCGCCCGCTGAATGGTTGGCCCGTGGTGATCTTCCAACATGGCATCACGCGCAATCGTACTGACATGCTCGCGATTGCGGATGCTTTCGCCGACGCGGGATTCGTGGTGGTTTCGATTGACCAGCCGTTGCACGGCATCACGTCAACGACCAATCCCTTCTATCAAGCAACACACGAGCGCACGTTCAATCTCGATCTCTCGAACAATACGACTGGCGCCGCTGGCCCGGACCAAGTGATCGATTCCTCGGGCTCCTACTTCATCAATCTGTCGAGTCCGCTGACGAGCCGCGACAATCTGCGCCAGGCTGTCGCTGACCTTCTGAGCCTCACGCGCTCGCTATCGGCACTCGATCTGACGGGCGATGGCGTTCCGGACATCGACACCACGAATATTCACTTCGTCGGCCATTCGCTCGGCGGAATCGTGGGTGGCGTCTACGCGGGTGTTGCTTCTCAGGTCAAGACCGCAACGCTTGCAATGCCTGGCGGCAAGTTGTCGAATCTCCTCATCGACTCGGCGACCTTCGGGCCGCGTATCATTGCGGCACTCGGTGCGAAGGGCCTCGCGCCGAATACGACTCTGTTCAACCAGTTTCTGCGCGACGTGCAGAATGCTGCCGATGCTGGTGATCCATTCAATTACATCGCCGCGGCAGCGGCTGCGCGACCGATTCACCTGATCCAGGTCGTCGGTGGCGGCGCCGTGCCGCCGGATGCCGTGGTGCCAAATAGCGCAACGGCACGACTCATCCTCGCGGCGAATTTGACGAAGGTCTCGGCCGCCGGTGCCAATGTGAACGCCGGCGGTCACCGCGCGTACGTCAACTTCGTGGCCGGCGACCATGGATCGATCATCGATCCGACGGCGAGCCTTCTGGCAACCGCGGAGATGCAGACGGAAACCGTCCTGTTCGCTGCGACCAACGGCACGACGCTGGCCATCAGCTATCCGACCGTCATCCAGCCGTAGGCTTAAGTGAGGAACGGCGGTGGAGTCTTTGCGCGGCTGCGGAAGCGCCTCAACGCCGGCATGGGCTGGCTGGGGCAGGACCTCAGCGAACTCGTCGCCGGGCGCGAGATCGATGCCGCCAGCCTCGATGAACTGGAAACAAGACTGCTCACGGGCGACGTCGGCGTTGAGGCAACGGAAGCGATCCTCGAGGAGTTGAGACGGAAGGTCGCGCGCCACGAACTCTCCGACCTCGACTCGCTCATCGCAGCGCTCGGCGCTTCGATGCGCGAAATTCTGCAAACCACGGAACGGCCGCTTGTCATCGACCGGCTCCACAAGCCATTCGTGATTCTGGTGGTCGGCGTCAACGGCAGCGGCAAGACGACGACGATCGGCAAGCTCGCCCACCGGCTCAAAAAGGATGGCAAGTCGGTAATGCTTGCGGCCGGTGACACTTTTCGCGCGGCTGCGGTCGAGCAACTCACTACCTGGGCCGAACGCAACGATGTTCCCATCATCGCTCAGCAGAGCGGTGCGGATCCCGCGGCCGTCATTTTTGACGCCATGCAGGCGGCCCGCGCGCGCGGCGTCGATGTGCTGATCGCCGATACGGCGGGCCGGTTGCACAATCAGCTACACCTGATGGAAGAGCTGAAGAAGGTAAAGCGCGTCATACAGCGCCAGGACGGCACCGCGCCACATGAGGTGCTGCTCGTGCTCGATGCGGGCACCGGACAGAACGCGCTTGCGCAAGCGACGCAGTTTCACGAAGCTCTCGGCGTGACCGGACTCGTGCTCACCAAACTCGACGGAACGGCGAAAGGCGGCATCGTGTTCGCGATTGCAAAGCGTCTGCGGCTGCCGATTCGTTTCATCGGCATCGGGGAGCAGATCGAAGATTTCGGCCCGTTCGAAACGGACGCGTTTGTCGACGCGCTGCTCACGCCGCGCGCGGGCAAGCCCGGCGCGACGGCCCCGCGATGATTTCCTTTGAACGTGTGTACAAGCGCTATCCCAACGGCCGCGAGGCGCTCACGGACGTGTCATTCAGCCTCGCAAGCGGGGAAATGGCGTTCCTGACGGGGCATTCGGGCGCTGGCAAGAGCACGATCCTGAGGCTCGTCGCACTGATTGACCGCCCGACGCGTGGCCAGGTAACGGTCAATAACGCCAACACGAATACCGTCCGCCGACGCCGCGTACCTGCGTTCCGCCGCGATGTCGGAGTCGTTTTTCAGGATCACAAGTTGTTGAACGATCGTCCGGTTCTCGACAACGTGGGCTTGCCGCTCGTGATTGCAGGCATGACCCGGCGCGAAATCGACAAGCGTGTGCGTGCCGCGCTTGATCAGGTGGGACTGCTCGGCAAGGAGCAGCTTCTGCCGCAGGAGCTGTCGACTGGCGAGCAGCAACGCGTGGGTATCGCGCGTGCTGTGGTGAGCAAACCGCCCGTGCTCATCGCCGACGAACCTACCGGCAATCTCGATCCGGACCTCGCGCGTGAAGTCATGCGGCTCTTTCGCCGCTTCAACGAAGTGGGCGTGACGATACTGATAGCTACCCATGACTTTCATCTCGTCGATGAATTTCGCGTGCGCCGCATCGTCCTTGAAGGCGGCCGTTTGACATCCGATTCGAGCGGAGTGAGTCATGGCTGAGCCGGAAATCGAACGGCGCGTGCGCCGCGGCCCGGCGCAGGCTCTGCGGGTGTATTTTTCCCGGCATGCCCAAACCTTCGTCGGTTCACTCGGCCGTCTCACCCGTCAACCTTTCGCAAGCCTCTTCACGATCGCTGTGATCGGCATCGCCCTGGCATTGCCGGTGAGTTTGCAGCTGTTCGTGGTCAATGCGCGCGCAGCGACGGGCAGCTGGCGCAATGCCGTTGACGTTACCGTGTACTTCAAGAGGGACGTGGTACTGCCCAAAGTGGAACAGCTTGCCAAGAATCTGCGGCTGCGGCCCGGTATCAGTGCAGTGACCGTCGTGCCGGCGGACAAGGGTCTCGCGGAATTTCGCAGGTTTTCGGGCTTCGGTGCCGCGCTCGACGCCCTGACTGAAAATCCCCTGCCACACGTGATGGTCGTTTCGCCAGCGCCTGATCATGCCGCGCCGGCCGATATCGACAGCCTGCGCGCGTATCTCGGCAATTGGCCGGAAGTTGATCTGGTTCAAATCGACACGGAGTGGGTGGCACGGTTCAATTCGATCCTGGAAGTGATGCGCGGCGTCATCACATTCACAACCCTGCTGCTTGCGATCGGTGTCGTGGTTATCGTCGGTAACACCATTCGACTCGACATATTGAATCGCCGAGCGGAGATTGAAGTGACCAAGCTTGTCGGCGGCAGCGATGCTTTCGTACGCCGCCCGTTTCTCTACGGCGGCATCTGGTACGGTCTTGGGGGTGCTGCGCTTGCCCTCGCTATCGTCCAAGCTGCGGTCGCCCTAATGCGCGAGCCGGTCGGCCGGGTTGCCATGCTTTACGGCAGCCGGTTCCATTTGATCGGGCTCGACTTGCAGCAGTCCATGGGACTGATTGGCACGGGTATTCTCCTTGGGCTCATCGGGTCCTGGATCATGGCTTCCCATCACCTGCAAGCCATCGAACCGACCGCCTGAGCTTGGCCGCCCTTTTTGGCGGCCAGCGACGCGTCTCCGACTAGAACCCTCCGGCGCCTGCTACTAACCTGCTGATATATATATTTATATTTGCACTACTGGACTCCGCCGAGTATTAGCACTCGAGGTCGCAGACTGCTAAAATGCGTCCGTAGTGGTGGATTCAGACATGGATCCGGATTCTCCCAAGGAGGTTGAAAGAGATCATGACTAACGCCCTGGTCGTCAAAGGCTCTGAGCATTTCCTGACCGGTTCGCTCGGCAATTTCGACGCCTACGTCGAGCGTGTCTCGCGGATTCCAATGTTGAGCAAGGAGCAAGAGATTGAGCTTGCCAAGCGCTTCCGCGCCGACGGCGATCTGGAAGCCGCACGCGAGCTAGTCATTTCGCATCTGCGTTTCGTCGTGCACATTGCACGCGGCTACGTCGGCTATGGCCTGCCGATGGGCGATCTCGTGCAGGAAGGCAATGTGGGCCTCATGAAGGCGGTCAAGCGTTTCGACCCGGCAGTCAACGTGCGCCTGGTTTCGTTCGCCGTCCATTGGATACGAGCGGAGATTCACGAATACGTGCTGCGCAATTGGCGGCTGGTGAAGATTGCGACCACGAAGGCGCAGCGCAAGCTCTTCTTCAATCTGCGTCGCATGAAGAAGAACCTCAGCTGGCTGACTCACGCAGAGACCCTTGCGGTCGCGCGCGAACTTGGTGTCGAGCCCGCGATGGTTACGGAAATGGAGAAGCGCCTCTCGGCCCGGGACATGTCCTTCGATCCGGCGCCGGATCAGGACGAAGACGAGCCGAGCGTATCCCCGGCCATGTATTTGCCGTCGCCCGATTTGGATCCGGCAATCGCCGTCGAGAACAAGGAATGGGATGAGACGACATCCGCCGAACTCGCGAGCGCCATCGAGGGGCTCGACACGCGTAGTCAGGACATCCTGAAGAGTCGCTGGATGGTCGAAGAAAAGGCGACGCTGCACGAGCTCGCCGCCAAGTACCGGGTGTCGGCCGAGCGCATTCGTCAGATCGAAGAGAACGCGATTCGCAAGCTCCGCAAATCGATGGCGAGCGCCGCGTAACGTTGTCTTTGAGCCCGCGCACCCTCTCTGCAGAAGGCGAGAGGGTGCGCGCCCTATCTAAGTATCGGCAGCAGGCTCAGTTCCACTCGTCTGTTTCGCCTGCGGCCATCAGCAGTAGTGTTGTCGGCGACCGGATACTGATCACCCGACCCGATCGCAATGATGTGTTTTGCGTCCAGACCGCGCGCCACCAGCGCGTCACGCACAAGGTCGGCGCGCTGCTGTGAAAAGGCTGTGTTGTCCGCCGCCGACCCCAAGCGATCGGTATGACATGCTGCTTCCATCAGCAGCGCTTGTTCGCCGCGCAGCACGTTAGCGATTGCACCGAGAAGTTTTTCACCGGCCGGTGCCAGCGTCGTCAGATCCGGCTCGAAGAGCGTGCGCGCCGGCAGAACCAGGACGACGGCTCCCTCGACCTGCGTAATTTCGACGGCATTCCCCGCGATCGCAGCGCGCACCCGCCCAGCGAGCGCGTCGAGGTAAGGCGCTTTCGCCTTCTTTTTCAGCGGAACCACGCCCGCCCGTATCAGCTCTTTCATCTTTTCCGAGCGAACTTGCGCGGCGCTGACAACGCCATGCGCGATCATCGGCGCCGCGGACACCGGCACGATCGGAACAGTGGGGCGAGGATGTGAAGCACAGGCAGCCATCACCGCCGCGAGCAGCGCGCCGATGGCAAGGCGCGACGCAACTCGTGCGCAATCCGACGACCTTCTATTGCGAAAAGTCATTGGTTCAATAGTAGCGATATTGGAAGCTGCTCGTCGCGCGGGATAGAGTGAATCACAAGCACATTGCACAGGCCATGAGACCATGCGTTCGGCGGACGACTGGTTCAGCGAATACGGTGACAGCCACCGTAACTCGACTAATAAGGTCCTTCACTGTATCTGCGTACCCGCAATTGTAATCAGCGTCATCGGATTACTCTGGGCACTGCCGTTTCCACAATTTTCCGCTGAGCAGGCGCTGTGGCTCAACTGGGGCACGCTCGTGATGCTTGCCGGCCTAGGCTTCTACTTTCTGATCTCCGCCGCGCTTGCGATCGGCATGGTCCCGGTGCTCGGCGTGATCGTTCTGGTGGTGTTGTGGCTTGCGCGACTGCCCTGGCCGCTCTGGCGCAGTTGTGCGCTCATCTTCGTGATTGCCTGGATCGGTCAATTCATCGGCCACGCGATTGAGGGCCAGCGCCCTTCGTTCTTCAAAGACCTCAAGTTTCTGCTGATCGGGCCCCTATGGCTGCTTGGATTCGTGTACCGGCGCCTCGGAATTGGCTACTGAACTCTTGCGCTAAGGCGCCGCGCCGAGCGCGGGAAAAGTCACAGTAATCTTCAAACCCGGCGCGTTGTCCGCAAGATCGATTGATGCCGAGTGCAAGCGTGCGACGGCGGCCACCAGAGTCAGGCCGAGCCCGCTGCCAGGGACTTCGTGGGCGTTTTCAAGTCGCACGCCCCGCTCAAGTACGCGTCCCTGGTCGGCCGCGGGAATGCCGGGCCCGCGATCGATCACCGTGAGTTTCACGCCATCCGGGTCCTGCGCCAATTCAATGACCACGCTCACTCCAGCCGGCGAGAACTTGATGGCGTTGTCGAGCAAGTTTGCCAGCGCCTGCGCAAGAAGCTGCGGATTGCCCTGCACCGGAGCTACCTGCCGCAGGCGTCGCTCAAGCGCGAGGCCTTTCTCTTCGGCCAGCGGCTCATAGAGATCCGCGACATTTTCGGCCACGGCCATAAGGTCGACGCCAGTCATCGGCACGTTGCCTGACTCGGCGAGCGCAATGCGCAGCAGACTGTCGAGCATGGTTTGCAGACGATCAGTCTCCCAGAGCGCGGACTCAAGTGCGGCCTTGCGCGCAATTTCATCGCCGGCGGCGTTGGACGCGCGCTCCACCGTCTGCCGCAACCGACTGAGCGGGCCCCGCAAATCATGGGCCGTGCTGTCGAGCACCGCGCGCATTGCAAGAGTCAGCTGCTCGATGCGCTCCAGCAGCGAATTGAATTCCGCGGCCAGCTGGTCGATCTCGCCGCCCGGCCCGTGGCGCGGCAAGCGGCGTGACAGGTCGCCCGCCCGGATACGATGGACCGCCTCCACCACGCGCTCGAGCTGATTGACCATGCGCCGCCCGAGCCACCAGCCCGCGACACAGGCAAACAGCAGCATGCCGCCGACTGACCACATGAGACTCGCACCGATGACAGACTTCAGTGCGCGTTTCTCCGCGACGTCGTGACCGACCAGCAGTCGGTAGCCGTGTCCGAGATCGTAGGTACGAGCGCGCACGGCGTGCAGATCCTGGTCGCGCGCGCGCTGCGGGCGGAAGGCAAATTCCGTCCAACCGGGGCGGCGGCCGGCGTTCTGGGGCCATTCGCTCAAGTTTCCGGCCAGCATCCGGCCATCGGGTGCGAGCAGGGCATATAGCGCTCCGCGCGCGCCGAATTCCGCTGCGCGCAGATGCACGAGCGCGGCGAACGCCTCGTGATCAAGCTGGGTGAATTGCTGCGCGAGGTCGTTGCCTTCCTCGACGATCAGCGTCTCTATATCGCGGTCGATGATGCGGGACGCAGAGTAGTAGACCGACGCGAGCAACAGTGTGGAGCCCAGCACGAATGCGGCCGTGAATAGCGCCGCCAGCCGGACAACCGAAGTTCTAAGGAATCTATTCCTCTTCACGCAATACGTAGCCCGCGCCGCGCACCGTGTGCAGCAGCGGTCGCGGGAAGCCGCGGTCAACGGCCTGGCGCAGGCGACTGATATGCACGTCGATGACGTTCGTCTGAGGGTCGAAATGGTAATCCCATACGCCCTCAAGAATCATCGTTCGTGTGACAACCTGCCCGGCGTTGCGCATCAGGAACTCGAGGAGCTGAAACTCCCGCGCCGTCAGTTCGATGCGCTTGTCGGCACGGGTGACCCGCCGCGCCACCAGATCGAGCACCAGATCCCCCACCTCGAGACGCGTTGCGCCAGGTTCGGCGCGCTCGCGGCGCGCCAGCGCTTCGATGCGCGCCAGGAGTTCGACGAAGTGATAGGGCTTGGTGAGGTAGTCATCGCCACCCGCCCGCAAACCGCGCACGCGGTCGTCCACCTGGTCAAGCGCGCTCAGGATCAACACGGGGGTCGAAACCTGATGCTCCCTGAGCGAGCGAATAAGCGTGAGCCCGTCGAGCCGCGGCAGCATGCGATCGACGATGAGAATGTCGAACCGTTCATGGCGCGCGCGGTGCAGGCCATCGAGCCCGTCCGCCACCTGCTCGACGGCATTGCCGCTTTCGCGCAATGCGTTCGCAAGATAGTCGCTTGCCTTGTGATCATCCTCGACGACAAGAACGCGCATGAAACGGGAAACTCCAACGACTCCTGAAAAAGTATGCCGAACGCGCCGGCTCGAACCTATTAACGATTCTTAACGGCCGAGGCGCGCCGGGCTCAGGGAGCGCGCATTGAAGCCTGCGCCGGCAGGTAGGGAGCCCGAAAGCACGAGGGATGCAACAACATTGCCGACCGCTGGGGATGTCATGACGCCATAGCCGCCAAGCGCCGCAGCCCAAAAGAAGCCCGGCGCCGACTGCTCCTCACCAATGACTGGATCGCCGTCGCTCACGAACGATCTGAGACCCGCCCATTTGCGAAAGATTCGATCCACTTTGAGTGTCGTCGCCCGTTCGATCCTGTCGGCGATGAGAGCTACGTCGTATTCGTCGGGCTGCACATCGCAGGGCGCGGTCGGTGTCGCGTCCACTGGGCAGGCAAGAATACGGCCCGCCTCCGGCTTGAAGTAAAACGAATTGTCCACATGGTGGACCATTGGCCAGCGATGAACGTCGGCACCCGCGGGTGGATCGAGCGTAATCGCCGTGCGCCGCTTGGGAACCAGATCGATGCCTGCGATACCCGCGCGCTGTGCCACGACATCGCACCACGCTCCCGCCGCGTTGATGATCACAGGCGCGGCGTAGCTCTTTCCTGACGCGAGGATCTTCCAGCCGGATCCTGTCCGTTCGATGCGCTCAACGCCCGCATTGGTTACAACACTACCCCCAGCCCTGCGCGCGGCGCGCAGAAACCCTTGCAACAGCGCGTCGACATCAATGTCCGCTGCCCGAGGTTCAAACACGCCACCCGCCACTACTTCAGGCCGCAAGACCGGGCACAGAGCGAGTACTTCCGCTTTAGTGAGCGAACGGATACTCGGCACGACGCTCTGTCCGTCGCGCAGAACTCTGGCGAGCTCCGCTGTATCTTCCGGCCCCCCTATATAGAACATGCCGCGTGGCGTGAGCAGCGCGTGATCGACGAACCCCGCCGGCGGGGATTCGAGAAATTCACGCGCCATCACGGTGAGGCGCTGGATCAGCGGCGTGCCGTAGTTTTCGGTAAAGAGCGCCGCCGAACGGCCGGTCGAGTGATACCCGACGGCAGATTCCAGCTCGAGTACGCACACGTGGCCATGGGTGGCGAGATGAAAAGCGGTCGATGCGCCGACGATTCCGCCGCCGATCACGATATAGTCATAGCTATCAGTCATTCTGATTCGATTCGTCAGCGAGCCGCGCGTCGCGCTGTTCCTGGGTCATTCTCGATTGAGGCAGGCTCATCTTAACTGGACCACGCCCGGTTCCGCAGGCATCACAGAGAACGGTATTGCCGTGTCGGGAACGCCCAAACGTGCGCCCATCGGCAAGCACCGCCCAGTCGCCCTCGCCCGTAACCCCGGGATCGCCGGCGCGGACGTGCAGTACGCACTCAGGATTTGCGCAGAAGAAGGCACCTAGTGCCACCGCCTCAAACGGCAGGTTGGGCGAGGCTTCTTCGCTATCCGGTCGGCGCTCGTTACTCATTTGCATGGCCCATGCACATAGCCTAGGAAATGCGCGCTCCGAGTCAATTTTTGCTATTGTCCGCCGCCCCGCAACACGCCGTGGAGTAGCGCTGTGAACGCGCCAAAGCCGCAAGCAAATTCCGAGATCAAGTCCGGGAAAAGATCGGCCGTGCAGTTGAATCCGCTCGATCTCTACAACGTCCGCGGCCTCCTGACCGAGGACGAACAGATCGTGCAGGACGCGGTCGCGCGCCTGGTCGACGACAAGGTGCTGCCCGTCATACAGCACTGCTTCGAAGAGCATCGATTCCCGCGCGAGCTCGTGCCGGATCTTGCCGACCTCGGCCTTTTCGGCTCCACCCTCAAGGGCTACGACTGCGCGGGCTTGAATGGCGTGAGCTATGGACTCATCTGTCAGGAGCTCGAGCGCGGCGACAGTGGGATTCGCAGCTTCGTATCGGTGCAATCGAGCCTCTGCATGTTCCCGATCTACACCTTTGGCTCCGAGGAGCAGAAGCAGAAATGGCTCCCACGCATGGCGCGCGGTGAGGTCATCGCCTGTTTCGGACTTACCGAGCCGCACGGCGGCTCGGATCCCGCCAACATGAAGACACACGCCAAGAAGCGCGGGAAGGACTGGGTCCTGAACGGGGCGAAAATGTGGATCACCAACGGCTCGATCGCCGACATCGCGGTGGTCTGGGCGCAGACCGACGAGGGTATCCGCGGCTTTCTCCTCGAAAAGGGCATGCAGGGATTTTCCGCGCAGGAAATCAAGCACAAGTTTTCACTGCGCGCATCGGTCACCTCATCGCTCTTCTTTGATAACGTCACTGTTCCGGAGAGCAACGTGCTGCCGGGCGTCGTCGGACTGAAAGGCCCGCTCTCCTGTCTCACGCAGGCCCGCTTCGGCATCGCCTGGGGAGTCATTGGCGCCGCCCAGGCGTGCCTTGGCCAGCTCATCGACTACACCAAGTCGCGGGTGCTGTTCGGCCGGCCGCTCGCTGATACGCAGACCATTCAATTGCGGCTCGCGGATCACGCGCGTCGCATAACCACGGCGCAATTGCTCGCGTTGCAGCTCGGGCGACTCAAGGACAAGGGCGAGATGACGCCGAGTCAGGTATCGCTTGCGAAGTGGAACAACTGCCGCATGGCGCTTGATATCGCGCGCGATTGCCGCGACATGCTCGGCGGCGCGGGCATCAGCGCGGAGTACGTGCCGATTCGCCACATGCTGAATCTCGAGAGCGTCATTACGTACGAGGGCACCGAGACCGTGCATCAGCTCACCATTGGGCGCGAATTGACTGGAGTCAACGCGTTCTAGCAATAACTGTGAGTGTCATGATCCGATCGGCGACCGCAGACGACGCGGGTGCTATCTGCGATATCTACAATCATTACGTCGCAACTACGGTCGTCACTTTTGAAGAGACTCGCGTCACCATTGAGGAGATGCGTCAGCGACTCGACGACGTGCTGTCGTCCCATCCTTTTCTGGTCGCCGAGGCGAACGGCAGCGTGCGCGGATTCGCCTACGCATCTGCCTGGCGCGCACGCTCGGCTTATCGATTCGCCGTCGAGACGACAATCTATCTCGCGCCGGACAGCACGCGCCGTGGACTCGGCAGCGAACTCTACGGCAATCTGATTTCGCAACTGCGGGTACGCAGACTCCACACAGCCATCGGAATCGTTGCGCTCCCAAACGACGGCAGTACCGCGCTGCACGAAAGTCTCGGCTACGTGCAGGTCGCAGAGCTCAAGCAAGTCGGCTGGAAATTCGACCGCTGGATCGACGTCGGCTACTGGCAACTGACGCTATGAGCGCGCCCCGCGTTCGCGATCGAGCAAAGCGCGCTTGCGTGCGAGACCCCAGCGATAGCCCCCGAGGCTCCCGTCGCCGCGAATGACGCGGTGGCATGGAATGAAAACGGCGATGCGATTGGTCGCGCACGCGCTCGCCACGGCGCGGACGGCTCGCGGCTGTCCGATCTGCCGCGCGACTTCGCCATAAGAGGCGACAGCGCCGGGCGGAATGCGCAGCAGCGCCTTCCACACTTTGAGCTGGAATTGAGTGCCCTGAATATCGAGCGGCAGATCCGCACCTGTCTGCGCGCCCTCGATGCGTTGCGCCAGCAGTCGCATCCACTCATCGAACGGCTGCCGCTGGCTGTCGAGCATTGGCGTCAAGCTTGCACGCGGGTACTCATTCTTGAGCGCCGTAAGCAGTGAAGCCGCGGAATTTCCAAATTGAACGAAGCAAATGCCGCGGTCTGTTGCGCCGATCAGCACACAGCCGAGCGCCGTCTCGGCGCTGCCGTACGAGATTTGAATACCGGCACCACCGCTGCGGTATTGCCCGGGCGTCATGCCGAGCCGCGTGTCGACGCGCTCGTAGACGCGACTCGACGATCCGAATCCCGCCCTGTAGATCGCGTCGGTAACGCTCGACGCACCACGCAGGCCGCTCTTCAGCGTGCGCAAGCGCTCGGCTTCGATGAAGTCCTTCGGCGTCACTCCTACGACACGCTTGAAGCTGCGCTGAAAATGAAACGGACTCATCGCGGCCATGGAAGCGAGTGCCTTGAGCGTGTACTTACGCGCAGGCTCCTCGGCAATGAGATCGCGGATCTTCAGGATACGTTCCGCAGTGCGGGCGATGGTATTGGCTTTCGGGTAGTGCGTTTTCATGGTCCGCATTTCAATCGAGTCACTCGCCAGGAACTATCTGATACTTGCGAAGTTTGGCACGCAGTTCACCGGCAAGAGTCCGAGCAAGAAGCGGATAGTGAGCGCGGCCATCAGCGTGACACTCTGCCTGCTGGATCCTTGTCCGGCGCAAACCATGCTCACGCTATACGACTATCTGCCGTCTCAGAACGGCTACAAGATACGGCTCCTGCTTGCACAGCTCGAACTGCCCTACGCAACCGAGATCATCAGTATCTTCGAAGGCGAGGGTCAACGGCCAGACTATCTCGCCATCAACCCCTGGGGCGCGGTGCCCGCCATTCGCCTGGAGGATGGCCGTGTGCTGTCCGAGTCAAATGCAATTCTCTATCACCTGGCGCAAGGCTCGCGGTTCCTGCCGGACGATCCCTTCTTGCGCGCAAAGGTCCTGCAATGGTTTTCGTTCGAGGCGGACTATGTGCAGTCGAGCATGGGGTCGCTGCGCTACTGGACGCTGACCGGCAAATTGAACCGCAGATCGCCGGAACTCGTTGAGTCGAAGCGCCAGGCGGCGCTCAAGGCTCTCGGTGTGCTCGACCGGGTATTCGCGCAGGCGGACTTCATCGTGGGACAACGCTACAGCATTGCCGACATTTCTCTATTTGCATACTCACATGTCGCACGCGATGCCGAGCTAGCACTCGATGACTTTCCCAACGTGCTTCGCTGGATCGAGCGAATTCGCGCCCAGCCCGGATTCCTCGCCACTGTGCATCCCTATTCGATTGACCCGAACTCCGTCCGCGAACTGCCCTAGTAGTCTGGCGCCGATCTGTCGCGGTACACGAACACTACGCTCGCGTAATTGAAAGAATTTCAGGCGCGTTTTCGCGCGTGAGACAGCGAATCGCATGCAACTCATTGTTCCAATGCGTCTCGGCGTCCACTGGCACGCACGTTGCTCTCTTTTCCCGTGGGGAGTCATTTCCAAGCGGAGCGCGAGTCTCCGTCAAACCGAAGGAGCACTTTATGAATCGCAAGTACCAACTCATGTTCGCTGTGGGCGCGTTGTCCATCGCGGGCGGGTCAATGACCAATCTGGCCATGGCCGACGAACCCGTGCAGTCAGTAGCCGCGTCGACGGCTACGTTCTCCGCCCTCGACGCGGACAAGGACGGCAGGATCTCACCGTCGGAAGCGTCCGCCGATCCAAAAATCGCCGATAAATTCGTCGCGGCAGATGCCAACAAGGACGGCTACCTCGACCCGGCGGAGTTCCAGGCGATTTCGAAGTCCTGATCGATCCCGCATCGAGCGATTCGATGATGTTGAAAGTCCCGCGCCGCGCGAGGCTTCACCCTCGCGCGGCGCAAGACGTCCAGCGCGTCGGCGCGGGCCGCGTCCAGTCGTAGCCCGCCGCTGCACGCGTGACAGAAACCTCTCTGCTCGTTACTGCAGGCGCTGCCTTTTCTGCCTCAAGCCGCGCCTCCACATTCCATGAAGTGAGCAGTAAGGCGAGCGCAATCCAGCTGACTACGCGGTCGCGCACGTGGATTGCGTCGACTTCGATCGATCCGCCACGCGCGAGTGCGGCCGCGGCCAGGCCTCGCACGGCCAGATTGCCGACGGCAAGACTTCGGACGGTAATCGGCACACGGTCTCCTCCAGTGACGTTCATGACTTGCTCCTCATTGCCTTACAAAAGAAGGTTTGGCCACGAGAAGCATTGAGCGCCCGCGTACGGACCAGGACGTGCCGCAATCATGGTCCAGTGCGTATCAATTGTGGCGAATCGTGGCGGACGCAGACGGCGCCGCCCCGAAGGCTGTACGCTATGGCGCATGAAGCGGCTGATCGCCATCGTCGAAGACGAACCCGCGATGCGGGCGAACTACGCTGCCGCCTTCGAACGCAACGGCTACGTCGTGCGGACATTCAGCAACCGGCGTCTGGCGCTTGCGTCGTTTCAGACGCGGCTGCCGGATCTCGCCATCATCGACATCTCGCTTGAGGACGAGATCGAAGGCGGCTTCGAGCTCTGCCGCGAGCTGCGTGGCCGCTCGGCCGAATTGCCGATCATCTTTCTCACAGCGCGCGATAGTGAACTCGATGCCGTTTCGGGACTGCGTCTCGGCGCGGACGACTATCTGACAAAAGACATCAGCCTCGCGCATCTCATCGCGCGAGTTGCCGCGCTTTTTCGGCGGATCGAGGCACTCGCCAAACCCGCCGGCGCGGCGCAGATTCTGCAGAGAGGCGCGCTCACGATCGATACCGAGCGCATGCACGTCGCCTGGAATGGCGGTGTCGTACCGTTATCGCTGACCGAGTTCTGGATCGTGCATGCGCTTGTCCATCATCCCGGCCATGTCAAGAATCGTCAGCAGCTGATGGACGCGGCCAACGTCGTACTCGATGACAACACGATTACGTCGCACATCAAGAGAATCCGCCGCAAGTTTCAGGAAGTGGAGGCGTCCTTCGACGCGATCCAGACGGTTTACGGTATGGGGTATCGCTGGGTGGAGTGAATGGGTCTCCGCCTGCAGCTGCTGTTGTTGAGTCTCCTGACGCTGGCGTTGCCTTGGGCGGGCTGCCAGTACGCGCGGGAAATGGAAAACGTACTGCGCGATGGGCAGCAGCAGGCGCTGCTCGCCACGGCTGCTACTGTTGCCAGCGCTGTTGCGGCACGCCCCGAGCTCATTTACCGAAACGCCGCTCTGCGCACGCGCTTTGATGCGCCGGGCGGTGACGTCTACGCCTACACGCTCGGCACGCGACCGCTGCTCGACGGATTCGATGACGATTGGAATCTACCGGATTCCGTCGCTGACATGCGTACCGATGGCCGTGGCTTGACCGTTCGCTACCTCACGGCGACCGACGACGCCTACCTCTATCTCTTTCTCAGGGTCGACGATCGCGCTGTCATCTTCGAGGATCCGGGGACCGGCGCGCGTCCGAGCGAAAGCAGTAACGACCACGTGTGGCTTGCGTTTACTACGCCCGACGGCGCAGTCGATCGCCTGGTCATTTCCACGAGCGCGCCTGGGCTACAAAGTGCGCGCCGCGCGGAGCACGACGAATTCGGGCGTCGCCGTGACGTTGCCGAGCCGCGTGTGCAGGCGTTCTGGCGCACCAATACTCTGGGCTATCAAGTCGAGGCACGACTGCCGCTCGCGATGGTGGGTGTCAATCTTGGATTTGAGGTCGTCGATGTCGACGAACGCGGCAGCGTCAATTCGCGCCTCGGCACATTGCAGTCTCTGCAATTGACTCCCACCGGCCGTGTGTTTTTCGAATCGCAAGCGCTCATCGGGATGCTCAAGCAGTTTGAACAGACGGGCGTGCGACTCGCCGTTGTCGATGCCAATGGCTGGCAGATGGCTAGCGTTGGAGCGCTCGGCACGGCCACCGAATTGCTCGATCAGGGCTCGCCGGTCGTCAGTTTGCTGTATCGGCGCATGCTTGAGAGCGAGACGGAACCCTTGCCCCGACGCATCACCGTGCCGGGCCGATTTGCCGGCAGGCACGTCGAACAGGCGCTCGTCGGCAAGCCGGACGCGGCATGGTTTCGCGTCGGCAACTCCGGACGAGTGGTACTCGCTGCGGCGGCGCCGATCGGCGGACGCGACGCTCCGCTTGGAGCAGTAGTTCTTGAGCAGACCGGCGAGCGACTGCTGACATTGCGTGACAACGCGCTGGTGCGGCTGCTCAATCTCACGCTCATCGCCACCGCTCTGGCGGTTGCAGGCACTTTGGGATTTGCCGGGTGGCTATCGCTGCGTGTCGTGCGGATCCGTCGAGCCGCCGAAACAGCGTTGAGCCCCGACGGGAGCCTCAACGTGGTCTTTCCAGGCACGCGGGCCCGCGATGAGCTCGGTGATCTGGCACGCAGTTTCGCTACGCTCCTTGCCCGTCTCAATGAGTACACGACCTATCTGCGTACGCTCGCGGGCAAGCTCTCCCACGAACTGCGCACGCCGCTCGCGATCGTGCAGTCATCGATCGAGAATCTGGAAAGTGAACGCCTGGCGCCGAGTGCCGCCCAGTATCTGCAGCGCGCCCGGGAGGGCAGTGCGCGGCTGCAATCGATTCTCACCGCAATGAGCGCAGCCACACGCACCGAGGAAGCCATCCAGCATGCCGAGCGGCACGTTTTCGATCTTACCGCGCTGCTTGCTTCCATGACCGGCGCTTATCAAGCCGCCTTTCCGACGCGCCGGTTTCGCGCAACGCTGCCGGCGGGATCTTGTGAAATGAATGGCGCGCCGGATCTCATCGCGCAGCTCCTCGATAAATTGATCGACAACGCGGTCGATTTCAGTCCGGAGGGCGGACTCATTGAAATCGCGCTCACGTGCGATGAGCGGGCGCTGCAACTTTCGGTCGCGAACGACGGGCAGTCATTGCCGCCACACGCAAGCGAGCGTCTGTTCGAGTCCATGTTCCAGTACCGCCAGGGGAGTGACAGCAAACCGCACTTCGGACTCGGTCTGTATATCGTGCGGCTCATCACGGAATTTCATTCGGGGCGCGTGAGTGCTGAGAATCGCGTCGACCCGAGTGGCGCGGTGTTTCGCGTCATATTGCCGCGCTGAAGCGTCGATAATCTTTACAAACCAGCGTTACGCGCATCGATTAAGAATCGCGTGGCACTGGCTAAGCCGCTGAATTGCGTGGACACCGTTGCTACTGGCACATGCCTTGCTTGCTTCTATGGGCACCGAGCCGGAGTACAGAACCAACTGTGCCGAAGCCGGTGTGGCGATAACTCGGAAAAGCGGGCTTTGGTTCGTGAGGGGATGACTCGAACAACGACGGTCGGCAGCGGATCGTCGGAAAAGATTCGGGCAAAACGATTCGATGGATCTGCTAAGGGAAGCCCCGCCAAGTGCGGGGCTTTTTCTTTTTCCACGCGCCAACCGCTATAGCTGCAGGAACTTGAGAATTCCGCGCGCGGCTTCGCGGCCCTCGAATACCGCCGTAACCACCAGATCGGACCCACGCACCATATCGCCGCCCGCGAAGACCTTGGCATTGGTCGTCTGAAAGGGCCGCTCACGTCCCGCCGTCACGCGCACCCGGCCGTTCGGGTGCAGGCGAATGTCGTGCGCACCGAGCCACTCCGGGGGACTTGGCATGAAGCCAAACGCGACGATGACCGCGTCAGCGGCCAGGAGCTCTTCCGATCCAGGAATCGGCTCTGGAATGCGACGGCCGCGCGCATCCGGCGGGCCCAGTCGCGTCTCTATGAGCTTCACGCCTTCGACCTTGTCGAAGCCAACAATCTCGATGGGCTGGCGGTTGAATAGAAATTCGACGCCCTCCTCTTTACTGTTCTTGAAGTCGCGGCGTGAGCCCGGCATGTTGCCCTCATCGCGCCGATAGGTGCAGATGACGGACGCAGCACCCTGCCGGATCGCCGTGCGATTGCAGTCCATGCCGGTATCGCCACCTCCGAGCACGACCACCCGCTTGCCCGCCATGTCGATGAAATCTTCCGGACGCTGCTCGAGGTCCAGTTCGCGATTGATATTGGCAATGAGGTAGGGCAACGCCTCGTAGACGCCGGGCAGGTCTTCGCCCGGAAATCCGCCCTTCACGTATCCGTACGTGCCCATCCCCAGAAATACGGCGTCATACTCCGCTACCAATTGTTCGAATGCGACATCGCGTCCGATTTCCGTGTTGAGTTTGAATACCACGCCCATTTCTTCCAGCAGCGTGCGACGCGTTTCAACCACTTCCTTTTCAAGCTTGAAGGGCGGAATGCCGAACGTGAGGAGTCCGCCGATGCGGGCGTAACGATCGAAGACCACCGGCATTACGCCGTTGCGTACAAGAATATCGGCGCAGCCAAGCCCCGCGGGTCCCGCGCCGATGATCGCTACGCGTTTGCCTGTAGCGCGTACGTTCGACATGTCGGGCCGCCAGCCCTGCTTCAGCGCCTCGTCCGTGATGTACTTTTCGATCGAGCCGATGGCAACTGCGCCGAGGCCATCGTTCAGCGTGCAGGCGCCTTCACACAGGCGATCCTGCGGACAGATTCGCCCGCAGACTTCCGGCAGCGAGTTGGTGCGATGTGAGAGCTCCGCTGCTTCGAAGAGATTCCCCTCCTCGATGAGCTTCAGCCAGTTCGGAATGTAGTTGTGAACCGGACATTTCCACTCGCAGAACGGATTGCCGCAGGAAATGCAGCGCCCGGCTTGCTGCGAGGCGCTCGCTGCATCGTACGGCGCGTAGATTTCCCGAAAGCTTTGCACACGCTCCTCGACTGCAAGCTTCTCCGGGTCGCGACGCGGAATGTCGAGGAATTGGAAGTGTTTGTCGGCCATGGCAATCAAGCCGCCCGTCGCAGATTTTCGACGAGCGAGTGCAGCGCCGCGGCCTTCGGCTTTACCACCCAGAACTTGCCAAGAAAGCTGCGCAAGTCATTCAGCAGTTCATCCGCCCAGCGGCTCCCGGTTTCACGCACATGATTCTCCATCAGCGTACGCAGGTGATAGAGATGCGCCGGCATGCCTTCAGGCGTGATGCGATGGATGTCGATCAGCTCGTGGTTGTAGCGATCGACAAAGTCGCGATCGAGGTCGAGCACGTACGCAAAGCCACCTGTGAAGCCGGCGCCAAAATTGAGCCCGGTGCGCCCGAGTACGCAGATGACACCGCCCGTCATGTACTCGCAACAGTGATCGCCGGCGCCTTCGATGACAGCGATCGCGCCCGAGTTGCGCACCGCGAATCGTTCGCCTGCCTGGCCGTTTGCATAGAGTTCGCCACCCGTCGCTCCATAGAGGCAGGTATTGCCCATGATCACCGTATCCTTGGCGACGAACGTCGATCCGCGCGGCGGCGCGAGCACGATGCGCCCCGCGGCCATGCCCTTGCCCACGTAATCGTTCGCATCACCTTCCAGATACAAGTTGAGACCACCGGCGTTCCACACGCCGAAACTCTGGCCGGCCGAGCCCTTGAGCCGAACGTTGATCGGCGCAGCGGCCATTCCGTAATTGCCCCAGCGTTTGGCGATCTCGCCCGAGATACGCGCGCCGATGGAACGGTGATGATTGCGCACGTCGTAGCGAAACTCACCGCCCGTCTTGCCATCGATCGCCGCCCTGAGATCGCTCACCATGCGTTCTGCGAGCTCGCCCTTGTCGAATGGCGCATTGCGAGGATCGAGGCAGAACTGCGGCCGATCTTCCGCGAGCCCTGCCGTCGAGAGAATCGGCGAGAGATCGAGCCGGCGCTGACGGTCCGTCTGGCCCTCGAGAATCGTAAGGTATTCGGTGCGACCGATGAGATCCGCAAGCTTGCGCACGCCGAGCACCGCCATGATTTCGCGGCACTCTTCAGCGACAAAGCGGAAATAATTCATCACCATTTCCGGCAATCCCACGAAGTACTTGCTGCGCAGGAGTGCATGCTGAGTCGCCACGCCGGTCGTGCAGTTGTTCAGGTGACAGATGCGCAGGTACTTGCAGCCGAGCGCGACCATGGGCGCCGTACCAAATCCAAAACTCTCCGCACCGATGATCGCCGCCTTGATGACATCGAGCCCCGTCTTCAGGCCGCCGTCGGTCTGCAAGCGTACGCGATGACGCAGGTCATTCAAGCGCAGCGTCTGGTGAGTCTCGGCGAGGCCGAGTTCCCACGGCGTGCCGGCGTACTTGATCGATGACAATGGACTCGCGCCGGTGCCACCGTCGTAGCCGGAAATCGTGATGAGATCCGCATACGCCTTGGCGACACCTGCAGCCACGGTGCCAACACCGGGCTCGGCGACTAGTTTTACCGATACCAGCGCCGCGGGATTGACCTGCTTGAGATCAAAGATGAGTTGTGCGAGATCCTCAATCGAATAGATGTCGTGATGCGGGGGTGGCGATATCAATCCGACCCCCGGTCGCGCGAAGCGCAGCCGTGCAATCATTTCATTGACCTTGTGGCCGGGCAGCTGCCCACCCTCTCCGGGCTTCGCGCCCTGCGCGATCTTGATCTGAAGCACCTCTGCATTGATGAGGTATTCCGGCGTCACGCCGAATCGTCCCGAGGCGACCTGCTTGATCTTGGAGTTCCTTTCGGTGTGGTATCGCGCCGGATCTTCGCCGCCTTCACCAGAATTCGATCGGCCGCCGAGACGATTCATTGCGATTGCGAGCGCCTCGTGCGCCTCCGGAGACAACGCGCCGAGCGACATGCCGGCGCCATCGAAGCGCTTGAAGATCTCGGCCGCCGGTTCGACCTCCGCGATACTGATCGGCTTGCGATCCTTGCTGAGCGCGAAAAGATCGCGCAAACACGCGACCGGACGCTCATTGACGAGCGCTGCAAACTGCCGGTAAAGCGCTGCGTCCCCACTGATAACTGCCGCCTGGAGCGTCGCCACGACATCGGGGTTATAGGCGTGGTACTCGCCGTCGTGCACGTACTTGAAGAGTCCGCCGTGCTCAATCGAGTCGCCCGCATTCCACGCGCGCGCCGCGAGATATTTCACGTCGCTTTCCAGGTCATCGAAATTCGCGCCCTGGATGCGGCTCGTAGTTCCGGGGAAGCATAGATCGACGACGTCATCGCCGAGGCCCACGATTTCAAACAGCTGGGCGCTCCGATAACTTGCAATGGTCGCGATGCCCATCTTCGACATGACCTTGAACAAACCCTTGCGAATGCCGCGGCGGTAACTGCGGCCGAGCTCAAGCCGCATCTCCGCGTCCATCTTGACGCGGCCCTTCTTCATCATGTCGAAGAGCGTCTGATACGCCATGTATGGATACACGGCCGTCGCGCCATAGCCGATCAGGCAGGCAAAGTGATGCGGATCGCGCGCAGTTCCGGTTTCGACCAGCAAGTTGCACTTTGACCTGAGCCCCGCTCGCACCAGGCGATGGTGCACGGCTCCGGTCACGAGTAATGCATGCATCGGAATCTTGCCTGGCACCAGGTAGCGATCGGAAATCAGCAACACGAGCCGCCCCGCTCGCACCGCCTGCTCGGCCTGGTCGCAGATTCGCAAGATCGCGGTGCGCAGCCCTTCCGCGGGTTCGTACTGCAGATCAAGAAATTCGTGGGTGATGCCGAGGTCCTTCATTCCCAGGATCTGGCGGAGCTTGCGCTGGGAGAGAACGGGCGAGTTCATCACGATCTGCTTCGCGTGCTCGGCGGACGGCACGAATATGTTGCACTCGGGGCCGATCTGCGTTTGCAGCGACATGACGATCGACTCGCGCAATGGATCAATCGGCGGATTCGTGACCTGGGCGAATTGCTGTCGAAAATAATCGTAGAGCGATCGCACCTTGGCCGACAGCACCGGCATCGGCGTGTCATCACCCATCGATCCGACGGCCTCGCTCTCGTCCTCCGCCAGCACCCGAATGATTTCGTCGCGCTCTTCCGCCGTGATGTTGAACATCTTCTGGTATAGCGCGAGCGTCTCGCGATCGAAGGGCTCGGCCGCAAGCCGTCGGTCGATGAGGTCCGTTTCGAGATACCGCACGCCCTTCTTGAGCCAGGCTTTGTAGGGATGGCGGCTCTTCAGAATGTCGTCTATCTGCTTCGTCTCATGCAGCTGTCCTGTCTGCAGATCGAGCGCGAGCATTTCGCCGGGACCAAGGCGGCCCTTGCGCACGACGTCCTCCGGTGCGTAATCCCAGACTCCGGTTTCCGAAGCGACGGTGAGATGCCGATTGCGCGTAATGACATAACGCGCTGGACGCAGGCCATTTCGATCAAGCGTGCAGATCGCATAGCGGCCGTCGGTCAGCACGATGCCCGCGGGGCCGTCCCATGGCTCCATGTGAGTTGCGTAATACTCATAGAACGCGCGCAGATCGGGGTCGATGGTATCGACCGTCTGCCAGGCAGGCGGTATCAGCAGGCGCATCGCATGCATTGGATCGAGACCGCCGGCGAGCAGCACTTCGAGCATATTGTCGAGCGTCTGCGAATCGGATCCCGTCATCGATACGAGTGGCAGGATATCCGTCATGTCCGGCAGGAGCGGCGATCGAAAGAGCGGGCCGCGCGCGAGCGCCCAATTTCGATTGCCCTGCACCGTGTTGATCTCGCCGTTATGTGCGAGGAACCGGAACGGGTGTGCGAGTCTCCATTGCGGCAGCGTGTTGGTCGAGAACCGCTGATGAAATACGGCTACGGAGCTCTCGAGCCGCGGATCCTTCAAATCCGGGTAGAACTCCGTGAGATGCTGCGGCATCACCATGCCTTTGAAGACGATGGTGCTTGCCGAGAGGCTCGAGACGTAGAAGACCTTGTCCGCTTCGAGCGCCTTCTCGGCGCGCCGGCGGGCCAGGAAGAGCTTGCGATTGAATGTCGCCTCGTCGATTTCCGGCGGCGAATTCACGAACAACTGCTCGATGCGTGGCAGCGTTTTCAGTGCCTCGTCGCCGCAGGCGCTCGCGCCGATCGGCAACTCGCGCCAACCGGCAACGGCCAGTCCCTCTTTGCGGATCTGGGCCTCGAGCGCTGCGCGCGCGCGCTGTGCCTGCTCGTCGAAGCGGCTCAAGAAGACGTTGCCCGCGGCGAAATTCGGGGCAAGTTCCAAACCAGCTTCCGCCGCTATGGCACGCAGGAAACCGGCCGGCTTCTTCAGCATGAGGCCGCAACCATCGCCGGTCTTGCCATCAGCAGCGACAGCGCCGCGATGCGTCAGCCGATTGAGCGACTGGATTGCCGTCGCCACCAGCCAGTGGCTCGCGGCGTCATCGAGACTCGCAAGTAGTCCAAAGCCGCAGCTGTCCTTTTCGTAGCTCTCGCGATACAGGCCGCGACGCCCGGAACAAGGGCCATAAGCAAAACCGTCTGCTGTGTTGGACATTTCGGCATCCCCAGTACGTCGCACGCAAGCGATGCGGCGCCACTACCGCGGCGTCGCTCATTAACCTTTGTGCTGATTCGAATTCGTCGCGCGAAAGGTCAGGTCTTCGCTGGCGTTTTGCGCTGCAAGGGCTTATCGACCAGAAAAAATCGGGCCCAACGTGTTGGTCCGCATAATACCGGCTGGTATTCGACCGTCAATGCTGCAGCGCATTTCATTGGGTGCGATGCAGCAAGTTGCCTGGTTGCTTGGCTTCTTGCGGTTGTCAGACGAGCCGGGGCCGAGCGCTTAAGCCAGCGTTAGTAATGCATGCGAAACACGGGAAGCTAGCCCGTTATGATCATGCTGATGAGCATGAACAAGGCTGCTGCGTCCGATAGGAATCCCCAAGCCGACATGATGGCGGATGAGTCCATGGTTCGGACCCTCGCTACGCAGGCTGCCGCCATCTGGCCGCAGGAGGAACCGTTGTTCTCGCGCTATCGGCTACCCGAGAGCGCGCGAATTCTGGACGTTGGCTGCGGCACAGGCGAGGTGAGCGCGCGCGTAGCGCGCCTTTACGCGTCCGCGACCATAACCGGTATTGATGTCCTGGAGGGACCGCTCGCAATTGCCCGGACCCGCTATCCAGACGTCGCGGCTCGCGTCAACTTTGAATCGGGCGATGCATTTCACCTGCATTTCGCCGACGCGACTTTCGATCTCACAGTGTGCCGGCACGTGTTGCAGGCGGTGCCTGACGCTGAGCGCGTGCTCGCGGAATTGAAGCGCGTGACCAAACCAGGCGGATGGATGCACATCCTGTCTGAGGACTACGGCATGCTGCACATGATGTCCGGACCGCTCGATCCGGATCAGTTCTGGCAGCTGGGGCCCGTGCAATTTGCGGAAAAGACCGGCACCGACGCGCGCTTCGGGCGCAAGACCTGGTCGGCAATGCGCACCCTCGAACTACAGGACTTGCGCGTGGACTATGCGATTGTCGACACGCTTCGTGTCGATCGCGCGACGTTTGCCGGCATCATCAGCGCGTGGCGCGACGGCTACGCAGACGCGCTTGCCACACAAGCGGGGTTGAGCTCCGCGTTGATTCGGCAGCACTTCAACGAAATCATCGCGAGCATCGAGAATCCGGGTCACTACGCGGTTTGGTTCGTCCCGATTATCAGTGGACGCATCGGCGCGACAGTCACCGCGACGTGAACGCAATCCGGCCGCGCAACTTGGCGTCTTGCGCCGGCAGCGTCGTGCGCTGCTCGAAGCTATGGGTCAACTCAGATCGATCGACCGCCTCTCAGCTTCAACCGGATCGCTTGTCGCTGGAGGATCCTCTGCCCGGTTCAACTGGGCGTCCCTGGGGCGCCGGGTAGCTGCCAATCACGACGCGAAAACTGCGCCCACCCCGGGACTGCGGCTGGTGGTACTTGACCGCCAATCGCGCAACCTCGCGGCCTAACTCTTCGGCGAACGCATTCTTATCCTGCTGGGTCGCCAATCTCACATCGACCTGCAGCGAGAAGGTCGGCAGCAGATTGTCACTGCTCTCAGCAGTTGCCTGTGCGGTGGCCACCTCGCTCAGCATCTGCGAGGCGAGCGCGAGCAAGTAGTGACTCGAGAATCGATCCCGGATCCTTTGCGGATGGAGCTTCTCTTCACTCATCGAATCGGGCGCAACGACGATCGAATCGGCCGTCCGTCGCATCACGCGTTCGATGCACCCGCGCCGCCGCTGCTCGCTCTGGATCTCAACGAAGCCGTATTTTTCGAGCTCACGCATGTGGTACCCAATGCGCTGCCGCGGGAGCCCCAAGACACGTGCTACAGCAGTGGCTGATCGAGGGGTGTCGAGTTGCTGCAGGATTCTCCGTCGCACGGGATCTGCTAGTAGGCCAACAGCCTGCGGATCGTCGATCAAGCGGAACGGATCAGACACGGTTCGCCTCGGTAAGCTGGAAGCTATTGAAGTTATGAAAGAAATCGGCCAATGGACAATATTAACTGTCAAGACATATGGTGATGTCAATTGACGACCGATAGCGACCTTTAATGATTCAGTGTTTCGGGCGAGTGAATGACGATGCGTCACAACTCGCGGGCGACGTGCGCGGTGCCCAACACGGCCAGTAGAGAGGTGGGCTGCAGGCGCGAGGCCTGCAGCCCGACACGCACAATTCGTGCCTGAATTGCGCATGGTTGACCGCGGCCAGCCTGCCTGAAGGTTGATCAGTCGAGGAGAATGTCTGGCTATTCGGCTACCCGAAGTGGCATCCCCGGCAGGTCAACCAGCTGCCGTCCCTAGCAGTTCCCTGGCCATCCGCAGTTAACGCTCGAGGCTCGGACTTGGCACCTCACATTCGGCCCGGGGGCGAGCAGATCGTGGCGTTCCAACATCCAATACCCACGGTTTGAGCCTGAGGACGGGACTCCCGAAAGTCCCTACAATCCCCTTAAATACATGTGAAAGAGTTGTTAATCGCTGCTCATGGCCGATCGCGTCGACTCGTCTGCCGTCTACCGATTTGGTGACTTCGTACTGGAGCCTGCGCAACAGCGATTGACGGTTGGAGATCGGCGACCGGTTGCGTTGACGCCGAAGGCCTTCCACACACTGCTGTGTCTTGTGGAACGCAGCGGCGACCTAGTGACGAAACAGGAATTGCTTGCGAGTGTGTGGCCCAACGTTGTCGTTGAAGAGGCGATCCTTGCGCGCAATGTCGCGGACCTGCGGCGAGCCCTTGGCGACGATTCGTCGACACCTCGCTACATCGAGACGCTGCCAAAGCGCGGCTACCGATTCATCGCCCAGGTCAATGTTGTAGCGACTGCTTCGGCCCTTGTCGACGGCCCTGCCGCAGCGAGCAACAGCAAGACTGTTGACACCTTGCAGCTTGTCGCGGAGAGCCCGGTGCGTCGCGCGGACGACACTCTGCTGGAAGCGCCGGAATTGAAGTCGCGCGGTAACCGCGGAGCGTTGAGGGTCTTCTGGGTGCTTGTCGTGCTTTGCGTTGCCGGCGCGATTGCGTGGGCCATGGCCCGCTGATCAGTCGAGCGCGACAGTCGCTCAGTCAGTTACGTCAGGCTCGATGAAGCACCAGCCGATTTCTGGAAACTCCGCATGCAGGCGAAGTTCCAGCGCGTTGATGCAGGCGACAGCTTCCTCGATCGGCATCGCGGCGCGCATGCGAATTTTGGCGGCCAGCATGATTTTCGGGCCAACCTGCAGTGTGATGGCATTCAACAACGCTTCGATATTCCGATCCTCGCTGATGATCTGCTCGATGCCGAGGCGAATGTCCTCTTCGGCTGATCGACCAATGAGGAGCGCCCGGATGCGCAGCGCCATCCAGAATGCGACGACGATGAGCACCGCGCCGATCACCATCGAGCCGATGGCATCAAACACCGGATTGCCCGTAAGCACCGCAAGCAGCACGAATATGAAAGCGAGGCCTAGCCCGAGGAGCGCAGCGCAGTCCTCACCGAGAACTACGACGAGTTCGGCATTGCGTGTCGTATTGAGCCAACTCATGAGCGTGCGGCCACGCGTGAGCTTGCGGATCTCGCGCAGGGCGCCGAAGAGGCTGAAAGTTTCGAGGACCATAGAGACGCCGAGCACTGCAAGCGCAATCCATGCGGCGCTTAGCGGCTCGGGCTCCGCGAGTTTGTGCCAGCCTTCGTAGATCGATACCAGGCCGCCGACGCTGAAGAGCAGAAGCGCAACAATAAAGCTCCAGAAATAGGAGCTCTTGCCGTAGCCGAGCGGGTGCTCGGCGTCAGGCGAACGTTGCGATTGACGCAATCCAACGTAGAGCAGCACCTGGTTGCCACAATCGGCGAACGAGTGGATCGCCTCGGCAAGCATGCTTCCAGAGTGCGTGTAGATCGCGGCCCAGCTCTTGGCAAGCGCTATGCCGAAATTCGCGAGGAACGCGTACAGGATGGCGCGCGTCGATGAGCCGTGATCTTCAATCGACATCGCTTACCTCTTCTGCTCGAGCTCTTCAACGTTCCGTGGCCAATCGCTTTTCAGCAAGCGTGACAGCGAGCGGTCCGCCAGAATCTTGCCATCGGTCTGGCAGCGTGGGCAGTAGTTGGTCTCATTGCTGGCATAGCGGATGCGCTGCACGGTTGTGCCACAATCAGGACATGGCCTGCCAAATCTGCCGTGCACTGCCATGCCATCTCGAAAAGCGGTCACCCCTTCCGGAAACTTCCCCATCGCCACGGCCCGCAATCTCTGTGTCCACGCGGAAAGTGTCGATTGTGTGGCTTCGTAAAGTCGCACCATCTCGGCGTCCGTCAGGCGGCGCGTGAGTGTAACCGGCGAAAGGCGCGCGGCATGCAGGATCTCATCCGAATAGGCGTTGCCGATGCCACTCACGAGATGCGGGTCGGTAAGTGCGCGCTTTAGCGTGTGACTCTCGCTGCGCAGTGCGCTAGCAAATGCAGCATGTGTCGCCGCGAGCGGATCGAGACCAGGTCGATGCAGCGCGGCGAGCGTGTCCCTGCCATGCAAGAAATGGAGGGACGCTCGGCGCTTCGTGCCCGCCTCCGTCAACGTGAGTGTCCCGACGTCGAATTCGAACAGTGCCAGCGGCGCCTTGGCCGGGACCTTCCGCCCCGCGTCGAACCAGTGCAGACGGCCCGCAATCATGAGATGGATGACAAGGAAATAATCGGCTTCGAGCGCAATCACCACGCGCTTGCCGAGATGAGTCACGCCGCACACGAGGCGTGCGCCCGCATCCTCGATCCGCGGTTGAGCAGTGCGCAAGAGGAAGGGACTGGTGAGTCTCACGCGCTCGAGGCGAGCGCCGGCAAGGCGCTCCGAGAGCGCTTCGACGTAGAGCGTAATGTCCGGGAGTTCCGGCACTCGTGGTACGGATTCTTCTCAAGAGCCCGGCCGAATCTTACAGGCAAAAAAAAGCGCCGCGAGTGGGGGAAGCACAGTCGCGGCGCCTAGGGGTGAACCACTTGCAAGCCCAGGGGAGAGGCTCAAAAGCGGCTTTTCAAAACACCGAACCAAAATCGACTCGGGGGGAGTCGGCCGCCCGCGATTCGGAGACAGGCGGCTGCAGGGGAGACTTATCTCGCCAGGGCGAAGGCGAACGGCACCTCTTCCATTTCGTGACCCATCACCTCTTTCGAATTGGGGTCGACGATCGGTTTGCCCTTGCGAAAACAACCGGTGTTGGCAGCCTTTTGGGCGAGCGCGACGCGCGCATCGATGGTCTCAAGGACGAACTGCCCGTCTGCCCGCCTCACGATCATCGTCGCGGGGAGCGGTTCGCGGGTAGCTGCTGCGGCATCTAATTCCGGCAGCAACACGGCAATCACTTCTGAGTGCTTTACGTCCATCGGACTTGCCAGGGCCCCAACCACGGGCACTGCGTGTGCCCGCCTGTTACAAAGCAAGCTACGTGCCAACGAAACAATTCATTAATTATCAATTAGTTACCAGCCGATCAGATCTGATCAGCGTGTGACGCGAATTGTCAGTTTTGGTCGCGCAGCCGACATGTGCGTCAGTTCCCGCGTGCCACAGCACGGGATGTCGCGACACTTTTTTCGACCGCGCTCTAGGGCAGTACGACGACGCAATCCTGCTTCGCGGTTTTCAACGCTGCGCAGATGGAGCGCGCGCGACTTTCAGTGACAGCGGTGCTCTGCAACCGGAAGAGCGTGTTCTTCCCGGACGTCACTTTGTCGAGCGTATAACTGAGCCCCGCAAGCAAGGTGCGATGATTCTTGACTGCGGCTTGCCACTCGCTCCGCGCGCGCGTAGCGCTACTGAACGCGCCCAGCTGCACGCGGTACTTGCCCGCGGGAGCGGCTGCAATCTGATTGCTAGGCTTGGCCACAGGCTTGGAAGCGACGGCTGGTTTTGGAGCTAGAACAGGTTTCGACGGCGCCGCTGGCTTGCCCGGTGCCACGGCGGTCGGCGGCGCAGCCTCGCCGGCGGACCCCTGGGGCGCGTCGACTGGAGCCTGTGCAAGATTCAGGTTCTCGACTCGAATTCGCGCCTCGTCGGCGCGCGCACCATCGGGGTGAAGTCCGAGAAACTGCTGGTAGCCAGCCGCTGTGTCGGTCGCAAGCGCCGCTTTCCAATCAGCCTCTTCCTTCAGATCCTCGATCCGTGCCTTGGCCTGCGACGTGAAGTCGCCGTCCGGGTAGCGTTGTAGAAATTGCTGATACGCGTCCGCGCTGTCCGCCTTGCGGGCGGCTTCCCAATCTGCCTGACGACCGCCGCAGCCGGCGCTCAACATGAGGATCGCAAGAGCAAGAACGGCACTGAACAACACGGGCGATGACCGTTTCACGACGTAATTTCCCTGCAGGCAAGTGGATGAGCAAGCAATTCTACGCGTATCGCCGGCGCGCGTAAGACCGGGAACCCGGCGCGCGCCGCTAGTGCCATAATCGTCAAACGCGCAAGCGCCAATCATCCAAGAGGAAAGCCGATGACAGAGCTCAATAAGCGCCGACTGCGCGACCAGTTTTCCGGCACGCCGACGTTTGTTGCCGAGAACATGCGCATCGTCGGCAATCTGCACGGCAATGGGCCCGTCGTAGTGTGTGGACGCATCGAGGGCGACGGCGAAATCGCAGGCGGCGTGCAGCTCGCGGCTGGCGCGCGCTGGGAGGGGAACCTGCACGCGGAACATGCAATCGTTGCGGGCCAGATCGAAGGCAACGTCTCGATCGACGAAAAGCTCGAAGTCGGGTTCAGCGCGGTCATCAAAGGCAAGGTACGCGCCAAGTCGATCGCGATTGCGCGCGGCGCAGTAATCGAGGGCGAGATTCAAGTGACGGGCTCCACGCCCGCCGTTCACTTCGCGGAGAAGCGCACCGTCACCTAGCCCTTCAGTTGCAGCCAGGAAGACCGTTGATCCACTGCGACAGCAAGGCTACGCCAGCTACATCAACTTGATTGCTGGCGAGTGGCGGCATCTGGCCGGCCGTGCGCCGATTGACGCGGGCAACCAGCACCGAATTGGCAGCGCTTCCCGGAGCAATGATGCGGGCGCTCGCACCCAAACCCAGATCGCCCGCCTGTGGCACGGCATTGCAGGCATTCATTGCCGTCAATGCGGTCGTGTAACGAAAATCGAGATTGACCGGCGTGGGTCCGCCCGGTCTGTGGCACTGCGAACAATTGGCGTGCAGATACGCTCTGGCGCGCTCCGCAACCGTGCCCGTCGATCCAGCAGGATCAGGTAGTGCAGGCAGTGTCGCCGGGTCATTAGCGATGGCGGGCGTGAGCGTGTTGATCGCATTCAATGTCGCGACTTGGTTCGCCGTACGGCCGGTGCTCGGATACGTGAAACTACGATTCATTTGCAGGGTTTCGAGGCCGAGACTGCGTCCCGCAGCGACGGTGTGGCACTGCAGACAATCCGACTCACTGGGATAGATCCAGGTTTGCGTACCCCAGGCCTTCGTGGCACCGGCTGGAACCAAAGTCGCGTCGGATTGAGCGTCGTTCCACTCATAGCTGTAGCCCGCCCAGGTGCCATCCGTGTGGTGCATCAACAGGCGTGTCTCGACGAGGTTGGCGCCCAGATGAAAATTCTTCATCAGGACAGAGCCAGTCGGCGGATTCCAATCACTGTCAGCGCCAATCGCGATGTCTTGTCCGTTCGGCAATGCGACCCATCGATCCTTCGCGGCGCCGTCCGACCAAAAGGGCGCGTTGACGGAATACGGGATCAGCCCTGACGCCGGTCGAGTCGGGTCGCTCGAGTCAACACAACCAGTGGCTGCGAGGCTGGTGGGTATCATTCCCCCACCGGCGCCGGGCTGAAAGACAACGCGATACAAACCTCCAGCATAGTTCAATACGAAGAGTTCGCCGTCGTTCGCCTGGGCAAACGATGAAACATTGAAGCCGGCAGTGACCAGATCAGTGACGACATACGCGCCGCTGTTGTCTGGCAGCAGCGTCCAGAGCCGACCCGAGACGTAGTCGGCGAAAACATATCGACCGCGCAATGGCGTGATTTGCGGTCCACGGTACACGTAGCCGCCGGTGATTGACTGACCGACCGAATGGTCGTACTCGGCTACGGGGTCTATCAGACCCGAAGTCGGACACCCTGCCTGATTGCCGAAGCTGTGCCTGCCCTCGCGACAACGCCAGCCGTAGTTGCCGCCCTTCGCGACAAGGTCGACTTCCTCCCACGTGTCCTGGCCGACGTCCCCGACCCATAGCTCGCCGGACTGTCTGTCGAAGCTCCAGCGCCACGGATTGCGCAAACCATACGCGTAGATCTCCGGACAGTTCTGCGCGTTCGTGCCTGGACCGCACTTCGCGGCGCCAGTGAACGGATTGTCCGCGGGGATCGAGTAAGTGGTCGCGGCTTGGGCACCGACATCGATGCGCAGCATCTTCCCAAGCATCGTCTTCAGTGACTGGCCATTGCCGATCGGCCCGTTCTGCGTGTGCATGTCCCCGGCGCCGCCGCCATCACCAAATCCAACGTAGAGCAGCCCATCGGGTCCGAAAACGATGTTGCCGCCGTTGTGGTTGTCTTCCGGCTGATTGAGAGTCAGCAGCACGCGCTCCGACGCCGCATCGAGAGTGAGCCCGCCATCCATCGTCAGGAACGAGGAGACTCGCGACACGCGGCTGCCCGAGGCGCCCGCTGTGTACGATAGAAATACTCGCCGATCGGTCGGAAAGTCGGGGTGAAAGGCCATGCCGAGCAGACCCAATTCGCCGCCCGACGCGACGTTCGCCCGGATGTCGATGAAGGTGCTGGTGATTGGCGCGGGACTGGTTACATTCGGGAAGCTCAGTACACGCCCCGCCTGTTCAACCACAAACCAGCGCGTGCTGTCGCCCGGCGCCTGCAAGGCGAGAATCGGACTGGCAAAGGAGAGCGTCGGAAAGACGCGGTCAAGGCGCGCCGTGTCGGAGCTTGGCGCTGCGCCCGCCAGACAGGTTGTATTGCTCGGCCGCGCGTCCAGACCCACGACTGCCATCGCGGCCGTCGTCGCAGTGGCGGCGGCTGAATCGGCGGAGACGTTCACCGGCACCGCATTGTCGTATGCGCGCACGGTGTAGCTGTAGGTGGTGCTCGCCACGAGTCCACTGTCGCTGTAGTTCGTCGCTGCGGTCGTCGCGATCTGCGTGCCACCGCGCAGGACGCGGTAACCCGCGAGACCGGAACCGCCACTATCGGTTGACGCCGCCCAGGTCAGATCGACCTGCGTCGGACCCGCCGGCGTCGCGACCAGATTGCCGGGAATCGTAGGGGCTGTAGTGTCCGGAGTGACCGGAGGGGGCATCGCCGCGCTGCCACCACCGCCGCAACCCTGCAGGACTGCGTTGAGCATTCCGCACGCCACCATCGCAACGCGAAATCGATTCGGCATTCGCATCGGCTCACCGCCTTATAATGCTCGCGCCCTCGGATCTCCATTAGTCCACAGCTGCGGCACAATGGGAACGAGCGCAACTGTCGGGATTCAGAGACAGGATTTGAAGAAACATGGACTTGTGTCCGCAAGTATTGCCGTGCGTGGCAGCCGGATCGAAACAATCAATCGCATGATGCAGCAGCCGCGCCTGATTCACCTCGTCGCCCATCGTGGCAACGCACGCGACTTTCCGGAAAACACGTTGCCAGCGTTGCGCTCAGCGATCGATCTCGGCGTGCGCTTCCTCGAGTTCGATGTGCAGCTGTCGACCGACGGCGTGCCGATGGTGATTCACGATCACGAGCTTACGCGGACGGCGGGCATTGCCGGCTGCGTACACGATCTGACCGCCGCGGAACTCACGCAGATTTCCGTCGGCGAACCCGAGCGGTTCGGCGAGCGTTTCGCCGACGTGCGCATCGCTACGCTCGCCGACACGGTGAAGCTTCTCGAGGCCCGCCCACAGCTCACGCTGTTCGTCGAAGTGAAACGCGCGAGTCTGCATCGCTTCGGCCATGAGCAGGTCATGCACCGCGTGGGTGAAGTGCTGCGGCCTTATCGCGCACAATGCGTCGTCATCTCATTCGACCTGGCCGCAGTGCACCTGGCGCGCCGGACTGGCGCCTTCAAGATCGGCTGGGTTCTGCCGCAGTACGACGAACATGCGCGCCTCAAGTTCGAGGCCGTGAAACCGGAATTCCTCTTCTGTGATCACGAAAAGCTGCCGGGGGACAATTCGCGCCTTTGGCGCGGCCCCTGGCGCTGGGCACTCTATGAGGTTGAAACTCCAGAATTGGCGCTGGCGCTCGCGGAACGTGGCGCCGATTTTGTCGAGACCATGGCTGTGCAGCCGATGATTGATGGATTTCGCGCGCTCACAAGGAACGGCTGATGCGACAGTACGACGTCGTCGTTGTCGGCGGCGGCATTCATGGCGTCGGCGTAGCCCAGGCGGTCGCCGCCGCCGGGCACACAGCAGTCCTGCTCGAAAAGACCGCGCTCGCCCACGGGACATCTTCGCGCTCGAGCAAACTCATTCACGGCGGACTGCGTTACCTGGAGAGCGCGCAGTGGCGTCTGGTGCGCGAGAGCTTGCGCGAGCGGCGCATTCTGCTCGAGATCGCTCCGGAACTCGTACACCTTGTCGCTTTTCACATGCCGGTCTATCGCTCGACGCGCCGACGGCCGTGGCAGCTGCGGCTCGGCCTCACGTTGTACGCCGCGCTCGGCGGCTTCGATCGCACGACACGATTTGGCAGCGTACCGCGGCGTGAATGGGATCGGCTCGACGGTCTCGACACCCATGGCCTCGAGAGCGTGCTGCGCTATTTTGACGGGCAAACCGACGACGCGCTGCTCACGCGATCCGTGATGGCAAGCGCCGAAAAGCTCGGCGCGGAACTGGCACTCCCCGCGACCTTCATCGACGCGGAGCTCGTCGGCGATCGTGCCATCGTGCGCTACTCAAGCCGTGGTCGCCCGCATGAAATAGAAGCTCGCGTGCTCATCAATGCCGCCGGCCCATGGGCGAATACCGTTGCGACGCGTATCCGGCCAACAGCGCTTCTGCCTGCCGTTGAGCTCGTGCAGGGCACTCATCTCATCGTGCCGGGGCATCTCGCGCGCGGAATCTACTACGTGGAGAGTCCGCGTGACGGCCGCGCCGTATTTGTGATGCCATGGCATGGCGAGATACTGATCGGTACGACCGAAACCCGCTTTCGCGGCAATCCGGATCATGTCGCACCGCTGGTGGCCGAGCGTCATTACCTGCTTTCGGTGCTGCGCCGTTATTTTCCCGCCTACCGCCAATCTGCCCTCGTGACACACCATCAGGCGTTTTCCGGCCTGCGTGTCCTGCCGGTTGGCAAAGGTCACGCATTTCACCGTTCGCGTGAAACGCTGCTGATCGCCGATCGCAGCTCGCAGCCGCGCAGTCTCAGTATCTATGGTGGCAAGCTCACAGGTTGGCGCGCGACGGCGGAACACGTAATGACGCGTATCGCGGCGGCACTGCCGTCCCGCTCGCCACGCGCGGATACACGGCGTCTGAGAATCGATCCGGCGCCGGCGCCTGACGCGTCCGCGGTCCGCCCGTAGAATCGGGCCGTTCGGGCCGCCTACTCGATCGGACGCATCATGGGCGAACCACTCTATCTGGCCGTTGATCAAGGTGGGCACGCGAGTCGCGCACTCGTTTTCGATGGCACGGGCCGCACTGTCGCGCAGTCATTCGCGGCGATCAGCACTCAACGCAACGCCCTTGGACATGTCGAACACGACGGCGATGAGCTGGTGCGCGCGACACGTCAGGCGATTGACGACGTCACGCAGAGCCTCGCCGGCCGGGTGGCCGACATTTCCGCCGTTGGCATCGTCACTCAACGCTCGACCATCGTCTGCTGGGACCGCTTGAGCGGCGCGCCATTGTCGCCCGCCATCTCCTGGCAGGATCGGCGCAACGCTGCGTGGCTCGAGACATTCGCGGCGCGTGCCGACTGGATCAAGGCCAAGACCGGCCTCGTTCTGTCGCCGCACTATGGTGCAAGCAAGATTCGCTGGTGTCTCGATCACATTCCGGCGGTGCGACGCGCGCGCGCTGGCAAGAGACTTGCGGTGGGTCCGCTTTCAAGCTTTCTCGCCTTTCGCCTGCTCGATGGCAACCCGCTGGCGGTCGACCCGGCCAACGCTTCGCGCACGCTGCTCTTTGACCCACTCACGCTCGACTGGTCGGCGGAGCTGCTGGAACTGTTCTCGATTCCACGTGACGTACTTCCTGACTGCCGCGCCAGCCTCGGCAACTTTGGCACGCTTCTAACAGGCAACGTATCGACAGCAGTCAAGGTCATCACGGGCGATCAATCCGCCGTACCGTTCGCCTGGGGCAAGCCCGCCAGTGGTACGGTGTTCGTGAATGTGGGCACCGGCGCGTTCGTCCAGCGCGCGCTGCGTGAGCGTTTGCCCGGGGGATCGGGTCTTCTCGCGAGCGTCATCCTCCACGATGGCAACGAGGTGACGCTCGCGCACGAGGGCACGGTGAATGGTGCAGGCAGCGCGCTGCAATGGCTCGCCGAGGCCGAGGGTCTCGACGTCGTACGGCAGATTGACGCGCTCGATGCCGGCGGGCTCGCGAACTCGCAGCCGCCGCTCTTTCTCAATGGAATCTCGGGATTA
>Ga0326726_10000376_pt1 | contig 42304 bp, 36 predicted proteins | sample MHFenrmetagenome_2_FD_207603 | JGI IMG/M metagenome (GOLD analysis project Ga0326726, IMG submission 207603) | Lab enriched peat soil microbial communities from Michigan Hollow, Ithaca, NY, United States - MHF15MN | ecosystem: Environmental > Terrestrial > Soil > Wetlands > Peat | place: USA... | reverse complement strand
CCTAATGGATTCAACCCGAACGACGGACTTAAGAATGGGGGTGCGGATCGAGGTCATCACCATCCTCTGGATGGTGGTCGAAATGGCCGTCTCTATCGGCGCAGGCATCGCCGCGAGGAGTGTTCTTTTAACCGCCTTTGGAGTGGATAGCCTGATCGAGCTGGTCAGTGGATCGATTCTGCTCTGGCGGCTTTCCACCAAGAATCGGGGAGGGGATCTTGGAAGCGTAAGGCGGGCGGAACGCCGGGCGGCCTGGGTGGTTGCAGTCAGCTTGAGCTTGTTGTGTGCATATGTGCTGATCTCATCTCTTTACCTGCTGCTCACCCATGCAAACCCCGAGAGTTCCCTCACCGGGATTGGGGTTTCGGCGGCAGCCCTGTTGATCATGCCCTGGCTGGCAGTGTCCAAGCGCCGGATTTCAAAGCGCATCCATAGCGCCGCGCTGGCGGGGGATTCGGCCAATTCCATGACCTGTGCCTACATGGCCGCGACCGTACTGGCAGGTCTGGTCGCGAATTCGCTATTCGGATTATGGTGGGTCGAGTATGTTGCCGCGCTGGTTTTCCTGGGTTGGCTGGTACAGGAAACCCGGGAGGTGTTTGCGGAAGCGCGGGAAGCGATGGGGGAAGATTAGCGTGACGAAATCTCAAACAACAGGCACGCAAAAACCCGGTATTTGCATTAATGCCTGGCAGCCCTACTTGACTGCCAGGTAAACCACCTTTTGATCCGTCGCTCCTGAGGTGGAATAACCTGGATCAAAAGCAATGACAGGCTGGGCAGCTCCTGCCGGGATGATCACTGCCACCCACCCCTGCAGCTCTGCACCGGGTAATAGTAAAGAAGAAAGCCACACCCGGTCGGATTGAGTGGGCAGATAGATCCAGTCTCCCGAGAACCTGCCGCCGGATTCATCCACTGCATAAAAATTACTGCCCCCAATCCAAACCGGTTGGTCGGTCGGGTCGATATAGCGCAGCTTTACTTGCAGCAATAAATATTCCGTCCCTGATTCAGGCGGCGAATAATTACCATTGTCCTTTTCTATGATCGTTTCAGCCTCCTGGCCACGGATGGAATCTAATGTGGAGATTTCCCAGGCGGGGGAAACTGCTGCCTGTCCGGGAGGCACAGGGTTGTTGACGTCCACCCCCAAATCATTGGGCTTCAGATTGGATAAATCTCCAGGGAGGGAAATGGACGCTCCCGCTTCCAGGGCAAAGAAACGTGTGGTGCGATTGCCGTTTGATTCATCATCCACAACGACCATTAAATTCTGCTCGTCCGTGGGAATGACTGCGTCGATCCAGCCTTCCACGGTTTCAGCGGTAAACATGTCTTCAAATAGAAACTCGGGCTGAGGCCAGCTGTCCATCGTGTCGCCATAACCCTTGTAATCACTGCCGGTTATGAACATTTGGGATATTCCCAGTGAATGGTAGCTGTCATCCAGGGAGGTGCAGCGCACGAATATTTTCGCCAGGGCATACTCCTGCCCTGCGGGAAGTGGATTAGCCTGCCAATCGGGAGTATTAATGACCGCAAGCGCTGCCTCTCCGCGCAGGAACTCAACCACTTTAATATCCCATCCCGGAATGGAAATCAGCTTTCCAATCGGGATCGGGTTTTTGCGGGTGGTTCCAGATGCAGTGGAACCCGGGTTGGAGGCTTTCTGCGTTGTTGGAATGGAAGTGTTTAGTGCGCATGCGAGCGGAATTATAAATAGAAATACAACCAGAGGAAGCACCCTTCGAAGAAAACGGCGATCGTTGTCCATGGTCATCTCCTGGTAAGGTGGCAATTTAGATTCATTATCACAATCATTATAGTGAATTGACGGATGACATTCAATGGGTCATTAAAATGAAACCGCCGCCAGTCAGGAAAGTTGTGGGCGGCGGAATGATTTTTACGAGATCAGGAACGTTTATGGAGGTCAGGATTTTAAAGATCCCGCTTCTGGAATACTCGTACCGTCAACGCCAATACCACCAGCAGGTAAACCACCGCATAGGCGACCATAAATAAGCTGGGCACCGAGGCGGCTCCAAAGGGGGAGATTCCCAGCAGACCCGAAAGGGGCGATTGCATTTCGTAGGCTGCCCTGCGCCATAAAGATTCACTTGGGATGATCAGGCTGGTCAGGATGCCGACCTTTACCGCCGTCTGGCTGTTGAGTACGGCGCCAATTTGCTCGATCCAGCCGCCGATGAAGGACAACCCATACAACCCAAAAACCACACCACCGGTCGCCAATGCCGAGAACCGGCTGGAGAACAACATCGCCACGGTCATGACCAGCAGGCTTTCAAAATAGATCAACACCACTCCAGCTAACAGGTGGGGTGCCGTATAACCGGACTGCACCAGGATGCTCAGGACCGTGCCTCCCTCCATGAGCAGCAGGTACAGCCCCAGCAAGCCTGCAAATCCCAGCCATTTTCCGAACACAACGTCCGAACGCAGGATGGGCTTGGTCACGATCACCTGGATCGTCCCCGAGTTGATCTCACCCGCCATGGTGTCCGCACCCAGCAGGGCTGCCATGGCGATCGCCAGGAAGGTGACCGCGTACAGCCCGGCCAAAAACAAACCGCTGGACCTTTCGGTGTCGATGATGTTTTGAACTCCGCTGCTGTTCGTACCGGTGAACGAGGTAAGTGAACTGGTATTGATCATGTGGAAGCCGATCGAAAAAACAACCAGGAAGCAAACCCCGAGCAGCAGGCCGGTCAGAACGATGCGGCGGCGGATCGCCTGGACGAAGGTCATGCGGGCCAATATGAAGATCGAACTCACAACCCGCCCTCCTTCCCGACCGTTTCGATGAACAGTTCTTCCAGTGAAATGTGTTTGGGGGAAATTTCGAATACGGCCACCCCGTGCTCCACCAGGTAGCGATTGATCTCCGGCAGGACCGATTCGTTTTGGATGGTCAGGGTCAGCCTGTCACCCTCCTGTTGAACCTGCTGGGCCCAGGTCGAAAGACCGGAGATGGTCTCCGGGATGAGTCCTTTAACACGCAAAACCGCCGTGATCTGGCCGGTATTCAGGGAGGCCAATTCCAGAAGGCGGATCACCTCCCCGTGACTGATGAATGCCACCCGGTCGCAGGTGACCTCGATCTCGCTAAGCAGGTGGGAGTTCAGGAAGACGCAGGTACCCTCCGCACGCAGTTCGTGGATGATGTCCCGCACCAGGATCCTGCCCACCGGGTCGAGGCCGGAGGTCGGTTCATCCAGGAAAACGAGGGCTGGCTGGTTGAGAAGGGCCTGGGCCAGGCCAATGCGTTGGAGCATCCCCTTTGAGAAGGTGGAAAGGTGCCTGTCCCGAAATCCGTCCAGCCCCACCCGCTCGAGCAATTCGTCAACCCGGCCGGATAAACGGCGCGAGTGCATCCCGAAAAGCTGACCGTGCAGGGTCAGGAACTCTCGGGCGGTCAACCAATCCTGGAAGCGAAAATGTTCGGGTAGAAAGCCTATGCGTGCGCGCGTGCTGCGGTCTCCGAGCGGGGCTCCCAGCAGGGAGGCTTTACCAGAGGTGGGCTTGATCAGGCCCACCAGCATCTTGATCGAGGTGGTCTTGCCTGCCCCGTTCGGTCCCAGGAATCCAAACACCTCACCCTGCTGGATTTGCAGGGTGAGGCATTTTACAGCGGCGTTGTCGCCGAATTCTTTTCTTAATTCGTTTGTTTCAATCGCAGGAACAGGCGGCATACGTGTCCATTATGGGAGGGAATTCGCCATCTGGATGGCTTGCTGGGAATCGGTGCCCAGGCTGCTGATGGCATAAATGATACCATTCTTGACCCATAGCAGCACGTATTGTGGCGCATCGTCGGCTGGGCGCTGGATAAGCGTCCCGGTCACTCCGTCGACCGTCACCTGGGCATACGTGGCGACGTTCCTGGGCAGCGGGATCACCAGGGTGGAGGTCCAATCGACCGCTTGAGTGAAAGCCGCCGCCTGGTCGCTGGTCATGCCCGTGAATTCCAATCCGATCTGGGCGAGTTGGGCTATATTCAAGTCTGCCGGAGCAGAGACTATGGGGGTTGGGATTTCCGCCAGGATGACACAATCGGGGTAGCGCCTCCCGGCTGATCCGCCGGAGTTGAGACCAATCCCGGTATCCGGGGCGGCCGGGTCAGGGCAGGTCCCGTAAGCCACGCTTACGCTGGCTGGAATATTCACCGAGACGTCCGCGCCATTGATCGAGGTGGGTAGCATCAGGTCAGATCGCCCGGATTCGTCCAGTAGCGCCTGTACCTTGGCCACGTCGACCTTGAAAGTGAAGGCGGCCGCATTCTCAACGCTAAAGCGGGAGGGCGTCATTCCCTGGGGAACGCGCACTGTAAAGCCGGTCAGTTGGCTTGCCTGGGCCGCGTCCGAGGCTGTGACGGGGGCTCCGGGATCCTGCCGTGTGGTGACAGAGCTCGCGATCAGGTCGCTGACCTGCTTTCCGAGGGTGTCATTCCCGGTCAGCATTTGGATACCGGTAAAGTCGACGGGGACAACCACCACCTGCTGGACGCGAAAGAGGTTTAAGAATTGACCTGCAAATGCGCGCGCCTGGGGGAAGGAAAATACGACCGCTAGGATGACAATGATCGCCAGCCCAACCCGCAGGGTGGTGGAGGCAAATAACTTTTTAAACATGGAAATCTCCTTTCGGGAATCGTTTTGTTGATATAAACGGACCAGTGCTGATTTCGCTTCCGGACTTGGTTGTCCGGCTGGTGAGCCCAGGAAGGACAGCCCCCGGGCGGTTTGCTGCATTTCTGCCTTGATCTGGGTCTGCCGCTTCCGGCAGGTGGGACAAATTTCCAGGTGGTTCATGCCAGCCTCGTCCAGTTCCTGGTCGAGAGCGGCCCGCAATTGTCCGTCATTCAAATGTTTGTTCATTTTTCCTCCTCGGTAAGGGCGAGGTAGACTTTCTCAAATTCGCGTTCAGCTCGCAGCAGCAGCGGACCCACGGATGTGGGCGAAAGGTCCAGGGTCCTGGCGATTTCCTTGTAAGTCATTCCCGAGTAACGCAGCACCAGCATTTGTGCCCGGTGGGGATTCATCTTTGCAAGTGCCAGGCGTGTCATGCGGTGATCTTCCCTGCTTTCAAGGATCTGTGCCGGGCGGGATTCCGGGGCATCTTCCAGGGCGCCTTTCCCGGCTGACATTTCATAATACTGACGGTGTTTGGCACTCCGGATGGAGCGCAGCGCCAGGTTGGTGGCCACCCGGTACAACCAGCCGCCCGTATTGGTTCCCTCGCCGGTCTTTGGCGGCTGCCGGTAAAGCCGGAAGAAAGTTTCCAGTGCCAGGTCTTCCGCCTCGGCCGGGTCTCCGGTCATGCGCACCAGCAGCCGGTAGATCGGACCCCAATGTTCCAGGAACAGGTCTTCGAAGGGCTGGGAGGAAAGGGAATCCTCGGCGGGTCTGGTCCGGGGATCGACCGCCTCTGCCTTGCGGGTCTTCATCGCCTGGATTGCGCTTTCTTGGGAGAAAATTTCATCCATCGGTCCCGGGTATCTTTCCTGATATTAAAACCCCTCCCGATGGGAAAATGAGACAGTTTCATGCCTCCGAACATACCATGGAAAAGCGGAAATTATAGTGTGATTACTTTACCTGCCTTGACCTGCGCTTCAAGAATATCTGCCATTCCTCCCACGATTCCCACCCGCACCTTTTCCGTCAGCCCAAAATAATTGAGGCAGGTCGAGCAAATGATCAGGCGCACGCCGCGCTGCTCGAGCAGGGAGAGTTGTTCCAGGTGAGGGGACCCTTCCACTAACAGCCTGACCCCCTCAGTATAAAAACAGATGGCGTTCGGCAATGTATCATTTTTTAGGAGCAAGTTAAGATAAGTATCCAAAAGTTTATGCTGCAGGGATGTGTCGGCAGATCCCATGCCTTCCCGGGTCAGCAAGATCAAGGTTTCGGAAAAAGTAGAATTGTTGGTCATTTTATGCCTTCTTTTTTTCTTGAGGATAATATCATGGTCGTGGGAGAGATAATCTGTATGCCGATAACACCAAACTATCGGGTGGGTCGACAACTAATGGTTCTTCTAGGGTATCCATATACGGGACATCTCCCGGAGTATAACATTTTGCAGGAAAGACACCTAAAGAATCCTTACTGAGAAAGCAGGAGTGAAAGTTGACGAACCGGGGAGGGTATAATTGCCGCAATGTTCGAAATCGTCTTTCTAGGCACCTCAGCCTCCGCCCCCTCCGCCAAACGCGGGCTTTCAGCTCAGATCGTCAAGCACGATGAATTCCGCTTCCTGATCGACTGCGGCGAAGGCACCCAGCGCCAGATCCTCCAATCCGGCGTCGGCTTCAGGAACCTGGGCAGCATATTCATCACCCACGGGCACCTGGACCACATCCTCGGCCTAGCCGGGCTGCTCTCCACGTTCATGCGTTGGGAGACCATCGAGGAATTGAACATCTACAGCGGCCGGTGGGCGCTCGACCGCATCCACGATCTGCTCTACGGCGTGGTGCTGCGCGGCGGGCAGGCGCCGATCGCCCTCAACCTGCACGAGATCAAGCCTGGCGTTTTCTTCGAGGCCGGTGACTTCACCGTGACGGCTTTCCCGGTCTTCCACCGCGGCTCAGACTCGCTGGGGTTCAAATTCGAAGAGCGCCCCCACCGCCCCTTCCTGCCGGAAAAAGCAGAAGCGTTGGGTGTCCCATTCGGACCGATCCGCCGCGACCTGGTGGATGGAAAGACCATTACATTGGATGACGGGCGCAGGGTGAAGCCCGATGAGGTGTTGGGACCGCTCAAACCCGGTGTCCGGTTGGTGTATGTCGGCGATGCAGGCCGGACCGATGACCTGGACACCGTTTGCCAGGATGCCGAGGCGCTGGTCATTGAGTCCACCTATTTGGAGGAAGAGGCCGAAATGGCCAGGCAGTTTTCTCACCTGACCGCGAAAATGGCCGCTGAACTGGCTGCCCGGGCTCACGTGCGCCAGCTCGTATTGACCCATTTCTCCCGCCGCTACCGTGAAAAGGACGTGCAGGCCGAAGCCCAGGCCGTCTTCCCCAACGTTCTGGTGGCGCGTGATTTTGACGTATATTCTTTCAAACAGGAAGGCTGAGCATGCCCCGTTTCGAAATCGATCTCAACCCGTTAGAGCATATTACCGTGGATGCAATTGGCAAGCCGGGCGCACGCGTTTTTTACATTCAAGGCTGGCGCAAGACTGACCCCCAGCCGGTAACGATCATCATAGAAAAAGTACAGCTCCAGTCCCTGGCATTGGGAGTTGACCAGATGCTGGCCGAATTGGCCAAGCAAAAGCCGGAGCTGGCCGTGACCATTGCGGAATATGACCGGGATAAAATGCGCATCAGCCCGCCGGTTGACCCTCTCTTCCGTGCCGGTGAAATGGGCCTCGGCTACGACGCCGACCACGACATGATTGTTGTCATGGTGCGCGAGGTGGTGATGGAAGGCCAGGATGCGCAGGAAGCCTCCGAGGTCCGCTTCTGGTGCACGCGCACGCAGATCCGCCTGCTGGCGGACTGGAGCAAGGAAGTCATCAAAGCCGGGCGGCCTATCTGCCCGCAGTGCGGGCAGCCAATGGAGCCAGAAGGTCATTTTTGTCCCAAGAAAAATGGGCACAAGCATTAGGCGTTTCATCACGAATGCAAAGGTTTATTTCATTCCTTCTTACTGGTTAAGTTTTAATCTGTGGCTTCTCCTTCCATGACCGACTCACCGGAAATTCTTCGTCTAGACCTCGAGCAGGGTGAGATCGAGCTTAAAGGCCAGTTCATGCTCGGCTCGAATTACACCTTCCTTGTGACCGTCAGGCATGACGGGCGGGAAACCCAGGCGGTTTACAAACCCAGGCGCGGCGAACAGTCCCTGTGGGATTTCCCCGAGGCCTCCCTGGCTGGGCGCGAAGTAGCGGCCTACCTGGTCAGTGAAGCGCTCGGTTTCTGCTTCGTCCCGATCACGCTCCTGCGCGATGGACCTTTCGGTCACGGCTCGCTCCAGCAATATATCGACCACAATCCCAACCTGCACTATTTCACCCTCCAGACTCCCGACCGGGCGCGCTTGCGTGAGGTGGCCTTGTTCGACCTGCTGGTCAACAATGCCGACCGAAAGGGTGGTCATGTCCTGCTCCAGAAGCGCACCCGCAAGCTCTACCTGATCGACCACGGTCTTTGCTTCCACGCCGAGGACAAACTGCGCACGGTGATCTGGGACTTCGCCGGGGAAGCCTTGACCCCCGGGCTGGTTATTGCGCTGAAAATGTTCCAGGGCACCCTGCACTCGGGACTCTCTGCGACGCTTGGACTGTATCTTACAGAACTGGAACTCGCCGCGCTGGAGACCCGCACCGAGGCGCTTCTGGCAAACCCGGTATTCCCACAGCCTCCTGACGACCGGCGCTCGTTCCCCTACCCGCCCCTGTAGGTCTGAATTAAGGTCCACCCGGACGATGTTTTGGAGAAATCCATGACCCATTCCCGTCTCGCCTTGATCGGTTTCGGCAACGTCGGACGCGCCTTTGTCCGCCTGCTTCTGCGTAAAGAGTCCGAACTCAAAGAAAAATACGACCTCACCTTCCGCGTGACCGGGATAGGCACCGGCAGGCACGGGGCTGCCATCGATCCGGATGGCCTTGACCTCGAGAAAGCCCTGGCATTGGTGGACGGCGGGCAATCCTTATCTCCTCTGACAAAAAAAACCGTCACCGGTCCACTTGATTTCGTCCGTTCTGTACCCGCGGACGTGCTCTTCGAGAACACCCCCGTCAACGTTGCCACCGGGAAGCCGGCCATCGATCACCTGCAGGCAGCATTGGAGCGCGGTATGCACGCCATCACCGCCAACAAGGGTCCGGTCGTCCACGCCTACCGGGAATTGGCCTCTCTAGCGCAAACCAAAGGCCGCAAGTTTCTCTTCGAATCCACCGTAATGGACGGGGCGCCAATTTTCTCTCTTTTCCGTTCCGCCCTGCCGGCTGCTCAACTGACTTCATTCCGCGGCATCCTGAACTCCACCACCAATCTCATCCTAGGGCGCATGGAGGCCGGCGATACTTTCGACGATGCCGTGCGGTATTGCCAGGAGATCGGTCTGGCTGAGACCGATCCTTCCGGTGACGTGGATGGCTGGGACGCCTCCGTCAAGGTTGCTGCCCTGGTCACCGTCCTGATGGGGATTCCCTTCAAGCCGCAGCAGGTTGACCGGACTGGCATCCGCGGTATCACCGCGGAAATGGTGGCGGTTGCCAGGACGCACGGCAAACGCTGGAAGCTGGTCTGTAGTGCTGAAAAAAACGGGAATGACGTTAATGGCCGCGTAGCGCCGGAACTTGTCTCCCCCGCTTCACCACTTTACAGTGTGGAAGGCTCCTCGTCCATCGTTGAGTTCCACACAGACACTTTATCCAGCCTCTCCATCCTCGAGGGCAATCCCGGCCCGGAGACCACAGCCTATGGTCTTCTGGCGGATTTCATCAACGCCGTAAAGGACCAGTGATTTCTATTCAGCGGGTGACGGTTCACAAGGTCGTAGTAACGACTTGGCGACATCGTCCCCGCAGGGGAAGCACCCTTTAGGATCGTCATTAAATTAAATATTCAACCGGGATTTTAGTATTTAATGAGTGCGGCTACGGGGGTGTCACCGCTTCATACCCCATTTCTGCAAGCAGTTCGGCAGTACGTTGCTGCGCCAGGCCGTTGGGATGGATCCCATCCCCTCCGATATATCCCTGCTGCCCTGCATCAAGATCATGGTTCACACCATTGTAAATGTCGTAGCGGCTGAGGAAGGGGATGTGAAAAACTTCAGCAGCCTGGCGCGCTGCATTGCTATAAGTTTCCCAACAAATGGTGCAAGTATTAATGATTTGTTTCTCCTTCCAGCGGTTGATAAAAGGGCTGGCGTCATCCATGCCGCGGAGGATGGTCGGTTTGCCTGAACGGAGCTCGAATATTTTTCCCCAGATCGTTTCCAAATCAGCAGTGTATCCGTCAAAACCGTTGGGGGAACATAGCTCTGGTGTGCCCGCCATGTTACCCACGCATCGTTCGATGTTGCCAAATGTGGCGTCTTGGAGCGACCCCAGCGGGCCAGGAGCCAAAACAATGACATCCGCATCCGCCATTGCCGCGGGTAAATTCTCCAACTTGGGAATGGAGGATTTCCCTGTTTGAAGAGCATTAACGACATCAGCAGCGCTGAGATCGCCGATTGCAAAATCATTGAGGGTCACCTTCACGTCCACATCTTTTTCAATCTGGGCGGCATAAGCTGACCCCAATCCCCATCCTGTCGACTCACTGAGCACTACAAGATGCCACTCCACTTCTGGACCGGCGAGCATGTGGGCTGGGGTGGGAGATGCCCCGATGGCTAATGGGTGGGCCGTGATAGTTGCTGCAAGTGTGTGGGTTGCGATTGGGGGGATGAGAGTGAGCGTGGAGATGGAGGCGGGTTCAGGTGTGGAGGATGGTGAAGCGAGGGTTGCTGTCCCTGAAGGGCTGGGGGTCGCCCCCCCGCATCCGGCAAGCAGAAGCATGATTAAGATACCAGCAGCTGGCTTGTACGAGATTCTCAATTTAATCATTTTTTCTCCTCCTATTGTCCCTGGAAGTGGCTGGTCGGACGCTTGCGGGAACCAGGAGCTTGGCAGTATAAAACCTAATCCAGGAGAAAAGGCCGCATTGCGCTCCATTGCTCCTTCCAATCTATCGGCAGGAGTTGCTTGATAACAACTTCCGGGAGCGTCGCGGCCATGGCTTCCCTGTCAGCTCCGTCGAGGTTAAACAATACGAACGGAAGCACAAGGAAGGGTGGCACGGCGTGCACTTGTGAAAGTTTTGACATCGAACCGCTCAACCCGGCTTGCTCATCCGGGGTCATCACCTCCCCAATGGCTCTTTCAGCAAAGAACTTCTCCTCTTTTCCCATGTGCGGAGTCCACATTCTAAGAATTTTCTTTAGCGCATCCATCACAACGCCAAGTCCGGCTGCGGGGTTAGCCCCTGCAACCTCAGAAATTGACGCCTTCACCAGGGTCAAAGCCGCCTCGATAATCTTGTGGTCCTCAGCCAACCGCCCGTAAGGCGCAGCTGGAAGCTTTTCCTTCAGTGCCGGGAATGCAATTTCGTCTTCCCCCAGGTGATGCGCTGAGAGGACTGACCTCAGGCTCTGGATGTAGTCGGCAAACCCGCGCTGAATGCCTTGGTTTGGGAACCCAACATCGAGGAATTCTTTTCCTCTGGTGACCCCAACATTTAGGCCCCTGGTAATGACCTTGTGGATCCGAACAAGATCTTGTGCAAAATTAGGGAGATTGCGGTTATTCGGGATCATTGGTGACCTCCTTCATCAATCGAGCCAGACATTCAATTTATACCCGGCTGTTCAAGTCTTCCTTTCGCATTCATCCCCTGAAATGTACTTCAGAGAGAATGGCTATGGCGAGCTTCATGTTTAATTTCACACTATTTTTTCTTATATTTATTCTTCCTCCAACAATCAAAATGTGTTCCAGGAGAACAAGCTGTTCCTGGTTTGGAGATGGTTGGGTTGACTCGGATCGTGATCATGGATTGGCTGCTCCCGGTTTGATGGGTATTTCGATCGTCAATGGGATCTCGCCGCGCAGCATTTGGGTGGCAGCGCCTGCCAGGCGCAGGTACCAATCATTTGGCAGCTTGATGCCGTCGGCATCCATCGAGACGAGGGCAACGCCCACGGGCTGGTCATTGGTGGTCGCGGCAATCTTGTACATTGCGGTGCTCTCATCCACTTCGTCGAACATGGCATTGTAAATCATCGGAACTCCGATCGAGACGGCATTGTATACCTGCCGCCAGTACAAGTTCCCGCCCCGCCGAGGAGTGGAATTAAAGGGGGTACCACTGTCATTGTGGAAGGACGTCCCTGGGAAGACGACCGGCATATATTCCGCTCCGCATTGACTGGCTTCAGCCATGTCCGCGACCATCGTGGATTTGTACTTGTCCACTTCCATATCGGTTTTATATCGACCCACGGTCCATGGGCTGATGATATTGAGGGAACAGTAGTAACCTGCCCAGCCGGGATCGGAGAGGGAATCCCGCGTCAAGGTGCTCCACCAGGTGGGCACGCCGCCCATCAAGGTGACCTTGTGTTCCGGGTTGGGGTTATTCTCAAAATAATTAACCAGCCCCATGGCCTGCTGGGGCGTGCCGGGATGCCCAGTAAACCCCAATCCCCAGATGGCTACCACGGGTTTGCCATTCTGGTGCAGGTAAGACGGGCTTTCCGTCACCTTCAATACGTCCACCAGGTATTTCCAGTCATTCTCAAGCTCGCCGACGAATGTGACGGGGTCCATGCCGCTGGTATCGTACATGATGGCAAAAACCCGCCCGGTGGCTTCAGCCCCGGCGATCACATTTTTAGTTACCGTATTTCGTTCGTCAAAAAATACCGGGTCGGAAAGTTCGCTGCCAAAACGTTGAAGGAACACGCCATCGATCCCATACTGGCTCATCCACTCGAAATGACGCATCACGGTTTTTGGATTGTAAGCGGAGTACAAATAGGCAGGTTGTCCGTTGGGGAATACCATTTTTGTCAGACAGCGTTCGTCGGGGGTCAGTTCGCTGGTATCTGGCCACATATCCACCCGGAAATTGGCTGCATCTGGGACGTCGCTCTTGAACCAGTGAAAATACCCATTCACTTTGGACCCGTCGCCGGGGCAGGTGAACCAGCCCTGGTAGCCCATCAACAGTTTATGCTCCATGGTGGATGCATCCACCTTCGGTTGTGGGATCGGGGTTTCGGTCGGTTCGCTGGTAGGAGAGATAACCATGGTGGGCACCGGCGTTGGAGTGGCTGGATTCATCGTGCAGGCGGCAAGGATCATTACGGCAAGGGCGGCAATAGCACGCCGAATTATTGGACTATTTTTCAAATGTCCGGACATGCATGCCTCCGTGCGCGTTTTGCCAGAAACGACTCTTTAGTGGGCCGGTCTTTCCGGTTGGTTTCATTTCTCCAGGAATTCGACTTGCTGCCTTTGCCGTTTGCTCTGTATTTTTATCATAGGATGCTCAAGAGGGCAATTATTCCAAACCCAATGATGATCGCCCCTGAGATCCTGTTGACCCATCGCAAAAGGTCGGGTTTGAACCTGGCTCGGAGAATGCCCACCCCGCTGCTCAACAGGAGCCACCAGGCTGCAGAGCCCATGAATACACCCAGGACCAATACCCCCGCCGAGGCATAATTTCCACGAGCGACCGCCAATCCCAGGCCGGCAAATATCGCCGCAAAGGATATGATCGTGATCGGGTTTGTAAGCGTCAGGAAAAATGTCGAAGCATACGCTCCCAGGAAGCCTTTTCCTTTGCCTGTTGATACCTGTTCGGCAGGTTTTGCCAGCAGGGTTTTGAGACCTAAATAGCAGAGAAAGATCCCTCCTACCAGCCGCAGCCAGACTTGCTGGCTGACCAGGAAATTGGAGATGAAAGCCAGGCCGAACCCGGCTATGCTGCCGTAGATCGCATCGGCACTGGCTGCACCCAGCCCTGAAACCAGCCCATATGCCCATCCCTCTGCCAGGGTCCGCCGGATGCATAATACTCCGATCGGTCCGACCGGGGCGGCGATCGAAAAGCCGATCAAGAGCCCCCTGAGCAAAAAGGTGATATCGATATTATTCTCCGCTAACTAACCAAAAGACTTGGCCTAACGCAGACTGATTAATGTTTTCTGCTGGTTTTTAGTTCTGCTCTTTTCAGGTTTTCTGCGACCCTGAATTTAACGATTTTGCTGATCAACTCCAGGGGTAATGGTTTGGTAATTGGGAATTGCACTGAGCCTTTCGCACCCTCGTATTTTGATAATTCATTCTTGAAAGCTTGGATTCCGCTGGGTTGAGGGTAGAACCCAATATGATTTTTATAAGCGGCAAAATGGACCAGGTTGCCCTTCAGATCGAAAGTGGGCATTTGATAACTGATTTTTTCTTTCGCCTCCAGTGCGGCAGCTCTTATGGTAACCCGCAATTCTTCCAAAATTTTTTGTGTGTCTTTGGGGAACATTGCGATGTATTCATCAATTGAAACAAAACCACCCGGTTTATTCTCCATGGGTTCTCCTGATACTTTCATAGAATATTGGGCACAAGATAGTCTTTTTGGATCCTAACGAATCACGATCGAAGGGGCTAATCCCACGCTCTGCATTATTATGACAATGATAAATAGGAAGAGTACTCCAATCACTACAGTGAGGGTCAGACCTCGCATTTTTTCGATCGCGAACCCTTGCCCGATGACCACGCCTGCCACTCCCATTTCGAGTACTTCTCCTGCGAACCAGGCAACCATTATTTGGATGCTAGTGGTACTGATCGAGTAGAGTCCAAGAGCTAGAAAGGCCCCCACCAGTGCTCCGCTAAATGCACCTGCTCTTAGGCCTTTTTGCCAACCTTTTACCTCACTCTGCCTCAAAATCCAGACAAGAAATCCGGAAGAAACCAGGAGTGCTAAAAAGCCCAGCGGGATTCTACGGAAGGACTCGAGAGACGAAAGAAGGAAAGGGCTTTTTTGAATATATATGGACGCAAGCAAACCACCATGAAGGAGGAAATCGACTCCTATCATGGAAATCCACCCGAGCAGGGTTAATTGGAGCAACTTCTTACCGGAAGAGTGGTTTACTGTTGGGTGATCGTCCGCCATCCTGGCATTCTCCTATTAATGGATCAGATTAATACATCTTTGTAATATTAAAAATCTTTTTTGGTGGTACATTTTCATCCGTACATCGCAAAACGTGTCCTGGACCAATCCCCAGTATAGAGAAGAATCCCGGTTTGAGTCAAGGGAGGACGCCCTGGAATTGCTGTCGGAGTACAATATCCCTGAAACCAGGCTGGCATGGCACTCAATCCTCCATCCACCATCTATCTCGCCCTCGGCTCCAACCTCGGCGACCGTATCGCCAACCTGAGGGCAGCTATTTCCGCCCTCCCGCCAGCAGTCCATGTGTCGAAGGAGTCGCCGGTTTACGAGACGCTGCCCTGGGGATTCACCGACCAGCCCGCCTTCCTGAATATGGTCCTCAAGGGTGAGACAGCCCTGGAGCCAGTGGAGTTGTTGCAGCGGTTGAAAAATCTGGAAACCCGTCTGGGCCGGCAACCATCTGTCCGTTGGGGGCCGCGCCTGATCGACGTCGATCTCCTTTTCTATGCCGACCTGGTCCTCGATATCCATGGTCTGGTTATCCCTCACCCACACTTGCATGAACGTGCCTTCGTCCTCGTCCCGCTGGCCGACCTGGCGCCCGATCTCGTCCATCCGATTTTTTGCAAGCCCGTCAGCGAACTGCTGCGAATGGTGGATTCGTCCGGAGTGAAACGTTATGAGCCAACCGCTTGATCAATTAAATTCCGAACCTGCCCTGGCCTGGAAGGTGGCTGTCAACGTGCTCGGCGCTGAGCCCGATTCCACCACAGCCCGCAAGGGAGCCCAAACGACCCGCCGTTCCGCGCTCGCGACGCAATTGCTTGAAGTGTGCGATCGAGAGGGTCCTCCCTACCGGAAGTGGATCGGAGCCCACTGGATCCTGTCCTTGCTGGCCGACTTGGGTTGCACTCCGGGTGATGAAACTCTCCGCCCGCTGATGGAAATGACATACAAGACCTGGCTGGGTGAGGACCATGCTAAAAATATTCGCCTGATCGCCGGGCGGACGCGCCGCTGCGCCTCGCAGGAAGGGAATGCCATTTGGTCTTCACTGCGGCTTGGGCTGGCGGATGGACGCACTGACGAACTGGTCTCACGGCTGCTTAAATGGCAGTGGCCCGACGGCGGTTGGAATTGCGATAAGCGTCCCGAAGCGGACACCTCATCGTTCATGGAAACACTCATTCCTATGCGGGCGCTCGCACTGCATGCAAAGGTTTCGGGGGATGCAAAGGTAAGATCTGCCGCCGAACGCGCCGGTGAAGTCTTCCTTAGTCGCCACATGTTCAAGCGCAAGCGCGACGGGACTGTGATTGACAGGCATTTCGTCCTGCTTAGCTATCCACCTTACTGGCATTACAACATACTTTTTGGGTTGAAGGTTATGGCGGAGGCCGGGTTCTTATCCGACCCTCGCTGCAAATCAGCCCTCGATCTGCTCGAATCCAAACGCCTGCAGGATGGCGGCTTTCCGGCCGAAGAATCGTACTCGCGCCCGACCAATCCGGGACTTAGCGGGTACATGCCGGCCCAATGGGGCGGGACGAGCACGAAAAAAACGAACCCCTTTGTAACCGCGGATGCACTGTACGTGCTGCGCGTTGCGGGCAGGTTGAAATCACCGGTTCAGCAGCCGTGAGGTACGGCATCTATGTTCTCTCTTAGTGGCTCAGATCCTCAGGCACGCAATAAATTCTTGGGCATTTCAAGAGCTGGGAAACGGGGCGGGTTAATGGTATCCGGGAGTCGCTGATGACCGTCAAATGCTCCGTGTTTGTTGCTACCTCTATGGATGGGTACATCGCCCGGTTGAATGGTGAATTGGATTGGCTCACAAACACCGCAGCCGCGAATGCAAATGAGGATTATGGCTACAAAGAATTTCTAAACGCCGTCGATACCGTTGTGATGGGCAGGAAAACTTATGAATTCGTCTTATCCATTAATGAGTGGCCTTATGCTGGCAAAAGAAGCATAGTACTCAGCAGTGAGCCCGGGCAAGTTCCAGGAAACCTTGCCGATGATGTCGAGGTCATGTCCGGCGCTCCGGCAGATTTGGTGCGGCGTCTGGATGCGGAAGGGGCTCGCCACGTTTATGTCGATGGGGGCAAAACGATCCAGGGGTTCCTGAATGCCGGTCAGATCAATGAAATGATCATCACCTTCGTCCCTGTTTTGATCGGGGGTGGGATTCCTTTGTTTGGAAAACTTGACCGGGATATTAAATTACAGCACATCGAGACAATCCTGTACCGGAATAGCCTGCTGCAAAGCAAGTACCAGGTCGAAAATGCAGCGTAATTTCACCGCCTCCCCTACGAAAGACCTCCTGTTTTCAGCAAGTAAACGGGCGTCTTATTCGTTATAATGATGGCAATCTTGTTGAGTGTATCAGGAGTCTCCCGATGACCGAAATAAAACCCCTATATTGGAAACCCACGCCCGGGATCGGCTATAGCGTTGTCCGCCGCCCGGATGGGGGCATGACGCTCACCTTCACCGACCTGTCGGATGCCACCATCCAGCACTGGCACGATTTCGCCATGGAGCACCTGCTCTCCTCCGACCGCCTCACCCGCAATCTTTACGACCTGCGCCAGATCAAGGAAATCCCCGAGAAAGCAATTCACATTGCCATGGAGGTTAATAGCGACCCGGCCGCCCGTTACATCCGCCTGGCGGTGGTGGTCGACAACGACAGGCTGGCCAACGCCGTCCGTGAGATCTATTACGCTGTGGTTCCCGAGACTTCGGCAGCCATCAAGATCTTTACCGACATGGACGCCGCAGAAGCCTGGCTCCGCCGACCGTTGGATCAAATGGTGTAGGATCCGTTTAGTCGTTGCGAAGATCGATCATGTCCTCCCTGACTGTTGGCAGCCATATCCTCGAGTGGGGGGAACGCACGTATGTAATGGGAATTTTGAACATCACCCCGGATAGTTTTTCAGGGGATGGATTGTTATCTTCATCCTCCGCGCCTAATTCCACCCCATCGGGTGAAAGTGTGGAAGGGGTGGTGGAGATAGCCCGCCATTTCCTCGCAGCTGGAGTCGATATCCTGGATGTGGGCGGCGAGTCCACCCGCCCCGGCTCCCAGCCAGTGGATGCCTGGGCAGAGAAACGGCGCGTCCTCCCGGTCATTCGGGCGATTGGAGCTGCGTTTCCAGGCACTTTGATCTCAATTGATACTTTCAAAGCCGAAGTGGCTACGGAAGCTCTTGAAGCAGGCGCTTCCATCATTAATGATGTTTGGGGGCTGCGCCTCGACCTGCAACTGGCGGGAGTCGCTGCCCGCGCCGCAGCTCCCGTGATCCTGATGCATAATCGCTCTAAGCCCGCCAATGTCGAGGTCCGGGATCGGCTTGGCAGCGCCTATCTCGGTGCAGAGTATGAAGATTTAATGGAAGATGTCAAACGCGAACTGATGGAATCGGTCCGGATCGCCCGTTCCGCTGGGATCCCCGATGAGCATATCGTACTGGACCCCGGCATCGGTTTCGGTAAAACGATCGAACAAAACCTGGAATTGATTAACCGCCTGGACGAGATCCGGGCGCTTGGGTTTCCGGTCCTGCTGGGAGCCTCCCGTAAATCCTTCATCGGCTACACCCTCGACCTGCCCCCCAACCAGCGCGTGGAAGGGACGGCTGCCGCCATCGCTGTAGGCATCACCCGCGGTGCAGACATTGTACGCGTTCACGATGTCGAAGCAATGTCCAGGGTGGTGCGCATGACGGATGCAATCGTCCGCACCAGGAAAAATGCCTGAAGAGTACGCTAGCGACCTGCTCAAGGAGGGCCTCCTTCATTTCCAATCTAAGGAATTTGCCTTGGCGCGCCGGTTTTTCGAGCGTTCCCTGGATGCGACCAATGATCTTCAGATCCGGGCTCAGGCTAATTACCATTTAAGTCAGGTTGAAGACGACCCCAGGCTGAAGCGTCAATTCCTCGAAGAGACCCTTGCCATTGACATGGGTCATGCCGCCGCCCGCCGGGAACTTGCCATCCTGGATGGAAAACTCAACCCAGCCGAGGTCGTTAACCCCGACGCTATCCCTGCTGCCATTGGAGGAACCCGGGAAGCCCGCATTGAGCGCTTCACCTGCCCAAATTGTGGGGGACGCATGGTCTACGCCCCCGATGGAACTTCCCTGGTCTGCGAAAACTGCAACCGCCAGCAAAAACTCAACACCAAAATGCCCGGTACCGAACAGGATTTTTTCGTTGCCATGGCCAACGGCAAAGGCTTTCGTAAAACCCTTACGGTGAAAACCTTCCAGTGCCAGGGTTGTGGCGCCAATTTCCTGCTGGCTCCCACCGAACTTTCAGTCATTTGCGCCTATTGTGGCTCGACCCAGGTGCTCGTCCGGGATGAAGCCCGTGAGCTGGTCGCACCGAATGCAGTCATACCCATGGCATTCGACCAAAAACAGGCTGCGTTATTCCTGGCACAATGGTTGGCTGGAAAGCAGGTTGTTCTGCAGCCCGGCGACAGGGCCCCGCGCGGTCTTTACCAGCCGGTCTGGGCTTTCTCCTTGATCGGCAGTCTCCCCTGGAGCGGGCATATCATTCGCAATAAACGTGAGCTGCCTGTCTCCGGTGAAAGTCCTGCTCTATTCAACGATGTTTGCATTCCCGGGTCTCCCAAATTGGGTGCATTGTTCCTTGAACTATTGCCCGAGTACAGTCTCAAAGCTGCCCCAGCCTATGACCCGCGGTTCCTGGCTGGTTGGCCTGCCCAGGTCTATGAAACGACCATGGCAGAGGCTGCCCTGGAAGCTCGCCGCATCAGTGTCGAACGAATTTGCCGTGACATACACGTTGAGCATGGGTTCGTCCTTGACCTGCATTACTCAACCTCTGGGATCTCGATCACTTCGTACCGCCTCATCATGCTGCCGGTCTGGCTGATGGACTATTCATTCGAGGACCAGACTCACCAGGTAGTCATCAATGGGCAAACCGGCACTGTCCTTGGCGGGATTCCCATGCGTGGCTTGAAAGACCGGTTGGAAAACCTGCTCGGCTTTTAGAGTGAAAAATCTGGCTCCCATGTCCTCCATCCTCACCATCATCCGTCAACGGCGCCAGCGCCGATACCTGGTTCACACTAGTGCACAACAGCGTTCCCAGCGCGCGGTGCTTGGGTTTGGATTCATCCTCACCCTCGTGGTGGGAGCGGTCGTGCTGGCTGCCGCATTGGTATACGCCTCACTTACCCGCGGTCTGCCCCCGCTCGAACAGGTGGGTTTGCTCCTGAACCCACAGGATGGTCAACTGCTGCAGCCCACCCGTTTCTACGACCGGACCGGTCAACACTTGATCGCCACGCTCGCCCCCACTGACTCGGCTCGCACCTATATTACCTACGCTCAATTCCCGCAAAACCTGCTGGCAGCCACACTGGCAGTCAGCCAGCCGGATTTCTGGACCTCCCCGGGATATACCATAAAAGGTTGGCAGGACCCATATTCTCACCCCACCCTGGCCCAGCGCCTGGTCTTCGACCTGGTATTTTGGGACCAGCCGGCCTCCACCCTGCGCAGCCTCCATGAGCGCATGCTGGCTGGCCAGGTCACTGCCCGCTATGGGTCTCAGCAGGTGCTGGAATGGTACCTGAACAGCTCAGACTATGGTCACTATGCCTACGGTGCGGAGGCTGCCGCCCAATTGTATTTTGGCAAATCCGTCACCCAGCTCGATTTGAGTGAAGCTGCGCTGCTGGCGGCAGTGGGCCAGGCACCTGCGCTTAATCCCATGGATGCAGCCGCGTCTGCGGAACAACGCCGGGTGCAAACCCTGATGGTCATGCAGGCGCTGGGGTTGCTGACCGAAGAACAGGCTTCCCAGGCGATATCTACTCCCCCCACTATTACCGGAGAAATTGCTGGAAAGCAGCCAGATGTCGCTCCAGCTTTCATTAATATCGCCCTTTCCCAACTTGACTCCACCTTTGGCGCCGGGCGGGTGGAACGCGGTGGTCTGGTTATCCTCACCAGCCTGGATTACGACCTGCAGTTGCAGGCTGTCTGCGCGGTCCAAAACCAACTTGCACGCCTGGCGGGTGACTCGTCGGAGATCAATGCCCCCGATGGTTCTACTTGCGATTCTGCCAACTTGCTGCCTGCTCTCCAGTCGGGAGAATCTCTTCCAGGGGGTTCCGCCAGTGTGGTGATCCTCGACCCTCAGACCGGGCAGATCCTGGCACTCGTTGGCGACACAACCACCGCCGGGCAGGGATCTTCTCTGGCTTCCCATCCTGCCGGGACGGTGATCACTCCATTCATATACCTCACCGGGTTCTCGCGCGGACTCAACCCTGCCTCGCTTGCCTGGGACATCCCCACCGGATTTGAACTGCCCGGAGAGGTCTACCACGGCCCCATCCGCCTGCGGATCGCCCTCGCCAACGACTACCTCCCGCCCGCACAAAACATCCTGGCGCAGATGGGTGCCGAAAGCGTCCAGAATATCGCCGCCTCCTTCGGGCTGGATTTCCCATCCGGGCTTCTCACGGACGATTTCAACCTCTCTCCGGTGGACCTGGCTGGGGCATACGCGGTCTTTGCGGATAATGGCATCCAGGCCGGGCAAAGCCTGGCGGGTACGGCGCTTCAGCCGGCCGCCGTTTTGCAGGTCAGCGGAGTGGACCACTCCATCTGGGCTGACTGGACGGCAGCGCAAAGTCAGCCTCTTCTCAGCCCGCAGTTGGCCTACCTCTTGAACCACGTCCTGAGCGACGAGACCGCTCGCTGGCCTTCGCTTGGGCATCCCAACCCGCTTGAGATCGGCCGCCCTGCCGGGGCGAAACTTTCCCCTTCCCTGGACACCTCCTCCGCCTGGACGGTGGGCTATACCCCCCAGCGCGTGACGGTCGTCCATTTGGCGGGATCAGCGTCGCGGTCCGTACAACCTCTCCTTTCCGCGGACCTGTGGCACGCCCTGATGCAGTACGCCGTGCGTAACCTTCCTTCCACCAGTTGGGAAGTGCCGTCTGGCATTGTCACCGTGAGCGTCTGCGACCCGTCTGGCATGTTGCCCACCACTGCCTGTCCCAACGTGGTCAGCGAGGTGTTCCTGGATGGACGCCAGCCGGTGCAAACCGACACCCTCTATCAGACTTTCCAGATCAATAATGAGACCGGCTTGCTGGCGACGGTCTTTACCCCTCCGGAATTGGTGGAAACGCACACCTTTATGGTCGTACCGCCGCAGGCGCTCCAGTGGGCAGAAACTGCCGGGATCGCTACACCACCCAAAGATTATGACACCCTGCAGACCCCGCCGATCCTGCCCGATGTGCACCTCACCTCGCCCGAAATGTTCTCCGACAGGCGCGGTAAGATATCCATCCTGGGCGGTGCGACCGGGACGGGTTTCATCTCGTATCGTCTCGAATACGGTCAGGGGCTTTACCCTCTAGCCTGGGTCCAGGTCGGCACCGACAGCACCAAGCCGGTTGTGAATGGGTTGCTGGGCGTTTGGGATACCTCTGGTCTGGATGGATTGTATGCCCTGCGCCTGATGGTGGTCCGTACCGACCAGCGCGTTGACCAGGATGTGGTTCAGGTCACGCTCGATAACACCCCTCCCCAGGTGGCGGTCTCCTATCCGCAGACCGGACAGGAACTCATCCTGGCCCAGGAACCGCAGGTGGCCCTGCAGGCTCAGGTGAACGACCCGTTCCTGGCAAAGGTGGAATTTTACGTGGATGGCATTTTGGCGGGGGAATCCCACCTGGCGCCTTACGGCGTGTTCTGGCAGGCTAGGGCGGGGTCGCACACCTTGCGGGTGGTTGCCACCGACCAGGCTGGAAATGCAGCTGAAGCCAGCATTACCTTTTTGGTAAAATAAAGCCGGTCTTCGCCACGAACCGGGTCGCAATCTAGATGGATAAATAATCTATTTTTATCCCCGATGGATACATGAGCGGGATTTATTCCGGTCCTTGCGCAGTTCTGGTCTTGATCCGGGTTGCCATGAAATTGTTTTGATTTGGAAAATCGGGGTCGTTTGGGATGTCGCAGAAATGTCCCCTTTGCGGTGCTGGAGTTCCATCGGGCAGTCAATGCCGTGATCGTTTCGACATATGCATTGCAGCGGAGTTTGAAAACCCAGCCACCTTCGGATCAGTTCACCATCTCACCGTCCTCTGCTACATGCTTCAGCATAATGCCTACTCCCGCAATGCCTGGTTTGCAGCCAGGGGAATTCTTTCCCGCTTCATCCTGGAGGGGTTTCCCCCTCCTCACTCGGGAAGCAGGTCCGCGCATGGGTAGACGGGAGAAATCGGACAGGAAGCATTACCAGGGGAGCCAGATTTTCAGAATTTGATAAAATCGTCTGGTCCAGTACAATAGCCGCTGTCCGGTTGGATAATCCTGAAATATATTGCTCAGATGTCAGGCTTTGGGCGGCTGATATACTTGAAGATACCAAATCGTTATATAAAAATCATAATAAGCATCCGCTGAAAACTTGAGGAACTGCGAATGATAGCAAGAACCTGGCATGGCGTGACCGAAGCCTCCAAGGCTGATGAGTACCTTGAATACTTAAACAAGACCGGTATTCCTGAATACCGCCTGACGCAGGGAAATCTGGGGGTTTATGTGCTTCGCAGGATTGAGGGAAACCGGGCACATTTTCTTTTGCTCACCCTCTGGGAATCCGAAGATGCCATAAAAAGGTTTGCTGGCTCAAATATGGAGAAAGCTAAATATTATCCTGAAGATGAACGCTTCCTTCTTGAGCTTGAGCAGAAGGTCACGCATTATGAAGTTTTGGTTGTGCCGTAAATATTATCGATGGAATTAATCCGGACAGTTTGGTTCAAAGAGTAAGCCCGACCCTGCCCATTTGCCCATTGCGCGTGTGCGCGTCAACCTCGCGTCCACTCCGCCTCAAACTATTTTGAAAGATTACAGCGAAGGGATTCCCCTATGATTATCCTTGGTTTAAGATTAGGAGTTTTTGACTAATGAGCCCGTCATCAGATCAACGTGTCGCCGAGTTTTATGCCCAAACTTACGACGAGTCAGTCCCCGATTGGCCCGGCGAGATTGAGTTCTATAAAGGGCTTGCTACCGAAGTAAGGCGTAAGGGGGAGGGCTTGCTTGAGATTGCCTGTGGGACTGGACGAGTCGCTATCCGCCTGGCTCAGGATGGAACTCATACCGTGGGACTCGATCTTTCATCGAAGATGCTTGAGGTTGCAAGGGAGAAAAGTAAAGGAGTTGCCGGCATCAGTTGGGTAGAGGCTGACATGTGTGCCTTTGATTTGGGAGAGGCCTTCGGTCTGGTCATCATCCCTGGTCATGCGTTCCAAAATCTCAACACCCCGCAGGAGCAGGTCGCCTGTCTGGAGTGTATTTTTCGTCACCTCGAACCCGGTGGGCAGCTGGTGGTCCACCTGGATCATCAGAATGTCGAGAATATTGCCTGGTTGGGAAGCCTGGTTGGTGGGAAGGGTGGCGTTTTTGATCCCGCTGAACAATTCCAGCACGCCCGCACCGGGCATCAGATTCGCACCTTCCGCGCCTGGGATTATAAGCCAGCCACGCAGACCGCCATATGTATCACCTCTTGGGAGGCGATTTCAAGTGACGGTCAGGTTGTCGATCGTTGGCAAACCGACCCTGTTCGATTACATTGTGTCTTCCGGTTCGAGATGGAACACTTGTTGGGACGTGTGGGTTTCTTCATCGATGAGGTCTATGGAGATTTCTTCAAAAACCCACTCGATGACAAAAGCTCAAATATGATCTGGGTTGCCCACAGACCTGGATATTCCGGTTAGTCGCATTGGTAATTCAGCTGGTTTTTCCTCATGTCGCAGCCTGGCTCTGGCACCCTTGAAGTATGTCCAGTCACTCACCGATAAAGAAGTGGGGCATTCAACGGTTGCGAAGATTCTGATGTACCATTATGGGGAGCGAACCCATTTGTCTGTTGGTCCGGAACGACCTAGGAAAGGTTGAAACAGCAAAATGAAAATTGAAAAAACAACACCCGCTAATATCGACGAATACATCGCTGGTTTCCCGCCGGAAGTTCAAGCAATCCTGGAAAAGATTAGGACCACGATTAAAAAAGCAGCACCGCCCGCGGAAGAAACCATCAAATATAAAATGCCCGCATTCACATACAAGGGCAATTTGGTTTATTTTGCCGCCTTCAAAAAACACATCGGGTTTTTCCCTCCCCTGGCCGGAAATGAAAAGCTCAAGCACGAGTTATCTGTTTATGAAGGTCCAAAGGGTTCGTTGAAGTTTCCACTGGATAAACCAATTCCTTACGGCCTGGTCAGTAAAATAGTGAAGATCAGGGTAAGGGAAAATCTGGAAAGAGCAGAAGCAAAACAGAAAAAGAAATAGGGAAAATCTCCTCTCCCTGGTTGGAAAGGTCTTTTAAAAGTTTCGTCCTGCAACCAACGCCGGTCTTCTGCGCTGTGTCACGTCGCACCGCACCAGGTCCGAAAAGGGCTTGTGGGAAATTATCCCTTTACAGTTCCACAGGGAAGGGATAAAATTTTGCCAATTAGGATAGGAGATGTCTATGAACAAGGGTATCCCTCTCGTTATATACCCCGTTAAAGATTTGGCTAAAGCGAAGACATTATACGGCAATCTCCTGGGAATTAAGCCGTACGCGGATGCACCCTATTATGTAGGCTTTAAAGTTGGTGACCAGGAAATAGGGCTGGATCCCAATGGTCACAAGCAGGGAATGACGGGACCGGTTATTTACTTCGAGGTCGACGATATCCAAAAAAGCCTGCAAATCCTCCTGGACGCTGGTGCAACGGCTCAGCAGAAGGTGAAGGATGTCGGTGGGGGGAGACTGATCGCAACTGTCAAAGACGCAGACGACAATGTGATCGCCTTGATGCAGAATCCTTAATTGCAACAAGGTCGAATCTGTTTTTCCTGGAAAAATAAGCGGTTTTCGTTTGCCACCAATGGATGGAAAACCATGCTGACCGGTGAAAATATCTTCACCGGGTTTTTTGTTGTATGACTCCTACTTTGTTTGTCATGGTCTGTGGGTCTGTTCGTCTATGCCAACCATCTCCTTATGTCCCAATGATCTCGATCACTGGGAATTTTTTCTGCTGATGTTATTAATACAGTTTGCGATAATTCGCATATAATCAAACAAAGTAGAATTACTTGACCTCAAAATCCATATGGTTATTTGAAGGCGTTCCCTTCGAAAGATCCAAAACAATAGGATTATATCGGCATCCCTGAGGAGAAAAAATCATGTGGGCATTAATTATTCGTTCTCCGTCCAGCGCACCTGTCGAATATGAAGTAAAACCCGGAAAAAACACCCTCGGGAGGAAGCCGGACAATAACATTATCATCGCGGATGAGTCTGCCTCGCGTTTGCATGCAGAGATCTACTGCCAGAACGAGATGGCTATTTTATATGACCTGGGGAGCACGAATGGGACCTTTGTGAACCGTGAGCGCATCTCCAGGCCGCATGTTTTGGAATCCGGTGACCAGATTCGAATCGGTCAGCATGTGATTAATGCTTCCTTTCAGGAAAATGGCAGCCCCCCTCACCTCGTTGCGGCGCTCTCGGGCACCCGCCCACTCACACGTGATCTTCTGCTTGAATCGATCGATCAGCACGCCGTATTCCTGGATGTTGTTTCCAGCAGGCTGACCGTTATCCTTGACCTGGACACAGCCCTGGTTGAAATTGCCGATGTGACCCGCATGGCGGTTGGAGCTGAGAAATCGGGGGTGATTCTGGCGGATCAATTCGACCATCTCGAGGATTTGGGATTGCCGGATAAGATTATCCGGCAGGCTATCGAACAGCGCTCAGTGGTGATCGTCCCAGATGTAACCGCCGAATACAAAACGACCAACCCTGATGGCAACCTATCCCTTATTCTCTCCTTTTTATGTGTGCCGGTGATTATTGAGGAGGACGTGGTCGCTTTGATTTATGCTTATAAGACCAATACCGCTGCCAGGCATTTTGACCAACATGATGTACAACTGGCAGTGGCGATCAGCCACCAGGCTGCGCTGACCATACAGCGCGCAAAATTACTCAAAGAGTCCCAGATGTTCGAGCAAATGGCTATTACCGACAGCCTCACCGGACTCCATAATCGCGGGGAGATACTCCGCCTCGCAGAGATCGAGTTTGAGCGGGCTCGGCGTTTTAAACATCCCCTGGCTCTGCTCATCCTGGATCTGGATGGTCTTAAGCAGATAAATGACTCTCATGGTCACCTCGTTGGAGATTGGGCTCTTAAGTCGGTTGCTGAGAACAGCAGGAAGCATTTGCGCGAGATCGATTGCATTGGCCGCGTGGGAGGCGACGAATTTGTAATCATGCTTGTGGAAACTAATTTGGAAGGAGGGCGCGCAGCCGCTGAACGCATCCGTCAAACGATTACCGACTCCCCCATTAAAACCCGGCAGGGACCGGTCACGATCACGGTTAGCATCGGGGTTGCTGCCAACGAAGATAATATTTCAAGCGTGGAAGAATTGATCAACCAGGCTGATATTGCTTTGATGAAGGCCAAAAAGGCAGGCAAGAACCAGATTGCAGCTGCAGAATAGCTTGGGATGGTCGATCCTTACATAAAGTACTCTTCCTTTCTTGAATGCTTATGTTAGGGCTGTCCTAAAAAGAGGGACAACCCTTTTCATTACCGGGATGGGATGGATAGACATTGCATCTATCTTCCACATGCAAATTAGGGGTGATTGTATTTGGGGAAAAAGGGTTATATACTGACCTTATAGCATAAAGATCTTTTTGGGATGAACATTGATTAATTGCATGATATTTGGGCGGATCTGAAGGATGATGGACGCAAGAGACGTGCTCATTGATTTACTTGAAGATAATAATCGGCGTCTGCACCGCCAGCTTAAAAACATGAGCAATGATTGTCTGCTATGGAAACCTGAGCTGGGCGCGAACAGTATTTCCATCACGATTTGGCATATGGCTCGGATGTTAGATGTCTTTCTAACCCAACAGGCCAGGGGAGCCTCGTCAAGAGAAGAAAGCTGGTTTCGTTGTGGCTGGGCGGAGCAAACAGGTTATGATCCTAATGGGTTGGGTCAAAATGGATGGGGAATGCTTACCGGATATACACAAGCAGAAGTGACCGCTATGCCGCAACTGACAAAGGCACAGGTGCTTGATTATTTGGATTGTGTTTATGATGCGGTCAAAGAGTATCTGGAGGGGATGTCCGCGGAAAAACTTCAAATGCCAGGGGGAGGTTTCGAAGGGAAATTCACCATATATCAGTGCATACAAATGGCATTGCTCGACAATGTGAGGCATCTTGGTGAAATATTTGCGATCGAGGCAAGTTGGAATCGACGTGTAAAGCACTGATAATAAATCACCCAGCGCTGGGTGGCGATCAGCATTTTTTTCGAAAGGAGGATTTATTATGTCTGACGGGCGCAATAAACTTCCAACTAGACCAATCAGTAGGAGGGATTTCCTAAAAGTTGGGGGTATGGCGGGAGCTGCAGCTGTTCTTGCAGCCTGTGGGGTGACAGTGGTTGAGGCCACTCAAACCCCTGCCCAGGTGAGCTCCACCCTCGCTCCCACGCAGTCCCCTCAGCAGCCGTCTCAGGAAATTGCAGTCCGTATCGCCCATATTAGCGACATGCACATCGGACCGGATGGACCAGGAGTAGGGAGCTTTACACGGGTTCTGCGTGCTGTACAGGCACGTAATCCAAAAATCGACATTATCCTCAATACGGGTGATTCCATTGGCGACGCGCTCGGTGCCACTAAGGGTTGGGTCCAGGCCCAGTGGGATGCATTCACCGGCCTTGTCAAAGCGGAATGTTCACTCCCCATCTATCATGCCATTGGCAACCACGATGTCTGGGGCTGGGGTCTTTCTGCCGAGCAGCAGAATTCACTCAGTACCGATCCTCTCTTTGGGAAGGGCTTTGCCCTCCAGGAACTTGGCATCTCGAATCGATACTACTCATTTGACCTGGCAGGCTGGCGTTTCCTGGTACTAGACAGCACCCATTTGCCGGAATTCGAGATCGGACAATTTTACACGGGGAAGCTGGACGAAGACCAATTCAACTGGTTAGTCCAGCAGGTCGAGGCCACGCCCCAATCGCAGCCGGTATGCATTGCCTCGCACATCCCGATTCTTTCCGCCTGTGAGCTTCTCGATGGCAACAACGAGGTGAGCGGGAACTGGGTGGTGCCAGGAGCGTGGGTACATATTGACGCGCGCCGCCTTTGGTCCCTCTTTTGGCAGCATCCCAATGTCAAGCTTTGTTTGAGCGGGCATACCCATCAGGTCGAGGACCTGCGTTACCATGGAGTAAAGTACCTCACCGATGGGGCTGTCTGCGGGAATTGGTGGCAAGGGTCATACATGGACTTTCCTCCCGGCTATGTGCTTGTCAACCTTTATAAGGATGGATCCTCCGATAGTGAGTTTGTCGCTTACTGATGGACCAGTTCCTTTGCTCCTTATTAAACTTTGAATGAAAACCTTGATCAAACTTGAAGAGCTTGGGGAATTCCTTTTTTCCATATATTTGTTCTCCCATTTACCCTATCCATGGTGGCTATATCCACTGTTCTTCTTCGCCCCGGATCTCTCCATGCTTGGATAAATCGCCGGTTCGCGTCTCTGCGCGATTATTTACAATTTAATCCATCATAAAGCCTTGGCTCTCGGTCTGTTCGTGGCAGGCGCGTTTCTCCACATACCCATCATTTCTCTTTTCGGTGTTCTCTTCCTGGTTCACTCCAGCTTAGATGGAGTTCTTGGCTATGGTCTGGAGTTCAGTGACTCGTTTGTTCATACCCATCTCGGCGTAATTGGACATAGTATTTAGCCATGATGCTATTGGGTAATCTTATGAGAGTTCCATCTTGGAATTCCGTCCCAGGGATGCTTCATCTGCTGCTGCGACAGCCCCTCAACCTGCATTCAGAACTGTGCATTACTTAAGGTTTACCATGTTCACTATTAAAGATCGTGACCGGATTCGTGACCGTGTTCTCCAATTGGCTGCCACTGACTCCCGCGTCGTTGCAGGTGCGGCTGTCGGATCCCTGGCCCTTGACGAGGGAGATCGTTGGTCGGATCTCGACCTGACCTTTGCCGTCTCCGATGAACATCTAGTTCCCGAAGTCCTTGAGGATTGGACGCGCACCCTCATAAAGGAGTCCGATGCGGTTCAATTATTCGACCTCCCAAGCGGACCATCCATCTATCGCGTGTTCTTGCTGCCCGGCTGCCTCCAGTTCGATCTCTCCTTCACTCCCGCTTCCCAATTCGGAGCTACCGGCCCCAAGTTTAAATTGATCTTCGGCAGCTCTGTGGAAAAGCCCCACACTCAACCGCCATCTGCGAAAGAACTCTTCGGCTACGCTGTGCACCACGCCTTGCGCGCCCGCTTTTGCATCGAACGCGGTCGCTCCTGGCAGGCAGAGTACTGGATCAGTGCTGCGCGTGATTACGCTCTCAACCTTGCTTGTCTTCGCCGCGGCTTTCCCGCAGTTCATGGTAGGGGTTTCGACGCTCTCCCCCCTGATGTGCGCCTCGGTTTCGAGAAGTCGCTCGTAACATCTCTTGAGCGGGACGAACTCCTGCGCGCCCTCTCCTGCGTCATCGGGGGATTATTACTTGAAGGGGTGGACGTGCCGGGGTTGGCAGTAAAAGTCGAACCGCAGTTGCGTGAACTGACGGTTACTTGGGATTGCTAACTCCTCCCTTACGTAAGGTTGGCCATGTCCACGTAAATGGTTTTCTGTAGTCGGGCAAGAAATTAGTGAGTCGAACTATATGGATACAATTGAGAAACTAATTATGCGGGTTCAAAAGACACAGCATGGTTTCTTGGATATTCAAGAAACTGCCGCGGAAGTGGTGGCTGGCTACCCTGCTAGGGAGAGCCTTCGCATTGCCAGGCAACTTTACGCTTCAGACATGTACCAGGCCAGGTCTTTGGCTGTGTTCATTTTTGGGGCCTGCGCAGCCCATTCGAAAGCCACCCTCAAGTTTCTCAAACGGCATGTCAGCCAGGATGCAGATTGGCATGTTCAGGAGATCCTGGCAAAGGCTTTCGACAGGTATTGTGCGGATGTCGGTTATTGTCAGGCGCTCCCGGTAATCAAGGATTGGTTGGCAGACTCCTCGCCCAATGTGCGGCGGGCAATAACGGAAGGTCTTAGAATATGGACCGGTCGCCCTTACTTTCAAGATCACCCGCAGGTGGCAGTTCAGTTGCTGAGTCAGCTTCGAAACGACGAGAGTGAGTATGTACGGAAATCCGTAGGGAATGCGCTCCGTGACATCAGCAGGAAGCACAGGGAATTAGTAAAAAACGAATTGCTACATTGGGATATTTCAGACAGGCGCACTAAACAAACATATAAACTGGCAGGCAGATTCTTGCAAAAATAATCTGCATGCTGACTGTGGTACAACTGTCGTCAGCTTACCTCAGTGTAATATCCAAATGCACCCCGAATTCATCGCCAAAGAGGTCGGATTGTTGGCTTTTCCGCCTCGATTTAGAATTGGATTGAAAAAATTGGGAATCCAATATTTTTTGAAGCTGGATATTCAACAATAATATAGTCCCCACTTACCCCATAACGACCTGCACCTCGTGCTTCTGCCCATCTTCCACTAACAGGACCTGGTTACCGGGCATCAGGATTCCATCCAGCAGAATCTGCCGGACGCCGCAAATAAGATTGTGTGGGTTCTCCACGCTGATCTGGAAATGGGCATTTCCGTAACGATAATTCACCTTAAATCCCGGCCAAAATCGGGGGATGCAGGGGTTGATGTTGAGCACTGTACCCGTCCTGGTAATACCCAGGATGGCTTCGATCCCCAGGCGGTACATCCAGCCCGAGGAGCCAGTGTACCACGTCCAGCCGCCCATCCCACTATTCGGGTATTGGCTGTAGATATCAGCGGCGATGACATATGGTTCCACCTTGTAGCGCCTCATCTTCTCGGGTGTATCGGAATGACTGGTGGGGTTCAATAAGTGGAACAACTTTCCCGCCAGATCTCCTTGCCCGAGTTTTGCGAACGCCCAGGCGCTCCAGATAGCGGCATGGGTATACTGTCCACCGTTTTCGCGCACCCCTGGCAGGTAGCCTTTGATGTAGCCGGGGTCGTTTCCAGTTTTATCGAATGGCGGGGCAAACAGCAATATCATCTGCTCGGTCTGTTTCACCAGCAGCTTATTGACGGACTCCATCGCCAGCGCCGCCCGCTTTGGGTCTCCCGCCTCCGATAAGATCGACCACGATTGGGCGATCGAATCGATCCTGCACTCGCTATTTTCGTGCGATCCCAAAGGCCTCCCGTCGTCATAGAAGGCGCGCAGGTACCAGTCGCCATCCCAGGCATTGGCTTCGAGTGCCTTGGATAACTTCTCCGCTTGTTGAAGGTATGGGGTGGGGTCATCCTTCATCTGCACTGCCAGCGCGGCAAATCGTTTGAGCGTGGCGGATAGGAACCAGCCAAGCCAGACGCTCTCTCCGCGCCCCTCCGCGCCCACCCGGTTCATCCCATCATTCCAGTCCCCTGCTCCCATCAGCGGTAACCCGTGCGGACCGGATGTGGTTCCTTTTTTTATAGCCCGGAGGCAATGTTCATAAAGTGGATACCCGTCAGTGGTGAAGTTGTATTGCCCGTAGCGCTCAACTTCCTCCGGTCTGAGCGGTTCTGCCTCCAGGAATGGGATTTTTTCGTTCAGAATGGTGGCATCTCCAGTGGTAGCAACGTACTCAACTGTGACATATGGCAACCATAGTAAATCATCTGAAAAGCGGGTTCGTACCCCTCTCCCGGAAGGTGGATGCCACCAGTGCAGTACATCCCCCGCTTCGAACTGGCGTTGTGCGGCATTCAGGATTTGTTCACGAGCCAGGCTCGGGCGGGTGTGCAACAAAGCCAATACATCCTGGAGTTGGTCCCGAAACCCGAAGGCTCCACTGGATTGGTACAGGCCTGAGCGACCCCACAAGCGGCAGCTAATCGTCTGATAAAGCAGCCAGCGGTTGAGCATCAAATCCATGCCGGGGTCGGGCGTTTCAACCGTGATTGCGTTCAGGATGTCGTCCCACTGACTCTGGACAGCCTGCCAAATGGATTCAATTTGATTCGGCGACTGGACCTTTTCGATCAGCGCCCGGCTTTCGGACCGGTTTGCTCCTTCACCAATTAGGAAAAAGACTTCCTCTACTGCACCGGGTGCTAGGTCAATGTGAAGTTGGATTGCCGCGCACGGGTCCAGCCCGGCATTGACTGCGCTTGCCAGGCCGATCCGCCCGAGCGCTGCCGGGTTGCGCAGGCTGCCCAGACGTCCCAAAAACTCGGTCCGATCCGTGGTCACGCCATGCGGATTTTTATTGGCAGCCAGGAATGCCACCCGCTCGCTAAACTCGCTGTTATAGCGGTTGCTGGCCAGCAAGGCATTTCTATCTGGGTCGAACTCCGGCATGATATGAGCTTGCTGCGTGTCACGCGTTGTACCGAGCACCCATTCTGCATAATAGGTGACTGTGATTCGGCGCGGACGCTCCCAAAGATTTTGCAGGCGTAGGTGCGCAATTTTAGCCGGCGCATCAGGTACGGCGAACAGGAGCAGGTTCTGGTTCAAGCCGTGGCTTTGGCTTTCAAACCTCGAATAGCCTGCACCGTGGCGAATAACATGCACTGTATCTGCACCGGTGGGCATGGGTGTGGGGCTCCAGACCAGCCCGGTTTCCTCATCCCGCAGGTAGATCGCCTCACCCGGTATATCGGTGGTTGGGTCGTTAAGCCAGGGGGTCAACCGGTTTTCGCCGCTGTTACTGGCCCAGGTGTAACCGGAACCCGCTTCGGAGACCAGAAAGCCAAATTGCGGGTTGGCGATGACATTGACCCATGGGTGGGGTGTGTGCTGTCCCGGCTTCAAATGGATGACATATTCCCGGCCATCTCGGTTGAATCCGCCAAGACCGTTGTCCATCAACAAATCGCCCGGGATTATTAGCGGCGTTGTCGGTTCGGGTTCACTCGCTGGGGAGAGTATGGCGGTGAACTCCGGCAGGCGGGTCGGCTTCCCGGATAATCGCACGGCGTGGTCGTCCAGGCTCCCTCCCGCTTCATCCAAAACAACTCCCGCCACCGTTTGAAGTAGGATCTTCTCGTCAGGTTGAAGTTGGTCTGCACGCAGCACGAAAATTCCATCCCGCTGGTTCAGCGAAGCCTCTGCTCCAAGCCTCTGGATCTGGCGCAAAATGGCGTTGTGCAGGTCCAGTGTGTAGCCTGTATCCTGATCATTCAGGATGACCAGGTTGACTGTCATGTGGTGGCTGCGCCAGTAAATGTAGGCCTGCAAGGCTTCAGGCAGCAAGGGCGATTCACCGTCGCGGATTCGCAGCAGCAAAATCGGGTAGTCGCCTGAGATCCCGAACGCCCACAATCCCTGCTGCCCCTTCTCGTTTTGTGCCAGCAGATGTGGCGCGGGGCGCAATGCCCCGGTTGGATAAAGCAGGGCTGATAATATGCGCTGGATATTTTCGACGGCGGAGGCGTTCAAGCCCAGGTCGAGCAGTTCACCTTCGCTGCGGGCACGCGCATCATCGAAAGCGCGGTAGATGTCCTGCCCGGTCCGATAGTGCGACAGCTTTTCCAATGCTTCGGCCCGTGAGGCGCCCGCCAGGGTAAGGAAGCTGACCCTGGTTTTCTGATGCGGCTTCAGGTCAATTTCCTGTGCCAGTGAAAAGATTGGGTCCAGTGTCCCATCAGTGGACCCTGAAACCGGATGGTTGACATCCTCGAGCGCCACGGGATTGCGCGTTGTCCGTCCCCTGCCAAGGAATTGAGCGCGATCGCTCTGGTGCTCGCTGGTCATTTTACGCCCGGCTTCGATGACCAATGCATGGATCAGGACCACCGGTTTTTCATCTGGAGAGCGCGGGCGGCGCTCGAATAGGAGCGCGTTTTCATGGGGGAGATATTCACTCTCGATAAATAATTTGTTGAATGCCGGGTGCCGCCGGTCCTCGGCTTGCTCCGCCATTACCACTTCTCCGTAACTGGTCAGTTTCAGCAATCGGGGCTGGTCACTGTCATTTAGGATGCTAACCCGCCGTATTTCAACACCATCCGGGCTGACGGCGACTCCGGTGCGTGAGGAAATGCCATGCTCCGAATGCGGTATCTCAACCTTGTACGGATAAAACAATGCATCCTGGTCCCGTGCAAATTCCGAAGTTGCTCCCTCCTCCGGCGTCAATCCCATGGGCTGGCAGGTTGCTGACCATAGTGCTCCGCTCTCGAGGTCCTGTATATAAATCCATGTGCCCCATGAATCCAGGGTGGTGTCCGGTCGCCAGCGCGTCAGCGCAAGATCGCGCCACTGGCTGTATCCACTCCCGGCGTTGGTTATCAGTACCGTGGTGTCGCCTTGAGAAAGGACGTGCGCTTGCGGAATGGGGCTATCCACAGGCACGCTCCATGGGGTGCTTTCCACCTGGTGAGCTCCCTCGGGGAGTTCCCCTGGTTCATCGAGATGGGGATATTCAAGGGGTGGATTTTGCGGGATCTTTTCCTGGAGCAGGAGTTCCACGCTCTGAACGCGCTCGTCGGAGTGGAAACGCTGCACCATCACATCATCTGACAGATAGTTGCAAGCTGCCAGCAGGATCATGCCCTGGTGGTGAGTCATGTAGGATTGCACGATGGCATGCTTCTCACCGGCTGGCATGCGCGTTTTGGTGAAATCAAGCGCCTCATAAAAGCCGTAACGCCCAAGCATATTCATTTGCTCCAGGCTTGTCATGTTTTCCAACACTGCCCGCGGTTGCAGCGAAAGCCCCAGGAGGGATGCATAGGAAGCTACAACCAATTCGCCGGGAAGATCGCGTTTGTAGCCCAGGTCGGGCACTCCAAAAGCCCGGTACTGGTAATTCAGGTTTACATCGAAGGCATAGTAGCCTGATTCTGAAATACCCCAGGGTACTTGCTTATCCTGCCCGTAACAAATCTGCGCTTCGAGCGCCGCGTAACAGCTATCCGAGAGGAACGTACCGGCATAGTTTTTGGTAAACAGGGCTGGCATGAGATATTCAAACATGGTGCCGCTCCAGGAAAGCAGGACCTGTTTGCCGTTCACGATCGTCACCGGGCGCCCCAGGTGAAGCCAGTGACTCTGCGGCACATCCCCTTTGGCAATCGCTATCAGGCTGGCAACCCGGGCTTCGGAGGCCAGCAGATCATAATAACTCGGGTCGAGCTGTTCGGTGCTGGCGTTATAGCCGATATGGAACACTTGGCGGCTCTCATCGAATAAAAAGCGGAAATCCATGCCGGTTACCGCGGCATTCGCCTGCTCTGCAATGCCTTGAAAACTTGTCAATAGGCGCGTTACTGCCGTGTGTGCCGATAATAAATTAAGCTTCAATTTTCGACACCACGCTAGACCGGCTCCATCTCCTGGTTGAGCCAGGATCTCCTCATCCCGTGACGGAACCGGGATTACCACATCCTTCAGTTTTTCCTGGAAGGGTTTCAATTCTGCCAGGATGTGATCATATACCTCTGCTGCCTGTCCAAGCGAGGGCAATTCTTTGGGTAGGCTGTTGAGAAACTCCTCCCAGGCGGGTGTTTGCATAAAAGGCGGAGTAGTCCCTGGTTGCATACGGGCCTCGGGCACGCCACTCAGGCGGCTTAGCCATGGAGCGAACAAATCCAAACTGCGCTGCATGTCTTCCAGTTGGTGGTGCATTAAATTGAGATAGAGTTGGAGTTCTGACAGGGCTTCGGCCTGCAGGTTGGGATGTCTTTCGAGCAGATCCATCAAACGATGCGAGACTCGTTCCCACCCTTCACCTGAGAGCCAGCCAAGTGTATTTGTCCACTCGTCGGGTTGGTTCTGGATTGTCCTGAGGCGTTCGTAAATACTGGTCAATTCGACTTCAAATGATTCAACGGAAGCATCCGGGTTGTTTTTTTCCAGCGCTTGCAGCGCTTCTGCCAGGATATCCAGGATGGCAAGCAAACCCTGCCATTGCTTTTCGCCCAGCACCGGTGCATCCATCAGTGCCCGGCATCCCTGTTTGAGTGTGATCAAGCTGGCTGCCAGGTTGCCGCTATCCACTGTTGAGATGTAGCGAGGTGGGAGCGCTGCCAGCGTCTGCGAGTCGTACCAGTTCAGCAGGTGTCCGCGGTAATGTTCCAGTTTGTTCAGGCTCTCAAAGGTTTCGCGTAAACGGCCTGCCAGTTCGGATAAGCCCAGGTAACCTAAATCATAAGCAGATAATGCGGACACCAGGTATAAGCCGATATTGGTCGGCGTCGTGTAATGGGCTACATTGCCGCGCGGCGACTCTTGAAAATGATCGGGGGGAAGCCAGTGGTCATCGGGATCTACAAACCGCTCAAAAAATGCCCAGGTGCGCCGAGCCAGGCGGAGGACCTGTCTGCGCTGGGCCTCTGGGAGCGGCGAGGGGAAGTGAGTAATAGGCCGGCTGATCACGATGGCAATTTGGGGAGCGATCAGCCAGGCGACCAGTAGGGGCAATGCCACCCATAAAGCGCCCGGATTGGAAATGGTGACGGTGACCCCCAGCAGGATGGTTAAGATCAATGATCCCGCCATTTCCCACCAGGTTTCGTAAAGGGCGTTCAATCCCAGCGAGCGCGACGCATTTGCCGCCGTTGTCCATTGCAGGAGGTTTCTTCGCTCGATCAACAGGCGGATCAGTGTCGTACTGATTGCACCCAGCATAAGCAGCGCTTCGTAAGGTAGAAAAAGAACGGCTAGTGCCCAGCGGACAAACGGGAACCGGCCTGGTTCGAAAACCTGTTTAAGCGTCAGCCTCCCGATGTTATGCCTGCCCTGGTGCACGGTCTGCACCGCAACGGGCAGGGCAGAAGGCAGCAGCACCAATAGAGTCCAGACCCAGGGTGCGCCGGGCAGGAACAACCAGCCCGCTGCCAGCAGAGCCACCAACATGGGTGGTAGAAGGCTGCGCCGCAGGTTGTCGAATATTTTCCATTTGTTGATGGTGGACAACCGGTTGGGAGACATCCCATTTTCGGTGTGGACCATGGGAAATAACCAGGGCAGTAGCTGCCAATCGCCGCGAATCCACCGCCGCAGGCGGTGGGCATACACGGGGTAGCGGGAGGGATATTCCTCATACAGGACGATGTCTGTGACCAGCGCCGCGCGTCCATAAATCCCCTCAAACAGGTCGTGGCTGAGCAGGGTATTCTCACGAATCTGACCTTCCAGACTGCGCTCGAAAGCCGCCACATCGTAGATTCCTTTGCCAACGTAACTGCCCTCGCCAAATAAATCCTGGTATACATCCGACACGGCAAAGGAATACAAATCAAAGCCGGCGTTCCCGCTAAAAATTTGCGAAAAGAGCGAACGGTTCGCACTGGTTGGCTTGATCGCCACGCGCGGTTGCAGGACGGTATAACCGGCAACGACCGAGCGCCCATCTGAGCCAAACTCGGCATGGTTAAGCGGATGCGCCAGGGTGGCAATTAGCCGGTTGGCGCTGCCCTGCGGCAGGGAGGTATCCGCATCCAGCGTAATGACGTATTTGATGACAGGTCCCGTGTCTCCGGCTGGATCAGGGTTACCCCGAAAAATGCTCGCATCCCCAACCTGGGTTGTATAGGATGTTAAACCCTTGTTTAATAGCAGGTGATTAAAATCTGCCAGTTTACCGCGCTTGCGCTCCCAGCCCATCCAGACCCCTTCCGACGGATTCCACTCGCGCGATCGGTGGAATAGATAAAAGGGGCATGCCTGGTTGTACTTTTTATTCAGGGCTTCGATGCCGGCACTTGCCAGCGCCAGCAGCGGTTCATCTTTCGGCGTGTGCTGTGCGGGAGCATCCCCAAAATCGGTCAGCAGGGCAAAGGTCAGTTGCGGGTCTGGATTGGATAAAAAATAGAGTTCCAACTCTTGCAGGAGATGGCCGAGCTCACCCTCACTTTCCAGGAGGGTGGGAATTACCACCATTGTGCGGTTACCCGGCGGGATGCCCTCTGAAAAATCCATGCGTGGCAGGCTGCGGGGTTTGACGCTGTGGGTCACGATCCAGTTCACGAATGAAATGGCACTCTCTAAAGCCAATCCGAGCCCGAGCACACCAGTGATGATGAGTTGAACTGGCGATCCACCCGAAAGTGCTGCATAAGTGAGCAGCCCTGAAACAAACAAAAAGCAAAGGATGGCGATACTCCCCAGGTAGGTTGCGGTGGGGAACCCCAGGAGCGCACGCCGTACGCGTACGCTAAATTCTGGCTGGTAGCGCAGGCTTTTTTCGAACGTCGTACGGCCCGCATCCACCAGGAAATATCCAACATGTCCTTTCCGCCCCGGAATTTTGTTATTTGGGTTATATTTTGTCTCCTTTGCGGAGACCGGGACTGCCTGGTCTCGTTTTGGTACCAGGCCTGTCTTATCCTGTGCTGGGATTGGATCTCCCGCGCTGGAACCGGGAACGCATTCGCGTCGGGAGAATTCAACTGCAGCCAGTGCCACTTCCTCTTCGCTGAAGGCTGAATGGCCCGCCAGTTCTTCGATGACACTGCGATAACTGTTGCGTGTGTCAAAATCCATACCCGCATATATCTCGGCCGGGTCGTCCCGTAAAATTTGTTCCACCCGGCTGGTCTGCTCAAAGAAGTCCTTCCAATCTGTAACAGAGAGCAGGCGTAGGCTGATAAAACAGTTGCTGATAATGGTATCGTTTGGCAACGCCGGGGAAGCTAACTGGTTTAAGGATTCGCCAGGGAGTTCTGGAGCAGGCACTGGGCTCAGGCTATTTGGCGCCTCCAAGCCGGTCAGCTCGGAACTGGCGTAAACGAGCCGCTCCAAAATCCCGATTCGCAGCATGATTGGGGTGGCCCATAGTTCTCCAATTGTCAGGGGGGTAACCTGCTGGTACTCTTGCACAAACGCTGCCGCTTGGGTCAGGTCGAGTTGGCACTGGCTGTATCCGATCCATTCCCACGCCAGCGCGAATATTCGCGGAAGTCCCTTTAACGCAGTCCCGTGCAGTCTTGGTAATTGGTTTAAATACCTTGCTGGCAGATCTTCTACAATTTGGCGGAAGGTTTGTGAGACGATGTAAAAATTATCCAGCATCCATTCGCTTGCGCGAGACACTGACAAGTCCGTTGAGGTTGCGGCCTTTAAGATGGCATTGGCATTCCGCAGAGCCTGTTCCCAGCTTTTTAGGTGCTCCACCAGGTAGGATTTTTTAAAAGAGGCTCTTTCCACCCTGTGCGTTTTCGCCAGCGATTGCGCAAATTCTCTCAATTGTCTTTCTGTGTCTGAATTGGCGGTGGCGGAGAGATTGAGCTGCGATGCAATCTGCATGGGTTAATGCTCTGCGCGGTCTTTTGATAGCATTTCGAGCGGTTTTTGCTCATGTTTGGCAGGCATGTCCTGTACAATCAGAAGGGGTGCTTTACCGTACAGGATGAAGTTATTGACCATGCTGCCGTATGGCCATTGTAGATTTCCTGTATAACCATGCGCACTTAGGGTGACCATATCGATATTTTCCTGCTCCCCTAGTTGATGAAGGGCGGTGGCGGCATTGTCACTCGTAATAAGATGAGTTTGAACATCAATGCCTTCCAAATAGGAACGCGACTTCACCTGTTCCAGATAATGCCCGGCTTCTTCTCGATTACGGGCCACTACCTGGTCGGCCAGATCAATATCTTCACGTGCCGGCGGCATTTGGCGCGCCATTTCTGGTGTTTGTACAACTTGCACGAGATGAACCTGAAGCTTATGAAAATGAGCCAGGCGTGTGATGATTGGCAAAACATTTTCCGCCCGCTGGGAACCATCCAGCGGCACCAGGATGTGCTGGTAAACCGGGATTTCAGTTAATTCCCCTGGTTGGTCCCCAAATTGCTGCGCTCGAATGATGAGCAGCGAGCAGGGTGCGCTCAGAATGATTTTTTGCGCAATGCTGCTGATCCCCCATTGAGATACGCCGCTGCGTCCATGGCTGCTTAGAATGATTAATTTCGCCCCCTGACTTTGGGCAAATTCAGTGATCGATTGAGCCACCAGACCTTCCAGGACGTTTACCTCGATCTGCAACTGTGATTTTAAAAGCCCCGTTCTTACCTTTTCCAGGTACAACTTTGCTTCGGTTTTCTTTATTTGCCAGTTGATTAGATCGAATATTTGTGTGGATCCGTTCGGATGGTTCTTCTCCAGTACGCGCAACAGGATTATTCTCGCATCGAATGCTTTGGCGATTGCTACGGAATGTTGCAGGACGCATTCGGCTAGCAAGGAACCGTCTAATGGGACGAGAATAGGATTGAACATGGCTCATCCTTTCGATTCGTTTTTGCTGTCAAATTTAGTTGGATATAGTATTTGAGTACTTGATCGACCAAATTATTGACAGCATCAATTGATGTAAATGGATGGGGGAATCATCTCGCAGATGCGAGGGATGTTTGTCAGTGTGGTGAAATGTTTCGATGATATCGTCGGGCGACGCAATCGGCAGAAATGAATCTTCCAACCGTACTCAGGGTAACCTGTAATTCTCAGTATACTCTACTTTGATGTGCTTGAAGGTTAAGCTCATAAGTGGAGCGGTGATATTTGCAAGTGGAAAAATGAAAACAGAATCTCCTTCTAGCGGGATCCTGGGCAACCAGCAAAGTATTTAAAGACGACGGGCGGGGAGGACTTCATCGCGCTTCCGTCGGGATACTGCGGATGCAAGCCTTGCTTTAGAGGTACAATAAATTTCTCTCTTCTAATGTTTTTTTAAGGGGAAAAACTGATGACCTACAACATTCTTCCCACCCCCGACCGTCTGCAAAAAACCATCGAAGCCGTCCGGGCAGGCGGAGTGACCGTCACGCTGGTCGATACGAAAGAATCCGCCCTGGCACATTTGCAGGCTCTCATTCCAGCGGGTGCCAGCGTCATGACCGGCGCGTCCATCTCCCTCCAGCAGATTGGATTTGAAGCCCTGCTCATGGGCGGGAACCATCCCTGGAAGTACCTGAAAGCAGGCATCCTGGCGGAGAAGGACCCCGCCAGGGCGTTGGCCCTCCGCAAGCAAGCCTCCCTGGCTGACTATTACCTGGGTAGTGTCCATGCCATTGCCGAAACGGGGGAGATCCTCATTGCCAGCGCCACCGGCAGCCAGTTGGCAGCGTATGCCTATTCGAGCACCAATATTGTTTGGGTGGCAGGTGCTCAGAAGATCACCCCCTCATTGGAAATCGCCTTTCAGCGGGTGCGCGAATATGTTCTCCCCCTGGAAGATCAGCACATGAAACAGCTCTATGGGGAGCAGGCGCGCAGTTTTATCGGGAAGCTCCTGCTCTTTGAAAACGAAGCACCTTACCTTCACCGCAGCGTCAATCTCCTGCTGGTCAATGAAGTCCTGGGATTTTAATATTCGTCCTTGGTCAGGGAAGTATTATTTTCATTACCTCCTTCCTAAACACAAATGATACAAAAAAAAGGAGTACGGCGGGTGCTTCGCACCCGCCGT
>Ga0326726_10000375_pt1 | contig 42366 bp, 36 predicted proteins | sample MHFenrmetagenome_2_FD_207603 | JGI IMG/M metagenome (GOLD analysis project Ga0326726, IMG submission 207603) | Lab enriched peat soil microbial communities from Michigan Hollow, Ithaca, NY, United States - MHF15MN | ecosystem: Environmental > Terrestrial > Soil > Wetlands > Peat | place: USA... | reverse complement strand
GGTCCTGAACGTCAGGCGCGGCATGGCTTCCTCGCCAGGCTAGTCTAAGGGAAGAGGCCGGGCAATGCAATTGACATCGCCCGGTTTCCCTATGATAATAAAGGCAATGGCCATCACCCGCTGCCCCTATTGCCACGCCATCATCGACGAGGCCGACAAGTACTGCAACAACTGCGGCACGCAGCTCCTGTTCTCCGAGGACGAAGAGGTCGAAGAAGAGATCCCGGGCGAAAAGATCGTCGACGCCGAGGTCGAAGACAAGGACTACACGGTCGAAGAGCCGGAGAGCGAGAAGCGGCGGCGCCCGTCCTCCGCCAAGGACCTTGACGCCGAGATCGACAAAGAGCTCGAGGACGAGCTGCCCGAGGGGACCGGCAAAACGGCCATCGACCAGCTCATGGCCGGGGAAGACCTGGAGGACGAAGAAGGCGATGACGAGGAACCTCCCGACGAGGTCATTCTCGTCGATGAGATCGAAACCTCCGAGGCGGAGGGCCGGACGGGTGAGATGAGATCGGCCGGTCCGGTCCCGGCGGAGGATGTCGAGGGGTCCAGGAGCGAGGTCAAGGACGAGGGCGAAGAGCCCGAGGACGAGGACCTCGAGGATGACGAGAAGAAGGTCGAAGGCGAAAAGACCGCCGACGAGCTGGCCGAGGACCTCGAGGAGGAGATCGAAGGAGAGCCGATCAAAGAGCCCGAAGTCCGGGCCAAGCCGGACAAGGACGAGACCCGGGCCTACGGCGCCGTTCCTCCCCAGGCCCCCGTGATCGAACCCCCGGCCGCGGACAAGGCGCCCGGTCCGGCGGAAGAACCCGACGTCGAGTACGTCAGCGAGCCGGAAGCCCCGGACCAGTCGGCCACGGCCGGCGAGGCTTCGCTGCGCCCGGTCACGTTCGACACCCAAGAGCTCGATAACCTGGGCCGGACCGTCGAGCTGGGCCGGGAGAAGATCGACAAGTTCATCGAGGTCATGGCCGCCAAGGAGGCCGAGACCGGGCCGGTCCCGGCCGAGCCAGCCCTCGACGCGGAGCCCGCGCCAGAACCGGACGAGGCGCCCTCTCCGCCGAAGCCCCCCGAGCCCCCGTCCGGCGCGCTGCCTCCGTGGGCCAGCACTATGAAAGGCGCCCCCGTTTTTCTCGAGGATACCGGACCGCTCGCGGCCCCGAAGGTGCGTGGCGAATCCGCTGCGCCGGACTCGGACGAGATCGAGATCTTTCCCCGGCGCCGGGGCTCAGACTCGACCATCGGGCTCCCGGAAACGGTCAGCCAGTCCCCGCTCCCCTTCGAGGCGCCGGCCGCGGACGAAGAGGAGGCGGAGGTGGCGCAGAGAAGGGAAGAGGAGGCCGGCGAGGAAGAGTCCGAAGAGGTCGAGGAAGAGCGAGAGACCGAGCCTCCGGCCGCCGAAGAAGAGGTCGCTGCAGCGGACGAAGTCCGTCCGCCGAGAGAGCCCCTCTTCCCGCTTCGCGGCGAGGACACGGGCCCGGCGGCCCAGGCCGAGGTCTTGCCGGCCGGCGAGATCGAGGAACCGGCGCCGCGTCCGCCTTTCAGCTTCTCGGTCTTTTTCAAATCCAAGGCCTTTGACGTTCTCTTCGTCGGGCTATTCTGGCTTGTGGCGCTTTGGCTGGCCGCCTCCTCCCTGGACGCCACTCTCTTCGACATCCTCGGCTCGATGTCCGGGTCCATGATCCTGCTTTATGCCGTGTTTGTCCTCCTCTATTTCTTCCTGTTCAAGTTCTTCCTCGGGGAGACGCTCGGCGACCGCCTCTTCCGACCTCGCGAACGGGACTAGGACCCTGAAAACCGTCATCAGCGCCTCGCGGCGCACCGACCTCGTTGCGTCCCTCCCGGAATGGCTGGCGGATGCCCTCCGCGCCCGCCGGGCCGTGGTCGCGGGGCCGAGAGGCGGCGCTCATCAGGTCGATCTGGCGCCGGACGCGGTCCACACCATGGTCCTGTGGTCCAAGGATTTCTCGAACCTGCTCCGGAACGCCTGCGGGCTGAGAGATCTCCTGGCCGGCTATGATCAGCTCTATCTGCATTTTACGATCACCGGCCTGGGCCGAACGGCGGTCGAGCCGGGCGTCCCGGACTGGCACGAGGCCCTGGCTCAGCTCGACGGACTGACGACTCTGGCCGGCCATCCGTGGCGCGTCTCCGTGCGGTTCGATCCCATTCTATTTTGGCGGGAGGGCGGCGAGGTCCGCTCGAACATCGGCGCGTTCGCCGAGGTCGCCCGGGCCTCGGCGGCCGCCGGGATCCGCGATATCCGGACGAGCTTCGCCCAATGGTACGGAAAAGCTGTCCGCCGGGCCGCCGATCGGAGCTTCGCTATCGTCGATCCTTCGGACGAAGAGCAACGGTCGCGGGCCCTGGAACTCTCGGCGATCGCGGCGGCGCACGGGCTCGTCCTTCACGCCTGCTCGCAGCCGCTCCTGGCGGGCATCCCCGGCCTCAGGCCGTCGGCGTGCATCGACGGGGCGCTGCTCGAATCGCTTCATCCCAGGCACGAACCCGTTTCCCGGCGCAAGGACCGCAGCCAGCGGCCGGATTGCCTTTGCACGGGATCCCTGGACATCGGCAGCTACGCGCAGGCCTGCCCGCATGGGTGCGTCTACTGCTACGCCAATCCGAAGATGTGAAGATCAGAGGGACAGTCCCCTGCGGGGACAGTCCCTTCAGATGCCGAGGCTGAGGCGCTCGGCCAGGGCCGGCGGCAGCTTTTCGTCGATGATCTTGCGCTTGGCCTCTTCGATGTCGTACTCCACCCGGCTGAACTTGACGAGCCGGGCCTCGGAGTCATAGACAGCGAAGGCCGCCCGGGGGTTGCGGTCGCGGGGCTGGCCGACCGAGCCGGGGTTGATGAGGTAGCGCACGCCTTTCTCGAGCCTGATCTCGTTCGAGTTCCCCTCGAGGAACGTGCCTTCGACGTTGCCGTCCTTCTCGGTGTAGACGAAGGGGAAGTGGGTGTGGCCGAAGAAGCAGACGGGCGTCTGGATGTAGGAGAAGGCCTCGGCCGCGTCGAATTCGCCGAAGATGTAATAATCCTCGTCGAAGGGCGCGCCGTGGCAGATGGTGATCGAGTCCTGAACGACCTCGGGGCTCTGCTTCAGCCGGACCAGGAAGTCCAGGTGCTTGCGGGCGATCGTCTTCTTCGTCCAGAAGATGGCCGAGGCGGCGATGGGGTTGAAGGTCTGGACGGAATCGAGCCCGGAGACGGCCTTGTCGTGGTTGCCGCGGATGATCGACAGCGGCTTGAGGGCCAGGATCTTGGCGATGACCTCGTTCGGCGAGGCGCCGTAGCCGACGAGGTCGCCGAGGAAGATGTAGTGATCGATCCTCTTCTTCTGAACGGCTTTGAGGACCGCGTTGAGAGCTTCGAGGTTGCCGTGGATGTCGGTGAAGATCAGGTAGCGCATGCGTGTTCGTCCTTGGGCGCGACGGTCTCGAACAGGCGGCCGGCCTGGTAGGAGCTGCGGACAAGCGGTCCCGAGACGACCTCGCGGAAGCCCGCGGCGCGGGCCGTCCGGGCCAGGGCGGCGAACTCGTCCGGCGTGTAGTAACGGGCGACCGGCGGATGGGACGGGGTCGGCTGCAGGTACTGGCCGATCGTCAGCAGGTCGCACCCGGCCTGCCGCAGATCGGCGAACGTCCGGGCGATATCGGCCTCGCTCTCGCCGAGCCCGATCATGAGGCCCGACTTCGTCAGCGCCCCCCGGTCCTTGGCGGCGGCTAGGACGCCGAGCGAGCGGCGGTAGTTCTCGCGGGGCCGGCGAATGGCGGGATAAAGCGACTCGGTCGTCTCGAGGTTGTGGTTGAGGACGTCCGGCCCGGCGGCCAGGACCGCCCCGAGCGCGGCGGCGTCGCCGCCGAAATCCGGGATAAGCGCCTCGACCCGCGTGCCGGGGCTCTGGGTCCGGATGGCCCCGATCACGGCCGCGAAGTGGGACGCCCCGCCGTCCGGGAGGTCGTCGCGGGTCACGGACGTGATCACGGCGTAGGCCAGGCCGAGCGAGGCGACAGCCTCGGCCGCGTGCCGGGGCTCTTCGGGGTCGGGAGGCAGAGGCGTCCCTTTCGCCACGGCGCAGAAACCGCAGTTCCGGGTGCAGACATCGCCGAGGATCAGGAACGTGGCGGTCCGGCGCTCCCAGCACTCGCCGATGTTCGGGCAGCGGGCGCTCTGGCAGATCGTATGCAGGCGTCCGGCCTTGAGGATCTCCGCCACACGGAAGAACTCGCCGTGCGACGGGAGCCGGACCTTCAGCCAAGCCGGTTTTTGGGTCGCCGTAACTCCCCCTCTCTCGCGAGGAATCCGGCCTTCCGGTTCAGGTTCAGGATCGGTTTCGGGCGATGGAGGGCCGGGAAAAATGAAAGTCCTTAGTACTCGACGTCGCGCTCTCTCTTGATGCGCCGTCTCATCCGCTTGCGCGCCTGGGCTTCCTTCATGCGGCGCTTTTCGCCGGGCTTGAAGTAGACCGAGTGCTTCTTGATCTCCTTGATGATCGCTTCCTGCTGGACTTTCCTCTTGAACCGGCGCAGCGCGGATTCGAGATTCTCACCTTCGTCAAGCTGTACAAAAGCCAAGAACTTTCACCTCCTCCACTGGGGAAAAGTACCGCTCGTTTATACCGGATTCACCCTGTAAAGTCAAATTGCCCTCGGGATATCGTCTCCGTCCGCGCGGTGATTTTTCACGCCGGTCCGTTCGCCGGATTCGGCGCCAAAACAACTCGGTCGGCGTGCGCTACGCCTCCCTCAAACACGTTTTGGCGATTTCCCCTGAAATTTCCCTCATCCGGCTCCAGACCGGCTAAATCACCGCCTATGCTCCCTCCGACGATACCCCTCGGACTCCTCGAGGTACCAGATCATTTTCTTTATATGCGCTTCGGGCAGGCGCCGGAATGGCGGATCACGGCCCGGGCGCCGATCGTCAGAGGGTCGATCAAGGGAACGGGGAGGTCGGTCGGACCGAGGACAAGAGGCACCTCGGTGCAGCCGGCCACGATGGCTTGGGCGCCGCGGCGGATGAATCCGTTCGCTATCTCGAGGAGGATCCACCGAGCCGGACCGGTCGTGAAACCGGCCTTGATGCCCTTCTTGCCGTAGATCGCGGTCATGACCCGCCGCTCGTCGGCCGCGGCAGGGACCATGACCGCGATCCCGGCGGCCGCGAAAGCCGTGGCGACCATTCCTGAGCTGACCGTGCCCGAGGTGGCGATGAGGCCGACGGCCTTTGGCCTCGGCCTCATCCTCAGGATCTCGGCGACCGTTTCGTCGATCAGATTGACCACCGGGATGGGCGAGTGCGCCGCGACCCGAGGGTAGAAATAATGAGCCGAGATGCATGTCATGACGGCGAAGTCCGCTCCCGCCCTGGCGAGGGCTCGTAACCCCCGGCGGATGGCCGGGACCGGGCTCGGGCCGCCGTGGAGGATGGCCTCGGTCCGGTCCGGGATCTGGGGCAGACTGTAAAGAACGACCGGCGGGTGGTCCTGGTCGCGCCCTGCGGCCGTTTCACGGACGATCAGTTCCAAGAAACGGGCCCCGGCCTCGGGCCCCATGCCGCCGAGGATGCCGATCGTATGGAGCTTTTTCCGCTTCATTGGAGCAGTCCCTTGACCCTGTCGAGCGGCAAGGCCTCGGCGACATGGCCGTCCTTGCCTTCGGTCCGAACGGCCTTGAATAGGGAATTGAGGATGGCCTCCTCCGCCGCCTCGGCCGCGGCCTGGAAGAGCGGCGAGACGGCCTCGTCCCGGAGAAGCGTGACTGTCTGGGTCGGATGGGCGGTGCGGTGGGGGGCACGCACCGACTCGGCCGTCGAGAAGGCGATGGCGTAGTCGCCGCTGCCGTTCGAAAAGTACCCGCCGGTGCGGGCGATGCCGAGCAGGGCCCGCTTGGCCAGGCGCTCGAGGTTCCGGGCGTCGAGCGGCGCGTCCGTGGCCACGACGATCATGCAGGAGCCGTCGCCGGTAGGATTCGGAGCCGGCAACGGCGAGCCTGTCCCGGCGTCCTTTTTGTCGAAAGGCACGCCCCGAATTGTCAGGACGCCGCCGAAGTTGGTCTGGACGAGGACGCCCACCGTATAGCCGCCTTGGCCCTCCCGCAGGCGGCGAGAGGCCGTCCCGATCCCGCCCTTGTAGTCGAAGCAAGTCGTGCCCGTGCCGGCCCCGACCGCGCCCTCGGCCACAGGGCCGCTCGAGGCGGTCTGGATGGCTTCGAGAACGTGAGCCTTGGTGACATGCCGTCCGCGGATGTCGTTGAGCCAGCCGTCATTCGTCTCGCCCACGACCGGGTTGACCGACGAGACGCGCTCGTTGCCCGGCAGGCCGAGCGTCCAGTCGATGATCGCCTCCGCCGCGGTCGGCACGCTCAGGGTGTTGGTCAAGATGATGGGCGTCTCGAGCGTGCCCAGCTCCCGGACCTGGGTCACGCCGGTGAGCTTGCCGTAGCCGTTGCCGACCGAGATCCCGGCCGGGACCTTGTCTTGGAAGACGTTGCCGCCGTGAGGCAGGACGGCCGTGACGCCGGTCCGGACATCCTGGCCTTTGACGAGAGTGACCTGGCCGACCTTGACCCCGGCGACGTCGGTAATGGCGTTCAGGGGTCCCGGCGGAAGGACGCCGACGACGAGGCCGAATTCCCGGGCCCGCGGCTTTTCCGCGGCTGGCGGGGATGAGGCGGCGACGGCACATAAAAAGGCCCCCGACAGGGCACAGACGAGGCCGAACGCAAGACCTATCGTCGCATGAACGGGCATGGCTCTTTCCTTGGCACGCACAGTGCCCTCATCATACGAAGACGGGGGCCAAATGACAAGACGGAGACACCTTGAGCCGTCCCCGCCTTTCTGCTTATACTTGTGGACGTGACAGAACGACAGTGCCCTTACCTCACCGTGCCGCGGCTCCAATCGGTCCCCGGACTCGTCCACGGCTTCGGCGACGCCCGCTGGAGCGAAGCGGATTTCCTGGCCTTCGCCGAAGCGCACGGAATGAAGCCGGTGATCATGCGCCAGCTCCATTCGGATGTTCTCCACAAGCTCGAAGCTGCCCCCGACAAGAAGCTCGAGGGGGACGCGCTGCTGACGAACGTGCCGGGGCTTCTGCTCGTCATCCGCACGGCCGATTGCCTGCCCGTCCTGCTCGTCGATCCCGAGAACAAGGCCGTCGCCGCCGTCCATTGCGGCTGGCGCGGCACGGAGAAGCGCATCCTCGAAAAAGCGGTCCGCGCGATGGGCGAGGCCTATGGCTCGAAGCCCCCTGGAATACTGGCCGCGCTCGGGCCGTGCATTGGGGCGGCCTGCTACGAGGTCGGGGCCGAAGTCCGGAAGGCTTTTCTCGAGGCCGGGTTCCCCGAGTCGATCTTGGTCGAGAGGGGCCATCTGCCCGCGATCCGGATCCCCAACTACCAGGGGAAATACCTGCTCGATCTGCGGGCCGCCAACATCTGGCTCTTGGGCCAGCTAGGGTTCAGGAAAACGTTCATCCTGAACACCGGCCCGGTCTGCACGCATTGCGAACCGCGACTTCTGTCCTACCGCCGCCACCCCGCCAACCCCCGGCGGATGTATAACTTTATCGGGCTGGAGGCTTCGGGGAAATAAGATCGATGCAAGACTTATTTCAAGCCTTCACGGTTATGGGATTTGGCGTTGGCTTACTTTTCTTAGGCCCCTTGAGTCTTGTTGAAAACGTTACTTATACGATTTTTGTCCTTTTGCTTGGCGAACGGAAAAATAGCACCAAGGTGCTCCTATTCGGAACCCTCTTTATTTCAGCTATTTCATTTTCGGCAGGGGTTGCCTTGATATCTCCGGAACCCCTGAAGTTATCCTATCTCCCGGGCCTGTCCTTGGCCTTGATCTGGGCCTGGTATTTTGCCCTTATTCCCCAGATCATTATTCGAAAGGTCTCATCAAAGGGCGATCCTCGGACCCCGCCGAATCGTCAAACCAAGATGATCATTTTCCGGATTATCCTGACCGCCGTACTTCCAGCAGTCCTATATCTCGTCCATGGCATTCTGGGCGGCATCTTCGGAATACCTAGCGATTGAAGCACAGCCTGCCCGGCGTATTTTCCTCCAGACCTATCTAGCGCCACGGGGATATGGCCGCAGAAGAAGGGACTGAGGGGTGTCGTCGAAGTGAGCATAAAGCGGTAATTTAGCCGACATCGCGAAGGAGACGCGGCGTCTTTAACCCGGTTCCCGAGCGGGGCGGCGTTAAGAATTACCGCAGCGAACGGAGATGACCCCTGGGGTCCCTCCGTGGCCGGTCATGACCCCCGCCGGATATACAACTTCATCGTCCTCTCGCCCAAATAAGAGGGACAGTCCCCTGCGGGGACAGCCCCCGAAGAGGGCGCTTGACATTTGCTTTTTGGGTTTTGTTTCGCTATCCTTGACGGGTTCAAAAAGGAGCGGTTAATGGAAAAGCCCATCGGCGACATCGAGCTTCCGGGTCTGCCCCTTTTCCGCAAGGGCAAGGTCCGCAACGTCTTCGAGGTCGAGGACAAGCTCCTGATAGTGGCCACGGACCGGGTCTCGGCGTTCGACTGGGTCCTGCCCTCGCTCATCCCTTACAAGGGCAAGGTCCTGACCCAACTGTCGAAGTACTGGTTCGATTTCGTCGGCCTGGTCGTTCCCAATCACCTCATCGCCACCGAGATCAAGGACTTCCCGTCCGTCCTGGCCAAATATGGGGACCTCCTGGACAAGCGCTCCATGCTGGTCAAGAAGACCCAGGTCGTCCCGATCGAGTGCGTCGTCCGCGGCTACCTCTCGGGCTCCGGCTGGAAGGAATACAAGACCACGGGCAAGATCTGCGGCCTCAAGATCCCCAAGGGCCTTCGGGAATCCGATCAGCTGCCCGAGCCCATCTTCACCCCCTCGACCAAGGCCGAGAAGGGGCACGACGTCAACATCTCCTTCAAGGACGTCCAGAAGGAGATCGGGGCCGAGCTGGCCCGCAAGATCCGCAAGATCAGCCTGGAACTTTACCAGAAGGCCTCGCTCTACGCCGTCTCCAAGGGCATCATCATCGCCGACACCAAGTTCGAATTCGGCTGCGAGGGCGACGAGCTCATCCTCATCGACGAGATCTTCACCCCCGATTCCTCCCGCTTCTGGCCGCTGGCCCAGTATGAGCCGGGCAAGTCCCAGCCCAGCCTCGACAAGCAGTTCGTCCGTGATTACCTCGAGACGACGGCCTGGGACAAGAACAGTCCGCCGCCCGAGCTGCCGGCCGAGATCATCGCCAAGACCTCCCAGAAATATCTGGAAATCTATAAGGTCCTGACAGGCCTCGACGACATCGCATGAGCGGACGGGTCGATTTCCACGTCCACTCGAACAGGAGCAGCGACGGGGACTTCTCGCCGGCCGAGCTGGTCGGCTTTGCCAGGGAACACGGCATGCGCGCCATCTCGATCGCCGACCACGACACGGTGGCCGCTTACCCTGAGGCCGTCGAGGAGGGCCGGGAGGCCGGCGTCGAGGTCATCCCCAGCATCGAGCTGACGACGCTCTACGGCGGCCGGGAATTCCATCTGCTGCTGCCCCTCATTGACTGGACGAGCCCGTCCCTGGCCGCGATCATCGCCGGCCAGACCGAATGCCGCATGCACGAGACGCGGGAGCGGGTGGCCCGGATCCAGGAGCTCGGCTTCGTCCTGACCATGGACGAGATCACGGCCAAATCGAACGGCGCGCCGCCGCTCGGGGTCAAGATCGCCCAGATCCTGCTCGAGAACCCGGAGAACGCAAAGAACCCGGTCCTGGAGCGCTATTACCGGCCGGACAATCGCCGCTATGCGCCTTACATGTTCTACAGCGACTTCTTCGCCGAGGGCAAGCCGGCCTACGTGCCCAAGACGTTCATGGCCCTGACGGACGTCCTCGGGGCCGCGCCGGCGACCGGCGGGGCCCCGGTGCTGTCCCACCCCGGCGCCTACTTCCAGCGGACGACCCTCGAAGACGCCCGCGACCTCAAGGCCCACGGGCTTATCGGCCTGGAGGTCTATACGTTCTATCACACGCCCGAGCAGACGACCCTCTACAAGGAGATGGCTGCCGACCTCGACCTCGTGGCCACGGCCGGCTCCGATTTCCACGGCCGGATCAAGCCCCACGTGGTCTTCGGGGCGCTCGAGCAGGGCGACTACGGCATGGTCGAGGCGCTGCGGGCGAGACGGGGAGGAGCGGCATGAACTGGCTCGACTACGTTCTCTTGGCCATCATCGTCGTGACGGCCGTCGTCGGCATCGTCAAGGGTTTCGTCCGCCAGGTCATCGGCCTGGTCGCGGTCATCGCCGGCCTGGTCCTGGCCGTGGTCTATTACGAGCAGACGGCCCACGTCTTCCAGACCTTCATGAAGAACCAGCTGGTCAGCAATTTCTTGGGCTTCCTGCTGATCTTCGTCGTCGTCCTGGTCGCCGGGGCCATCCTCGGCCACCTCATCACCAAGGCCATGGTCGGGCCCCTCGCCCTTGTCAACCGGCTCTTCGGCGCAGTCTTCGGGCTCGTCAAGGCCGTCCTCATCTGCGGTATCCTGGTCTTCGCCCTGGTCTCGTTCGAGGTGGCCAAGCCGGCCGTCGAGACGTCGGTCCTCGCCCCGGCCTGCCTCGGCATCACCCGGGCCGTGGTCAACCTCGTTCCCAAGGACCTCAGGACCCAGTTCAACGAGTCGTACAAGCGGATCCGCGAAAGCGGGGGTAAACATGGACAGACGAACCAGTGACCTGAACCTCCACACGCGCCTCGAGCTCATCATCAAGGACATGATCGAGAAGGGGATCAACCTCAAGGACGCCCTCCACGAGACCGAGAAGATCTTCTACGAGCAGGCCGCCCGCAAGTGCGACGGCAACCGGACGAAGATGGCCGAGACCCTGGGCGTCCACCGGAATACCCTCAACAACCGGGCCAAGGTCCTGAAGATCAAGAAGCTTTTTTAGCAGTCAATATAGTGGACTGCTAATTTTTCTCTTTTGCTCCCCTTGACAAATACCGCCAGTTTTGTATACTATTAGCACTCACATTTATTGACTGCTAAATCTCAGGTAACCCAAAGGAGGTCTTCATGAAAGTTCATCCTCTGTATGACAGAGTACTCCTCAAGAGACTCGAGGAGGGAGAGGTCAAAAGAGGCGGGATCATCATCCCGGACACGGCCAAGGAGAAGCCCCAGGAGGCCGAGATCATCGAGGCCGGCAAGGGGCGGGTCAATGATGAGGGCAAGACGATCGCTCTCGCCGTCAAGAAGGGCGACCACGTTCTCATCGGCAAGTACAGCGGCACCGAGGTGACGATCGACGGCGTCGAGCTCGTCATCGTCCGCGAGGAAGAGATCCTCGCCGTCATCGAGAAGTAAGGAGACAGTCAATGGCCAAACAGATCCTTTCCGGAGACGAAGCCCGGCACTCCCTGCTCAAGGGGGTCAACATCCTCAGCAATGTCGTCAAGGCGACTCTCGGCCCCCGCGGCAAGAACATCGTCCTCGACAAGAAGTTCGGCTCGCCCACCAGCACCAAGGACGGCGTCACCGTCGCCAAGGAAGTCGAGCTCAAGGACCCCTGGGAGAACATGGGCGCCCAGCTGGTCAAGGAAGTCGCGTCCAAGACGTCCGACGTCGCGGGCGACGGCACCACGACCGCCACGGTCCTGGCCCAGGCCATCTACGGCGAAGGCCTGCGCTACGTCACGGCCGGCGCCAACCCGACCCTGATCAAGAAGGGCATCGACAAGGCCGTCGAAACCGTCATCGGCGAGCTCAAGAAGATGAGCCGCGAGGTCAGCGGCGAGATGATCGCCCAGGTCGGCGCCATCTCGGCCAACAACGACCCCGACATCGGCAAGACCATCGCCGAGGCCATGGACAAGGTCGGCAAGGACGGCGTCATCACGGTCGAGGAGGCCAAGGGCCTCGAGACCACGACGGAAACGGTCGAAGGCATGCAGTTCGACCGCGGCTATCTATCGCCCTATTTCGTGACCGACCCGGAGCGGATGGAGTGCGTCCTCGACAAGCCCCTCATCCTCCTCCACGAGAAGAAGATCTCGAACCTCAAGGACTTCCTGCCCCTCCTCGAGAACGTCGCCCGCATGGGCCGGCCCCTGCTCGTCATCGCGGAGGAAGTCGAGGGCGAAGCCCTGGCGACCCTGGTCGTCAACAAGCTCAAGGGCACCTTCCAGTGCTGCGCGGTCAAGGCCCCCGGCTTCGGCGACCGCCGCAAGGCCATGCTCGAGGACATCGCCACGCTGACCGGCGGCCAGGTCATCACCGAGGAGATCGGCGTCAAGCTCGAGAAAGTCGGGTCCGATTGGCTCGGCGAGGCCAAGAAGGTCGTCATCGACAAGGACAACACGACCATCGTCGAAGGCCTGGGCAAGGCCAGCGACGTCCAGGCCCGGATCAAGCAGATCCGCGCCCAGATCGAGGACACGACCTCCGACTACGACCGGGAGAAGCTCCAGGAGCGGCTGGCCAAGATGGTCGGCGGCGTCGCGCTGATCAAGGTCGGCGCGGCCACCGAGACCGAGCTCAAGGAGAAGAAGGCGAGGGTCGAGGATGCCATGCACGCCACCAAGGCGGCCGTCGAAGAGGGCATCGTGCCCGGCGGCGGCGTGGCCCTGGTCCGCGCCCAGAAGTCGCTCGAGAAGCTGACCCTCGAGGGCGACGAGAAGATCGGCGCCGACATCGTCAAGCGGGCCATCGAAGAACCCATGCGCCAGATCGCGATCAACGCCGGCTTCGAAGGCTCCGTGGTCGTCGAGAAGGTCAAGGAAATGAAACAGGACATGGGCTTCAACGCCCTGACCGAGAAGTACGAGGACCTGATCAAGGGCGGCATCCTCGACCCGACCAAGGTCGTCCGGATCGCGCTCCAGAACGCGTCCTCGATCGCCGGCCTCCTACTCAATACCGAAGGCCTGATCGCCGAACTGCCCGAGGAAGAGAAGAAGCCCGGGTATCCGACCCCTCCCGGCGACATGTATTAATTCCCCAGAAGGACAGTCCCCTCCGGGGACAATCCCAGGGCAACGCATCGCCAGCCCCGGGCGGCCTCCCGCCCGGGGTTTTTTTTAAGTCCGGGTCAGACCCCCTTCAGAAGGCACCGGGTCTACGCATTACGCGCGTTCAGGCATTGCGAGCAATGCGTAGACCCGGTGCCTTCCTTATTTGACCCGTCGGGCTCGCCGCCCTATGATAAGCGGCGGGATGGCCAAGATCATCGACCGCTACGTGATCCGCGAGGTGGTCCCCCCTTTCTTGGTCGGGCTTCTGCTCATCACCTTCGTGCTTCTGATGAACCAGGTCCTTCTCTTGGCCGACCTGTTCATCGCCAAGGGCGTGCCGTTCCCGGTGGCCTTGCGGGTCCTCGGCCTCCTCATTCCGTCCATCCTTGTCTTCGCCTTGCCCATGGCCGTCCTGATGGGCATCCTCGGCGGGCTGGCCCGTCTTTCGGCCGACTCGGAGATCGTCGCCTTCCGCACGCTCGGCATCGGTCCGCGGCGCCTGTCCCGGCCGCTCGTCCTCTTCGGGCTCGGCGGCCTTCTCCTGACCTTGCCGCTCGCTCTCTGGATCGCCCCCCACGCCAACGACGCCTGGGTCCGGGCCATGACCGAATCGGTCCTGGCCCGCGTCCGGCTCGACGTCGAGCCGCTCGAATTCAACGAGACCCTGCCGAACATGGTGTTCATGGTCCGGGACGTCGGCCGTGACAAGGTTTGGCACGACGTCGCGGCCTACCTGACCAAAGACCCCTCGCAGCCGCGCCTGGTCCTGGCCCGCTCGGGGACCGTCCGCCTGTTCCCCGAAAAGAAGCGGGCCATCCTCGAGCTGGCCGACGGCTCCGTTTACACGGCCTCGCCCTCCGCGCCCGGCGAGGACACCCTGACGTCGTTCGACCGGCTCGAGGAGGAGATCGATGTCGAAGGGCTCTTCGCTTCGGTCTCGAGCGGCAAGAGGGTCCGGGAAAAGGACATCGGCGAGCTGGTGCGCGATCTCCGGGTCTTGAAGGCCGACGCCCCGGCCGCCAGGGCGAATGCCCGGCTGATCCGGGCCCATGGCATCGAGATCCACAAGAAGATCGCCCTGCCGGCGGCGTGTCTGGTGTTCGCGCTTTTGGGCCTGCCCCTAGGCGTCATAACCGGCCGGGCCGGCCGGACGGGCGGGTTCTCCCTGGCCCTGGTCATCATTCTCCTTTATTACGCCATCCTCACCGCCGGTGAAAAAGCGGCCATGGACGGCCGGCTCCCGGCCTTTCTGGGCATGTGGGGACCCGATATCATCCTGTCCGTCGCGGGGGCGTGGCTGCTGATCGCATCGGTCCGGCGGGTCCGTTTGCCGCGGCCGAAAGCGGCGCCGTCCGCCCGATCCGGATCCAGGCAGGAAAAGCAGAAAAGGGTCGGTTCGGCCCCGTTAGGGTCGGGACCGGCGGAACCCGCTCGCACGCTCGGGGGGTCGGTCCGGTTTCCGGGACTCCTCGATCGATACATTTCCAGGAAATTCCTCGCCCTGCTGGCCCTGATCCTAGCCGCCCTGTCCGCGGCCACGCTGCTGGCGATGTTCCTGGAGAGTGTGAGCGAGGTCCTCCAGCGGGGCCAGCCCGTCGGGGTCCTGGCCGGCTACGTATGGTTCAAGCTGCCCGAATATCTGGCCTATCTCCTCCCGGTCGCCGTCCTGGCCGCCGCGCTCCTCGCGCTCGGGGCCGTCGCCCGCACCAACGAGGCCACGGCCATGAAGGCCTGCGGGGTCAGCGCCTACCGGACGGTCCTCCCGATCCTGGCCCTGGCCGCGGCCGTGGGCGGGCTGGCCTTCCTTATCCAGGACCGGGTCGTGCCGGCGTCGGCGGCGCGGGCCGAGGCGGCCTGGGATTCGTTGCACGACCTGCCGGCCCGCGTGGCGAGCAGCCTCAACCGCCGCTGGCTGCTCGGCGCCGGCGGAGCCCGGATCTATCACTACGATTTCTTTGAGCCCGGGACGTCGACCTTCGGGCGGCTCTCGGTCTTTGACATCGACGCCGGCCGCTGGGCCTTGGTGCGGCGCACCTTCGCCGAGAGAGCGTCCTTCGAAGGGGACCACATCGCCTATCGGGACGGCTGGACGAGGGACTTTTCCGCTCCCCCCGCACGGGCCTTCGTCCGCGCGCCTGCCGGCCGTCTCGAGGCCGGGGGGGACAGGCGCGTATTCGAGGCTCCCTTCAAAGAGCCGCTGCAGATGACCTTCCGCGACCTGGAGCGCTACACGGACGAGGTCAGGGCCATGGGCTTTCCCGCGCTCAAGCTGCGGTCCGAGCTGGCCCAGAAGACCGCCCTGCCGTTCGTCAGCCTGATCATGGCCCTGCTGGCTGTTCCCTTCGGCTTTCGCATGGGCCGGAAAGGCACGCTCGTCGGCGTCGGGACGAGCGTCGTCGTCGCCATGGCCTTCTGGGGGGCCTATGCCATCTTTCGCAGCCTGGGCGGCACGGGCGTTCTGACGCCGTTCCTCGGGGCCTGGGGAGCCAGCATCATCTTCGGGCTGGGCGGGTTGTGGGGGCTGTTGAAGATCCGCACGTAAAAAAACGGGGACACGTTCCCGAATATCCCCGTACACGATCCCCTTTCAAGCGAAAAGGGTCAGGTCCCGGATTGTCGGGTCGTGTTCCCGATTTCCTACATTTTATATTTGCCGAAATCATCCGGCTGCAACGTCTCGAGCCATTTCCGCAGCTTCTCGGAGGATTCGACCTTCTCGTCGAACTTGAGGCCGTTGGCCTTGCGCACGACCTCGTCCTCGACAAAGATCGGCGAGCTCATCCGCAGGGCCAGGGCGATCGCGTCGGAGGGGCGGGAATCGATGACGATCGCTTCCTCGGCCCGCCGGCAGTGGATGAGGGCGAAGAAGGTGTTGTTCCGGACGTCGTTGACGACGATCTTCTCGATCCCGATGCCGAGCTTCTCCAGGAAGCTCTTCAGCAGGTCGTGGGTCATGGGGCGGGGCGTGGGGACGTTCTCGATGGTCAGGGCGATGGCGTTGGCCTCGAAGACCCCGATCCAGATGGGCAGGATCTGCTCGTTGCGGGGGTTCTCCAGGACCACGATAGGCATCTTGGAGATCGGGTCCACGACGAGACCCTTGACCTTCATCTCGATTTCCATGGGGGGCGTACCGAATCTAATATAGGTGCCGGACTCCGGGATGTCAAATGCGGCCTCGGACGACATCCTCGGCCTTGGCTCGCGGCGGTGTCCCTTCCTTAAAATAGGGACATCTGGCTCGAGGACGCGTCGGCCTGGCCGTCCTCGCCGAAGATGCGGATCTGCCCGTATTCCCCGTCGTGGCCCGGAAGGATCGAGACCTGGCCCTTGCGCATCCGGTCGACCGCCTCGGCCACCCTTTCGGGCGAGAGGCGGGCCAGCTCGCCCACAGGCACCTCGGTCAGGATGGTGTGCTCGTCCCCGAACTCGCGGATGAACCGGAAGTACAGGTCCCAGACGCCCTGGGATTCGGGGGTCTTGCCGACCGCCTCGGCGATGATCTCGTTGAACGGGATGAGGCTCTTGTAGGGGACGCGGCCCGGCCGTCCTTCGCCGGTCTCGCGGTCGGCCAATTCCTCGACCCGGTGCAGGACGCCGATCGTCAGCTTCTTGCCGCACTTGGGGCAGAGATCGCCCGTCTTCAGGCTCTCCCGCGGCCCGCAGACGACCCCGCACTTCCGGTGCCCGTCGTAGTGATACTTGCCTTCCTCGGGGAAGAACTCGACGGTGTAAAGGAACTTGGCCGGGTCGTTCGTCCGCAGGGCCTCGATGAGGCCGCGGTAGCTGAAGTCCGTGTCGAAGGCGTTGGCCTCCCGCCCGATCTTCGAGGGCGAGTGGGCGTCCGAGTTGGAGACCAGGGCGAAGCGGTCGAGGGCCGACAGCCGCCAGTTCATGGGCGGGTCCGACGACAGCCCCGTTTCGAGGGCGAAGATCGACGGCGTCATCTCCTCGAAGCACTCCTCGATCGTGTCGAACCCGGAGTTGGCGCCGAAGAGCGAGAACCAGGGCGTCCAGATGTGGGACGGGATGACGACCGCCCGGGGCGCCGTCTCGGCGACCATCTTGCAGAAGAGCCTGACGTCCAGCCCCAGGATCGGCCGCCCGTCCGAGCTCAGGTTCCCCACGGCCTGCAGGCGCCGGTTGATGCGCTCGACGGACTCGAAGTCCGGGGCCAGCACCATGACGTGGACCTTGCGGACCTTGCCGCCCTTGGAGTAGATGAAGCTCACTTCCGCCGACAGGATGAAGGCCATCGGCCGGGCCAGCACCGGCAGGCCCTTGAAAGGCGCCGCGTCGAAGGCCGTCGTCGCGGGCTTGAGCCGGAGGAAGCCGTTGCCCATCGGCTCGAGCTTCTCCTTCATCAGGAAGAGCCACTCGGGATGGGTGAAGTCGCCGGTCGCCAAGAGCGTGATGCCCTTGACCTTGGCCCAGGGCGCCAGGACGTCGAGGACCATGTCTCGCGACGTGGCCCGCGAATACTTCGAGTGTATGTGAAGATCGGCCAGGAACTTCATGGCGTTGAGCCAAGTTTAGGTAAAGAGAAAGGCGATTGCAAGCGCTTTCGGGGCCCGGCCGCGCCCGTCCCGGGGCCGCGGGCTGTCGCCTTGAAAAAGGGCCGCGGAGGGCGTATGCTTAGTAATCGCGCCGCGGACGAGAAAGGATTCCCATGAGATTGAGATCGGTCGTCATTTTGGCCGGCGCCGCGGTCATGGCCGCGCTGCCCGTCGCCGCGCAAAAGGTCTCGGTCAAGGACCTGCCCGAGCACTTCCGCCGCTGGATCCAGGAAGAGGTCGTTTATATCATCTCGCCCCGGGAAAAGGACGTCTTCCTCCAGCTCGCCAACGATCGGGAGCGGGAGATGTTCATCACCGCGTTCTGGAAGGCCCGGGACGAGGATCCGTCGACGCCCGAGAACAAGTTCAAGGACGAGCACTACAAGCGCATCGAGTACGCCAACAGCCACTTCGGCCGCGGCCTGAAGGCCGGCGGCTGGCGGTCCGACATGGGCCGCATCTACATCACCCTGGGCGAGCCCAAGGAGATCACCCGGTACGAGAACGAGACCAACCTCTACCCGATGCAGGTCTGGTTCTATTCCGGGGTCGAAGGGCCCGCGATGCCGAACTCCTTCTACATCATATTCTTCAAGAAGGACGCCGCGGGCGATTTCGTCCTGTACTCGCCGGTCCGGGACGGACCGCAGAAGCTCATGCCGTTCTACAACGGCGACATGACCAACTACCTCCAGGCCTGGGGCGAGCTGCGGCAGACCGTCGACGAGAACCTCGCCGACCTCACCATGTCCCTCATCCCCGGCGAATACGTCTACGGGATGAACCCGACCGTCTCGTCCGACATCCTCATCAGCCAGAAGATCCCGAAGATGGGCTATGAGAGCGTCAAGGACTCCTATGCCGAGAAGCTGCTCAAGTACAAGGACACGGTCGAGGTCGAGTACACCGCGAACTACATCGAGAACGACGCCCTAGTCCAGGTCACCCGGGACGCCGCCGGCCGGGCCTTCGTCCACCTCCTCCTCGAGCCGGCCCGGCTGAGCATCGAGAAGGTCGACGATGTTTACCGGACGACCTTCGACGTCAACGGCATCGTCTCGGATGCCGCCGGCAAGACCATCTACCAGTTCGACCGGCGCGTCCCGCTCTCGCTCAACGAGGACCAGTTCGCCAAGATCAGCGGCCGCCGCGTGTCGTACCAGGACGCCTTCCCGATCATCGAGGGCGACTACAAGCTCAGCCTCCTCTGGAAGAACACGGTCTCCAAGGAGTTCAGCTCCCTCGAGGCCTCGCTGAAGATCCCGCCGGCCCGGACCCTGACCCTGAGCACTCCCGTCCTGGCCCACCGCACCGTCACCAATGCGGCGTTCGCCAGCCAGGTCAAGCCCTTCACGTTCGGCGACACCCAGATCGTCGCCTCGCCGCGGAAAGATTTCAGCGTCGAGGACACGTTGACCGTGTTCTGCGAGCTCGGCGGGCTGACGCCCGATCTCAAGGCCCGGGGCAGCCTGTCCATCAGCCTGAGCCGGAACGGCCAGGTCGTCACGACCGTCTCCAAGCCCCTGGCTGGGGCCGGCGATCCGTTCCGCGTCCTGGAGGACTTCCCGCTGGCCAATTACGTGCCGGATTACTACGAGGCCAGCGTCGAGCTCCTGGATTCGGCCAAGACGGCGGTCCTCTCGTCCAAGGCCGCGTTCTACATCAGCCTCAACACGGGCATCCCCAGGTCCTGGATCATGTACGCGCCGCTGCCGCCGGCCAGCGATCCGGCCTACCAGGACATCCGGGGCATGGAGTATTTCCAGGCCAACGATCTGACCAAGGCCCGGTCCCTGGTCGAGGAGGCCGTCCGCCGCGCTCCGGATTCGGCCCCCTACGCCCTCGATCTGTGCCGCGTCCTCTACGAGCTCAAGGATTACCCGGGCATCCAGGCCGTGGCCACCCCGTTCTATCGCGACAAGAAGAACTTCGAGTTCGCCCAGTATCTCGGCGAGAGCGCCCAGGCCCTGGGCCGCTACGGCGAGGCCATCGGCTTCTATAGGGACTATCTGACCTCCTTCGGGACCAACCTTCTCGTCCTCAACGCGATCGGCGATTGCTACGTCAAGACCGGCGACCTGGCCGGCGCGATGACCGTCTGGCGGAAATCGCTCGAGCTCAACCCCAACCAGACGGAGCTCAAGTCCAAGCTGGCGGAGATCCAAGGCAAGATCAAGGAGAACTGATGAACGCGCACAAGGCTCGGTTGGCCCCGGCCCTGAGCGTCGTGCTTCTCCTCGCCGCTTGTGCCTCGACCCGCGGCCTGAAGGAGCTCGATCCGAAGAGCCGGGATTTCGTCTCCAAGGCCCGCTACACGATCACGTCGGAGGAGCGGAAGACGTTCCTATCCCTCCCCGCCGACGCCCGGGAGGCCTTCATCGAGGACTTCTGGAAGCGCCGGGACCCAACCCCGACCACGCCGGAGAACGAGTACAGGATCGAGTACTACGCCCGGATCGAACGGGCCAACCGGCTTTTCTCCGGCGGCGGCGCCCCGGGCTGGCTCCAGGACCGGGGCCGCGTCTATATCACCCTCGGCCCGCCCGATACGAGGATCACCTACCCGCGCGGCGTCACGTTCTACGGCCTGCCGACCGAGATCTGGTGGTACGGCCTGTACACGATCGTCTTCATCGACCAGTACTGGAACGACGATTACAAGATCTCTCCCGACAGCGCCGCCCAGCTCGCGGTCATCAATCAGGCCCAGCGGGAATGGAACCTGCCGAAGGAGCGGATGGCCAAGCCGGGCGAGCAGAACTTTGGGACCTCGCTCGCCGGACTCAAGGTCGACCTCGAGGTGGCCAAGGACGCGACGGCCCGCGTCTCGCTGGCCCTCCCATACCGGAACATCTGGCTGAAGGCGTCCGGCAAGACGTACCAGGCGAACCTCGAAGTCCGGATGAAGGTCGTCGACAAGGCCGGGGCCGAGGCCTGGTCGTTTACCCAGGCCTATCCGATCGAGATCACCGAGGCCGGCCTGCGCGACGTCCTGGCCGTGGATTTCACGGCCCAGGCCGCCACCGCCGCCCTCAAGGCCGGCGCTTACACGCTGACCGTCCTGGTGACCAACACGATGGATGGGAGCAAGGCTTCGCTCGAGCGCAAGTTCGAGATTTAATTCACAAGAACGCCCTCTTTTTCATCGCTATTTTCTTAGGGCGTTCTTGCCCTGCGGGCTTACCCGGAGCGACCGAAGGGAGCGGAGGCCAGATGTGCAGCGGAGCGACTCGCAGCTGCGCATCTGAGAAATATCTGAAAAAGGTGCTTAGCGTAGAGTTTCTCGCAGAATCGGGCCTCGCATCTGAGGCCGCCTCGATTCGTGAATTGCCCGGAGGCTAGGTCAGCGCGCTACCGCGGGCCGCGACTTGATGGCCTCGGCCGCGGCCTGGCCCTTGCGCGCATAATCGTCCGACTGAGCGTGGTCCCCGAGGCGATTGTACAGGTCGGCCAGCAGGAAATAGCCCAGCGGCAGCTCCTCCGGCGCGGGCTTGAGCTCGACCCCCTTCTTGACCAGGTCGACGGCCTCCCGGAGCCGTTCCCCCCGGTTGAGATCGAGGCGGGCCAGATAGAAATAGGTCAGCGGGAAGCGCGGGTCCGTTTTCAGGCATTCGTCCAGATATTCCTGTTCCTTGGCCGTGTCTCCGGTCTGGCGATAGAGGCGGGACAGGTTGTACATGGTCTTGAAGTGCTTGGGCGAGATATCGAGCTCCTTGAGATACTCCGCTTCGGCCTCCTCCATCCGGCCCCTCTTCTCGGCCAGCTCGGCCATGAAGTAGTGCAGGTTGTTCAGCCGGGGGTTGATCTCGAAGGCCTTCCGCAGGTACTCGTCCGCCCGGGCGAGGTCATCCTTGACGATGGAAATCGCTCCGAGGAGGCTGTAGGAGCCGCCCGATTCGGCGTTCGAGGACAGGCACTCTTCCAGGTAGGGAATGGCCCGGTCATAATTCTTCTGGATGTAGTTCATGTTCCCCAGCATGAAGTAGAACTGGGGGTCGGAGAAGCCCTTCTCGATGTAGGCCAAAAGGAATTTTTCGGCCTGCTCGAAGCTCCCCATGGCCTCATAGGCCAGGGCGATGTTGATGGCGGCAAAGGAGTCGTCGGGTTTCCGGCCCAAGGACTGTTCGAAGTACTGGATGGCGTCCTTGTACCTCTGGGCCTGGAAGTAGATATTGCCGATGGCGAAGTAGGCGTCCGTGACGTCCGGGTCGGTGGCGATGATGCCCTGGAGGATGCGGACGCCCTCGTCGACCTTGCCGTCGAGCCCCATCTCCCGGGCCCGGGACAGCTCGTTGAAGACGACGATCTTCTCCTTGGGGTTGCCCAGGATCTTCCCCTTGGCGTTGTCGGTGAAGGAGCCGACGTAGCCCAGAGCGGCCAGCTTCTCCCGCGTCTCTTCGTCGATCTTGGTCGTGTCCATCTCGTAGGCGTTCTGGCTGGACCGGGCGATGTAGGCCTCGGCCTCGGCGTTCATCCGCTGATAGACCTTCTTCTCCAGATAGACCAGGTTCTTCTCCTCGCTCGGGTCGGCGACCACGTCATAAAGCTCGGGCACGGGGGCCAGGATGAGCTTGTAGCGGCCGTCCTGGACGGCCTTGAGGTCGGACCAGCCGTAGTGGAAGCGCGGGTAAAAGGTCTCGCTGTAGGCCAGCGGCGTCTCCCGGAGCTTCCGGCCGTAGAACGCGGGCAGAAGGCTCTTCCCCTGGACCTCGGCCGGGCGGGGCAGGCCGGCCATCTCACAGACCGTCGGCAGGATGTCGGCCAGCGTGGCCACCTGGCCCGAGACGACGCCCTGGAGCTTCGGGAAGGGCGTGACGACGATGAGCGGGACGTGGATCGCTCCCTGGTAGATGAAGAAACCGTGGGACTGCTCACCGTGCTCGCCCAGGCTCTCCCCGTGGTCCCCGGCGAAGACGATGAAGGTCTTCTCGAGCAGGCCGTTCGATCCGAGCCAGCTCCAGAGCCGGCCAAGCTGGGAGTCGGCGAAAGCGATCTCGCCCAGATAGGGGCGATTGGCATAGAGCTTGTCGTATGGCGGCGGCGGGTCGTAGGGGGTATGCGGGTCGTAAAGGTGGAGCCAGGCGAAGAACTTCTTGTCCTTCCGGGCGTCGAGCCAGGGGAGGGCCTGGTCGAGGACCTCGTTGGCCGGTCTCTGGACCGTGCCCAGGGAGATCCTCTTGAACTTGCTCATGTCGAACTTGTCGTAGTAGGTGTCGAACCCCTGGTTCAGTCCCCACTTGGAGTCCAGGACGTAGGCCGCGATGAAGGCGCCGGTCTCGTAGCCTTTGTCCTTGAAGAGCTCGGCCATGGTCTTGAGCTTTTCCGGGACAAAGAACCCGCCGTTGTCGCGGATGCCGTGGTAGAGCGGCAGCGTCCCGGTCATCAGGGTCGTATGGGAGGGCAGCGTCAAGGGCGTCTGGCAATAGCAGTTCTCGAACCGAACGCCCCGGGCGGCGAAGGCATCGATCGTCGGCGTCTCCAGGTCCCGGCGGCCGTAGCACGGCAGCCGATCGGCCCGGGTCGTGTCCAGGGTGATGACGATGACGTTGAAGTCCCGGCCGCCGCGCAGCCTCGCCAGGCTCGGCGGGCCGGCCAGGACGAAGACGTAGAGGGCGGCCGCCGCGGCCGCCAGGATGACGGCCCCGACGATGACGATGACGAGCCGGCGCTTCTTCGAGCTCATGAACCCATCAATTCTAGCATAAACGTCGCGAGACAGGGTCAAACCTACCTTTTACGGCTCTGTCCCGAGGGGGCCGAAAATGGGGACGCTTCTATTTTTCGCGGACTCGGGTCAGGAAAAATAGAAGCGTCCCCATTTTCGCTAAAAAGCGTAGGCTCGACCCTGTCCAAAAAAAGAGGGGCGGCGGGAGGACCCGCCGCCCCTCGGAGCGTCTGCGGTGAGCTGGGGGCGCTAGAACATGAACCGGAGACCCAGTCGGGCCCGCCTCGGCAGGACCAGCCCGTAGAGGTCGTGGCCCTGGGTGGACGCCGAATAGGACGGATCGTCCGCGGTCCAATCGTAGCCGATCCGGGTGCCGAACGAGGTGATCGTGTTGTCGTTGAGGACGTTGAAGATGTCGACGAAGGCCCCGAGCTTGTACTTCGTGGCCAGCCGGAATGTCTTTTCGAGCCTCAGGTCGAGCGACGTGGTCATCGGGTAATGATACGTGCCCGCCGGCTCGACGTTGAAGGTGATCCGGCCCTGGGAGAAGTCGTGACTGCCCGTGCGCCGCTGCTGGGTCCAGGCTTCGCCCGTGATGGCGTGGAAGTAGGCGTTCAAGGAGATGTCCAGCGGCAGGACGTAAGAGGCCTGGATCTTGATCATGTGGGTCGGGTCATTCGTGACATGGCCGTCGGCGTTGATCCAGAAGTTGGGATCGCCATAGTCGTTCCAGCCGATGTCGCGATAGGCGGAGCTATTGCCCATCGTTCCCTTGGCCTGGGAGTAGACGTAGGAGGCCACCATCTGCCACTTGTTCGAGAAGCGTTTGTTGAACAGGACCTCGATGCCCCAGTATTTGCGGTAGGCCTTGAGGTTCAGGCCGAACATCTCGTTGAACCTCTGGGTGATGACATCGACGTCGGTCAGATGCCAGTGGGCCTCGGTCGCGTCGGCGCGGTCGTAGAGCGTGAACGTCCGGTCCACCATCGACTGCGTCGCGGGGTCCCAGACCGAATACGTCGACTCCTCCGCCGTATAGACCGCATCGTCGTTCCAGGCGCCCTGGAAATTGTGGTACGAGCGGTTGATATAGGTGACCGAGAAGGAGGCGTCTTTGAACAGCTCGCGCTCGACCCCGACCGTCCACTGTCTCATGAACGGCTGCTTGATCTCGGGGTCGATCTGCCAGGTCCCCTGGATATTCCGCGAATACTCGTACCACCCATCCTCCCCTTCGGGAGTGAAGGGGGACCACGAATAAGTGATCTTGTCCGACCAGTTCGTGTTCATGCGGTCGATCATGCCGGCGTAGATCCCGTCGGTGAACTCGCCGTAATGGGCCTTGAGGATCGTGGATTTGTCGCCGAGGAGATCGAAGGTGAAGCCGAGGCGCGGGGCGATGCGGGACTTGCTATAAGGAGTCCCGGAAACGGTGGGAACCGTGCCCCAGAGCTGGCTGAAGCGGACGCCCAGGCTGAGGTTCAGCCGCTTGGTGATCTGCCAGGAGTCCTGGGCGAACCCCTCGAGGCGGTTCAGCTTCATCTTGGCGTTGTAGCCTTCGTACTGGACGGCGCTGTAGTTCCCGTAGTAGCCGTAGTAAGCGTACCATTGATCATAGTAGTACCAGTGGTTCGCGCCGGTGTAGCGGTAGAGGTTCCGGCTGTGGGACTGCTCGAACTCGACGCCGAACTTGAAATCGTGGCTGCCCTTGATGAAATCCTCGGCGTAGGTCGTCAGGCTGGCGTTGGCCTGGAAGCGGTCCCGGGGATGCTCCGCGTAGCGATAGACGTTGAAATAGCGGTGATGCGGAGCTAAGGTGGCGGGATCCGACAGCGACGGCGTTCCCGTGGCGTCCGGGTCGTAGAGTTCGTTGTAGACGATGTAATGGCCGTTGACGTCGAAGTCGCCGCTCATCGGGTTGAGGTTGTAATAGCCGTTGAAATACGCCGCCTTGAAGTCGAAGAAGGTCTTGGTCGAAATGACGTCGGTCAGATTGAAATTGAGCACGTATTCGGGGTCGACCTGCCGGGTCGTGGCGATGGGATCGAATTGGGTCGAGACCCCGGCGTCCCGATAGGTCCCGTTGTAGTTGTCATATTCCACGGCGGCGCTGACGTTGAGCTTCGGCGTGAGCTGGGAGCTCAGCTTGAAGAAGAAGCGCGGCTGCTTGTAGTCCTGCGCGAACGGGAATCCCGTGGGATAATCCTTGGAGTGGTACCACTGGGCTCCAGCGAAGAACCAGAGCTTGTCCTTGATGATGGGGCCGCCGAGGTGGCCGTTGATGTCCCACAGGCTCTCGATCGGGGGGGTGATGTCCGGCCAGTCCGTGACGAACTTGGAGTTGTTGTTCGTTCCCCAGAAGCCCTTCTTGTAGCCCTGGTACATCGTCTCGAAATGGCCCTGGAACTGGTTGCCGCCGGACTTGGTGACGATGTTGAAGATGACACCGGTGAAATTCCCGTATTCGGCCGGCAGGCCGATGCCCATGACCTTGGCTTCCTCGATGATGTTGTAATCGACGAAGACCCAGGCCGTGCCGCCGTCGGGGTCGCCGACGCCGACGCCGTCCATCTGATAGGAGATGCCGCGCTCGCCGCCGGCGCCGTAGGCGACGGCATTGTCATTGACGCCGGGCGCCATGAGGACGATGTTGGCGGAGAACTGGCTGTTGGGGATGTTGCGCAGGATCTCGTTGCTCAAGGTCACGGAGGCCGTTTCCGTGGACTTGACGTCGACGGTCGGCGACTGCGCGATGACGGTGATCTGCTCCTGGACGGCCGCCGGTTTCAGGACCAGGGCCAGGGTCAGAGTGACCGTCGTGTTCAGGCGGATGTTCTCCTGAACGAGGGTGCCGAACCCGGCCAGCTCGGCCTTCAGGCTATAGACGCCCGGAGGCAGGGCCGGGTAGCGGAACATCCCGGCGGCGTCGCTGACAGTCGCGCGAGACCCCATGAGGGCCTGGCCGCTCAAGGTCAGGCTGACACCGGGGAGGGGAGCGCCCTGCTCATCGGTCACTTTGCCGGTGATGGCTCCCGTCTCGCGGGACTGCGAGAAAGCGAACGCGGAAACAAGGAGGAGAATGAGGAGTGCGACGTAGGTTTTTTTCAAATGTCCCTCCGTTTCATGACTTGTCAAAGTGCGTTGCCTTTGCCCGAGATCGCTGAGCGCTGTCTTGTTTCACCTCCTCGAAGCGGTAGGAGTATTTGTTAGTTCGAACGCATTCTGGCCCGGACCTTATAGACCGGGGGTCAAGACGTACGCCATGCGGCTGCTCACATGATGGCGGTCTCGATCGAACCGAATCCCTCTCAACTCGCGTCAATTATCTTAAAAATGAGTTTACCCTGTCAAGGGACTGGTGTGCAATTTCGGGGCCATCGTGGCTATCGCGGAAGTTGTTGATATCCCATAATATCGGCCCGGCCCGCCGACCGATGGCCACCGGAATTTTGGATTGTCTGCAAAAAAATGGACCGGGGGAACGGCTGAGGAGTGTCCGGCAAGGATGTGACGACGGCCTTCTCAGGGCATCGGGACGCCTCCCGGCGTCGTTTGAATGTTCGGAAGGCGTGTGCTATGTTAAACGGAATGAGATTGAACGGACTGCGGAGAACCATCCTTGCGGCCGCCGGGCTGGCGCTGGCTCTTGGCCTTGGCCGGCCCGCCTTGACCGCCCAGGACAAGCTCAACCCCGACGAGCAGCGCTGGCTCGAGGACGTCGGCCCGATCATGACCCCGGCCGAGCGTGACGTCTACCGCCATCTCCGGACCAAGACGGAACGAGACAAGTTCGTGGTCTTCTTCTGGCGTGCCCGGGACCCCCTTCCCGACACCCCGGAGAACGAGTTTTATAAAGACTACATGGCCCGGGTCAAGTTTGCCGACGAGAATTTCGGCCACGATTCCCCCAAGCGCGGCAGCCAGACCGACCGGGGCTTCTATTATCGCCTGCTCGGGCCACCCCTGGAACGGACGCGCTATACGACCAACGCCGATATCTGGCCGCTGGAGCTTTGGTTCTACAAGGGGGCCGTGGAATACGACCAGCCGGACTACTTCTATCTCATTTTCTACCAGCCCGGCGGATTGGGCGACTACCGGCTCTATTCTCCCGGGGTCGAGGGCCCGGAGACGCTCGTCGTGCCGGGGTCGGCGACCAAGACCAACGACCGCAAGGGCGCCTTTCAGATGATCCGCGATATCAACGCCGAGCTGGCCTCCGCCACCCTGAGCTACATGCCCGGCGAACGGCCCGGCAGCAACGCCGGCTTCTCATCGGACAACATCATCGCCGCGGTCAAGCGGATGCCGGAGAAGAAGTACTCGGACGCCTATGCCCGGTCGTTCCTGACCTTCAAGGACTTCATCGAGACCGAGTACTCCGACCGGTACCTCCCGAGCACGGTCCAGGTCAAGGTCCTCAAGGACCGGGACCAGCCTTTCATCCACTGGACGATCGAGCCCGAAAAAATGAACTTCGGGGCCAACGGCGATCAGATCTACGCGGCGTTCGAGATCATCCTCAGGCTCGAGGACCGGACGGGACGGGCCATCTTGGAGAGGACCGAAGAGATCCCGCTGCGGCTGACGGCGGATCAGTACCGGGCCCACGAACGGCAGAGATTCGCCTTTCAGGACCTGTTGCCGGTCATTCCGGGGGACTTCAAGCTCCTCATTCTCATGAAGAACAGGACGGCCAAGGACTTCTCGTCGACCGAGATGGGCCTGGCCATCCCCCCCGACGGGCGGGCCGGACTGAGCGTGCCCCTGCTCCATCACGGGCAGGAGAGCGTTCCCGAGGCCCAGAAACAGAACCTCAAGGCCTTCGTCCTCGGCGGCACGCAGTACGCCGTCGGCGCCTCCAACGAATTCCTCCCGGCCGAGAACCTGGGCGTCTACGTCCAGGCCTGGGACCTCAAGGCCCTGAACCTCCAGAAGCCGGCGGTCTTTTCGCTCGAGATCTTCTCCCTGGACCCGGAAAAGAGCGTGGGCGTCTTCCCGATGGCCTTGGCCGCCGACCCCGCCGACCTGGCGACACAGGCGGTCACGGGGACCGTTCCCCTGGCCGATATCAAGCCCGGCTATTACAGGGCCGTCGTGACGGCGGCGGGACCGGATGGCCGTCCCGTGCTCTCGACCAAGGAGAATTTTGTCGTCCTTTCCAGGACCACCGCCACCGTTCCCTGGACCTATGCCAGGATGCACGGCCCCTTCCCGGGGGCTGAGCATCTCCGCGTCCTCGGCGCCGAGTCGTTCCTGGCCGGGGATTATGCCCGGGCCCAGGCGCTCCTGGAGAAAGCGCTGACCTTTCACGACGATCCGGAGACCCGGCTGCTCCTGGCCAAAACGCTCTACGGGACCGGGCGTTTCAAGGAATCGCTCGACCAGGCCCTCCCTCTGTTCGAGCGCAATCCCGACCGGGAGACGGCCAAGGTCATTGCCCTCGACTATGCCGGCCGGAAAGACTGGAACGCGGCCGTCGGCTATCTCGAGAAACTGATGTCCGAGGCGACCGAGATCGGCGTCCTCAACCTGGCCGCGGAATGCTATCTGAACCTGGACCGTCCCGAGAAGGCCCTGCCGCTCCTTCAGAAATCCCTGTCTCTGCTACCGGGCCAGCCCCAGGCGCGTGACCTGGAGGAGAAGACGAAAAAGCGCTTGGGCCTGAAATAGGAGGTTCGTATGAGCCGGATACGCACGCTCGTCCTCGTTCCACTGATCCTGGCGCTGGCCGGTCTCGGGGCTTGGGCTCAGATCCAAGGGCGCCTGGAAGGCCGGGTGACCGGTCCCGAGGGCAGCCCCATCGACAAGGCCGAGGTGACGATCGTTTCGACCAGGACCTCGAGCGTCCAATTCGATCTCAAGACCGACAAGGCCGGCCGGTTCATCCAGATCGGCCTGACCCCCGGGTATTACCGGGTCACCGTGAAGAAGGCGGGTTTCGCGCCGGTCTCCAAGGAGGTCCACATCGACATCGCCGAGGGGACCTCTTGCGAGCTGACCCTCAAGCCGGTCGACGCCGGCACGCAAAAGGCGCTGTCCGTTGCTGACGAGACCTTCTTGAAAGGCAATAAGCTCTACGGCGAGCAGAAATACGCCGAAGCCGCGGCATCCTACTCTCAGGCGATCGGCCTTGATCCCTCGAACTGGGCCTACCACTTCAACCTGGGGCTGGCCCTGAAGAAAGAGGGCAAGGGCCCGGAGGCCCTGGCCGCGTTCCAAAAAGCGGTCGAACTCAACCCGGACAGCTATAGCACCAATAAGGAGACCGGAGAGGCGTTGGCCAAGGCCGGACAATTTGCCGAAGCCAAGCCGTTCTACGAAAGAGCCGTGGCCTTGAGCCCCGGCGACGCCGATGCCCAGTACAATCTCGCCGTCTGCCTGGTCAACCTGGGGGGATCGGAAGCGGCTCTGCCCCTGTTCCAGAAGACCGTCGAGCTCAAGCCCGACTATGCCGACGCCTACTACCAGATGGCCTCCATCCTGATCAGTCAGAACAAGGTGCCGGAGGCGCGGGCGGCGCTGGAGAAGTTCCTGGCCCTGGCCCCCGACCACGAGAAGGCCGGCATCGCCCGCCAGCTCCTCGAGTACCTGAAAAAGTAGGCCAAAAAAAAGGACCGCCCCGCGGGGCGGCCCTTGGTCGAACGTTCTCGGCGGACTCAGATGACCGCGAAGGGCATCCGGGTTTCGCCCTTCTTGCCGGACACCTTATCCGTGACGGTGGCCACCAGCGTGTACTTGCCGGCGCCCAGCGGCTTCTTCTCGGTGCTCAGCACGGTGCCCTTCTCATCCTGCTTCTGAAGCGTCTGGAAGAGCGGCAGGGGCTGGTTGACCAGATAGAGCTCGTAGCTCTGGGGCGCCCACTTGATGACGGTCTTGCCGTCCTCGCCCACGACCTCGAAATTGACTTCCAGGTCCAGGACGGGCCTGGGCGCCGTGGGGTCTTTGGGAGTGGCGCCGAGGACGAAGAAGAGGATCTCGAGGTTCTCGCCGGCCTTGACCTCGGGGTTCGGGCTGGTCACGACCTTGGCCGCGCCCCAGGTGAAATATCCGTGGTGGACGGTCGGCCGCGGGTCGGGCTCGACCTGGTCCATGGCCGTGACCATCACGGGATCGGTCGGCCAAAGCGTCGAGGCGTAGGCCTCAGGCCCCGGCAGCGTGATGTCCTTGTAGACGACGCTCATCTTCTTCATGTCAGGCGTCGTCAGAACGAACGCCAAGGTATACGCGCCGGGCGTGAGGGCCAGGCCGAACGTGTACCAATCCTGCTTGTCGGGGCTGTAGCCCGCGGCGTCGGTCGTCAGAACGGCCTGGCTCTTGCCGCCGAACTTGGCCTTGAGGGCCCCCGACGGGTCGGGCTGATAGAACTCGAAGAAGGCGTTGAGCGTGGTCTCCATCTGGCCTGTGGCCGTGGCCGACGGGGCGTAGCCCAGATCGCTGTTCTTGGCCTGGAAGAAGAAGAGGGGGTACACATTGGACTGCTGGGCCGGGAGGATCAGCGTCTTGACAAAGCTGAAAGGTATGTCCTGGCGGCCCTGGCGGGTGGTCAGGCCTTCCTGGATGACCGCCGCCACTTCCTTCGGCATGGAGGGCTTGGCCTGGGGCTTGGGTTCGGGTTTCCCTTTCTGCGGTCCGGGCGCCGCCTGCACGGAGAGGGCCAGCATGCCCACCATGGCGAAGAGCGCGAGAGCGGCCGCGATCGTTCGGGAAGTCTTCATTGTTCCTCCTGTTCGAAACTTCTCGTTCACTTCCGCCTTCCTAATGAGCAATTCTCATGCCAAGCCTTTTCGGCCTGAGCGCTCTGTTTGTCGGGGTTCAATCTGATCGGGCCTGTAAAGGATTTTTACAGCTCTCTCGTTTCTCGCACCCGCTCCGGAACGCGGACAGAAAAGTTAATATACCAAATTTCAGCGATTTTTCAATTCTCGGAATTTTTCGACGGCCGCCAGGTGCTCTCCCAGGGTCCGGCTGAAACGGTGGCTGCCGTCGCCCTTGGCCACGAAGTACAAAAAATCGACCGGAGCCGGATGCAGGGCCGCTTCAATGCTCGAGGCCCCCGGATTCGAGATCGGTCCCGGCGGAAGGCCGGCATGGAGGTAGGTATTGTAGGGCGAATCGAGCTTGAGGTCGCGGAAGAGCAGTCGCCCCGTGTAACGGCCCTCCCGCTTGAGCGCATAGGCGACGGTCGGGTCGCAGTCGAGCCTCATTCCAATCCTGAGCCGGTTGTGGAACACGGCCGAGACGAGCGGCCGTTCCTCGGGCAGCGCGGTTTCCTCCTCGATGAGCGAGGCCAAGGTGACGGCTTCGCGCACGCTCAGGCCGAGCTCTGCGGCCCGCTCGCGGCGGGACTCGTCGAAAACGCGGCGGAAGCCCGCCACCATGGCCTCGACGAGGTCAGACGCGGGGGCCCGGCGCGGCAGGTCGTACGTGTCCGGGAAGAGATAACCCTCGAGGTCCTGGGCCCGTGGGTCCAGGTCGGCGATCTGGGCCGTGTTCCGGAACGCCTGCCGGAACGCGGCGGCTCCGGCCGCGTCGCCCGGCTTGAGAAGGTCCACGATCTCCTGCTCCGTCAGGCCCTCCGGGACGGTGACCGGCTGGAGATAGATGCGGCCGCCGAAGATCGTGAAGAGCGCCTCCTTGGCCGGGAGAGGCGCGGCGAAGAAATACTCGCCGGCCTTGAAGCGCTGGCCTGGATAGTAGATCCGGCAGGCCAGCCGCAGAGGCCAGGCGCTCCGGACCAGACCCTCCTCGCGGAGCCGGCCCACGACGCCCCGGGCGCTCAGGCCCTTGGGGACCTCGAAGAAGACACCCTTGGCGCCGGCCGACCCCACCGCGGGCGCGGCCAGCTCGCGGACGAGCCAGCCCGTCACGGCGGCGACGATGACGACCGCGGCGACGAGACAGGTCCTAATCGACTTCCGGAGCATCGCCCGCATTTCGTCGGCATTCGAGGTACGTCGAGAGGATGATGACCGCGGCCAGGCGGTCCTCCCAGTCCTTCTTCTTCGGGCCCCGGAGCTTCTCGCCCTCGAGGGTCTTGAGGGCCTGGCGCGTGGTCAGGCGCTCGTCCTGGAGCACGACCGGCTTGCCCACGGCCTTCTCCAGCCAGGCCGCGAAGGCCCGGGTCTTTTCGGACCGGGTGCCCACGCTGCCGTCCATCCGCAGCGGGTTGCCGAGCACGATCTCTTCGACGTCATGCCGGACGACCAGGTCCTGAAAGAAGCGGCGGTCGACGTCCTCCCGGCCGGTGAGCTGGTAAGACCCGAGGGGCTGGGCCGTGATCAGCAGCGGATCGCTCAAAGCCAGGCCGATGTGGCGGTCGCCGTAGTCGACGCCGAGGACGCGCATCAGCGCTCCCTGTCGACACAGGCCTTTCGGCGGCGGTGGCGCTCGAACCCCAGGTCGACGAGGCGCTCCAGAAGGCGGGGGAACGGGAGCCCCGAAGCGTCCCAGAGCTTGGGGTACATGCTGATCTCGGTGAAGCCGGGGATGGTATTGATCTCGTTGACGTAGAGCCGGTTCGTGCCCTTCTCCAGGAAGAAGTCCACGCGGGCCATGCCCGAGGCGGCCAAAGCCTTGAACACGGCCACCCCGAGGGCCCGGACCCGGACCAGCGTCCGCGGCGGGAGGACCGCCGGGATGACGAGCCTGGTCTGGCCGTCGATGTACTTGTCGTTGTAGTCGTAGAACTCGCGGTGGGGGATGATCTCGCCGGGGACCGAGGCCTCCGGCCGGTCGTTGCCAAGGACGCTCAGCTCGAGCTCGCGGCCGGCGATGCCCTTTTCGACCAGGACCACGTCGTCATAGCGGAAGGCCACGTCGAGCGCCGCCGGAAGGCTGGCGTAGGCCTTGACCTTGGTGATGCCGACACTCGAACCGAGATTGGAGGGTTTGACGAACAGCGGCAGAGGCAGGCCGCGCCGGACGCGGCGCTCGATGGTCGCGGGCGCCTTGCTCCAATCGATCTCCCGGACGATCTCGAAGGGGACGACGGGCAGGCCGTGGTCCCGGAGGACCGACTTGGAAAGCGCCTTGTCCATGCCAAGCGCCGATCCCGTGACCCCGGCCCCGACGTAGGGGACGCCGGCCAGCTCGAGGAGGCCCTGGATCGTGCCATCCTCCCCGAACGGCCCGTGCAGGACCGGGAAATAGATGTCGGCAAAAGGCCTGGCCTGGACCGGTTCGGCCTCCCAAGGGAGGAAGGGGACCGCCGGTCCTTTCTCGAGGGCCGTGACATCCGTCGAAGGCCCGTCGACGACCTTCCAGAGGCCTGTCCGGGTGATATAGATCGACCGGACTTCGAACTTTTCCCTGGGAAGATGGCGGTGGATGGCCCCGGCCGAGACCAGGGAGACCTCATGCTCGGCCGACCGGCCCCCGAAGATCAGGGCCACGGTGATTTTTTTGGACATTCGGCTATTCGGCACGACTAACCTTACGGTTTGATTCATTTTATTCGAATCGAGGCCAGTTGTCCATCGGGGAACGGGGCGCTAACTGCATGTTGACAGGCATGGGAAACGGTCCGTATAATACCCCGCGGTGGAACTCCATCGGCTAAGAGGTGCGACCATGAGACCTAAACCCTTGTTTTCTGCGGGTCTTGTCCTCATCCTCGCCGGCCTGATCGTCCTGATCCCGGGGCGGCCGTTCGCCCAGGAGATCCAGGAATCGCAGATCAAGAAGGCGAAGATCTTCGAAGAGACCTATCAGCTGATCAACGAGTCGGACCTCAACTGCTCCTTCTACATGCACGAAGAGGGCAAGCTTCTGCCGGACATCCGGATCATCGGCGCGGAGCGGCAGAACGAAAAGAGCCATTTTGAGGACGGCGACCTGATCTACCTCAACAAGGGGGCCGCCGACGGCCTGGAGATGGGCCAGCTGTTCATGACGGTCGGCCTGCGGGCCAAGGTCGAGAAGATCGGCACGGTCATGGAACGGCACGGCCGGGCCCGGATCGTCCGCCTGGACGACCGGATGTCCTCGGCCCGCGTCGAGAAGGGCTGCGGCCGGATCCTCGTCGGCGACTTCCTCATCCCGTTCGAGGAGGAGCAAGGCGAGATCGGCAAGGACCGCGGCTTCGGGGACATGGATCCCAACGCCAGCAAGCACGGCCAAGTCATCTATATCGAGAACGATTTTCACATCTCGGGCTCGGGCCAGTGGGCCCTGATCAACATGGGCCGGCAGCACTGCGTGCAGATCGGCGACCAGCTCAACGTTTTCCATCAGGCGGCCCCCGGCCTGCCGCGGGAGGCCTTCGCCAGCGCCATCATCATCGACGTCCGCGGCGCGACCTCGACGATCAAGATCCTGAGCGCCCGCGACGCCGTCGATATCGGCGCCGAGGTCCAGATCAACTCCGCCCGCTGATCATCAGGGGGACATGTACTTCATGTGCGTGTCCCCCTTTTTTTGCTCTCATTCTGACGGCCATCCTGAGCGAACACCTTGACCAAGATATATCCCCGACGCGCCGCTCCGAGTCGCTCCGCAGCGCATCTGGACCTCCGCTCCTAGGAGTCCGCTTCGGGCCGGTCCCGTGGCCGGCTAAATTGCCGCCTTATATTCCCTCCGATGACGTCCCCTCGGCCACGCTCAGGGAACAAGATCCCATTTTCTTTGACGCCTCGCGCTCCGGTTGACACTGTCCCCTGATTCTGCTAGTTTAGGGCGTGCTGTCCCTCGGGAGAGGGCCGAGCGGGCGGGCGTAGTTCAGTGGTAGAACGTCTGCTTGCCATGCAGAAGGTCGTGGGTTCAAGTCCCATCGCCCGCTCCAACAGCTCCACCGCCTCCATGACGAACCTGGCGCGGTACCCAAGTGGCTAAGGGAGAGGTCTGCAAAACCTCTATCCGTCGGTTCGAGTCCGACCCGCGCCTCCATCCTCCTCTTCCGGCCCCGAAAAAGCCTTCGTTGACACTCTGCCGGCCTTGACATATCATGGGGGGCACCTGAGCGGGGAGGAGGGTCCATGGACATCGTCAAGAGAATCGAAGGGATCCTCTTAAGGCCCCAAGAGGAGTGGCTCCGGATCAAGTCCGAGCCCACGACGACGGCCCGGCTCTTCCGCTCCTACATCCTCCTGCTGGCCGCCATCCCCGCCGTTTTTCAATTGCTGGAAAGGGTCCTGATCGAGAAGCTCCCGATGGTCGGGCACTGGCCCGTGGGACGGGCCCTCATCAGCGCGGTGGTCAGCTATGTTCTCGACCTGGCCACGATCTACGTTTTCGCTCTGGTCATCGACGAGCTGGCCCCGACCTTCGCCTCGGTCAAGAACATGACCGGCGCGCTCAAGCTTGCGGCTTACAGTATGACTCCCGTCTGGCTGGCTGGCGTCTTTAGCATCATCCCCCGATTTTGGGCCCCGGGCATCATCGCCGGCCTCTATGGGTTCTTCCTTCTGTACCTGGGCTTTGATGCGCCTCTGATGGAAACGCCGAAGAAACGGGTCTTCGGCTATGTGGCCCTGGCCGTCGTCGTGATCATCGTCCTCAATTTTGTCAGCTGGCTCATCAAGACGGCGTTCGCCGTCCGGTCGATGTAGCCTTGGCCCTCGCCGGGACCGCGGCCTCCCATTCCCTCAGCCGATTCCCAGCTCCTCGACGATCCGGAGGAAAGCCTCGTTCGGCGAGGCGGCGCCGGTGATGGGGCGCCCGATGACCAGGTAATCCGCGCCCTTGGCCACGGCCTCGGCCGGGGTCATGATCCTCTTCTGGTCCTGCGCGGCCGCCCAGACGGGCCGGATCCCCGGCGTGACGATGAGAAGCTCCCGGCCGTATTCCTTCCGCAGGATCTCGATCTCCTGGGGCGAGCAGACGACGCCGTCCAAACCTGCGGCCTTGGCCAGCCCGGCCAGGCGGAGGACCTGCGAGGCGACGTCCGAACCCATGCCCACGTCCGCGAGATCCGGGCCTCTGAGACTGGTCAGGATCGTGACGCCGAGAAGGATGGGTTTGGGGCCCTGACCCGATTCTACCGCCGCCCGGGCCGCCTCGGCCGCCTTGGCCATCATCTCCCGTCCGCCGGAGGCGTGAATGGTCATCATCTGAACGCCGTGCTTGAAGGCCGAGCGGACCGCGCCGGCCACGGTGTTGGGGATGTCGTGAAGCTTGAGATCGAGGAAGATGTCCTTACGCAGGGCCTTGAGCTTGCGGAACAGGGCCGGGCCCTCGGCGGTGAACAGCTCGAGCCCGACCTTGAAGGTCCGGGCGTCCTTGAGCCGGCTGACGAGGGCGATGCCGTCCTCTTTCGTCTGGACGTCGAGGGCGATGATGATGCGGTCGGCGTTCGAAACGGTCATGGGGAGGTCCTTTCGTTGGTTCAGGTCGTCTTGAGCGTGCCGATGACCTCGCGGACGGCCGTGACGCCGTGGGTCCGGCACCAGGCTTCGATCCCGGCAATGATCCGGACGGACGCGTCGGGATCGACGAAGCTGGCCGTCCCGACCTCGACGGCGGCGGCCCCGGCCATCAGGAACTCGAGCGCGTCCGTTCCGGTCATGATGCCGCCCATGCCGATGACCGGCACCCTGAGGCGGGCGGCGACCTGGTGGACCATGCGCAAGGCGATGGGCTTGATGGCCGGCCCGCTCAGCCCGCCATAGACGTTGCCGAGCTTGGGCCGGCGCGTCTCCAGATCGACGGCCATGGCCAGGAACGTGTTGACCAGCGCCACTGCGTCCGTTCCCGCCTCCTCGGCCGCCTGGGCGATCTCGACGATGCTGGTGACGTTGGGCGAGAGCTTGGTGATGACCGGCAGGCGGCTGGCGGCCTTGATCCGCCGGACCAAGTCGAAGGTCGTTCGCGGTTCCAGGGCCGGGCAGGCCCCTTCCTTTTTGACATTGGGGCAGGAGATGTTGAGCTCGTAGGCGGCGATGCCGTCCTGCCGGTCGAGGAACTCGATGACCCGGGCGTACTCATCGTCGTCGGCGCCGCAGACGTTGACGATGAGGGCGGTGCCGATCGCCCGGAGCTTGGGCAGGACCTGGCGGGCGAAGGCCTCGACGCCGACGCCCTGGAGCCCGATGGCGTTGATCAGGCCGCTCGCGGTCTCGACCAGCCGAGGCGGGGGATTGCCCTCGCGCGGCCCGTAATAGAGGCCCTTGACGACGATGCCGCCGAGCCGCCCCAGGTCCAGGTAGGGCTCGAACTCGAGGCCGTAGCCGAACGTGCCGCTGGCGGTCAGGACCGGATTGCGGAGCTTCAAGAACCCGAGGTCCACGCCGAGATCGACCGGCTTCGCCGTCACGGCCATAGGATGCGCTCCCCGCGGAAGACCGGGCCTTCCTCGCAGATCTTGACCCAGCCGTCGCCGCTCTCGGTCTTGATCCTGTGGACGCAGCCCCAGCAGGCGCCGATGCCGCAGCCCATGGCGGACTCGAGGGAGAACTCGGCCGGGACGCCGTGCTGGGCGGCGATCGCGGCCAGGGCCTTCATCATCGGATCGGGCCCGCAGGCGTAGATCATGGCCGGCTTGTCCTTTTCGAGCTCGAGTGCGGTCAGCTCGGTGACGAGGCCGGTGAAGCCGAAGCTGCCGTCGTCGGTCGAGCAGAGGAAATCGATCCCCGCGGCCTCGAACCGTTCCCGCAGGGGGATGTCGGCCAGGCAGCGCCCGCCGTAAAGGACCAGGGGGCGCATCCCCGCCCGGCCGAGCTCGCGGGCCAGGAAATAGAGCGGGGCGATGCCCCGGCCGCCGCCGACGAGATAGGCCGTCCGGCCCGACGCGCCGGCCGGGATGGTGAAGCCCCGGCCGAGAGGGCCGATGAGATCGATCGGATCGCCGCGCTTCTTCCGGGACAGGATCTCCGTGCCCTGGCCGGCGACCTTGAAAAAGAGCTCGAGCCCGACCTCATTGGCGTTATGGATGCCGAGCGGGCGGCGGAGAAGGGGAAATCCTCCGTCGGCCACCTTGACCATGACGAATTGCCCGGGGCGGGCCGTTCGCCCGATCTCCGGCGCCTCGACCACGAAGTGAAAGAAATCGCCCCAGATCTGGACATCCCCGAGGCGGGCGTGGCGCTCGATCGTCATGACGGTTCCGGGCCTCTTTTCGCCCCCCTAAACTAGCAGAAAGATCCCCCAATTGGCAATCAGAAAATTCGGCCCTGACGGGCTCGGGCGCCTTGACGCACCGGGGAAAAGGACTATGATATTTGCGTCATCCGATGAGGACCTCCAGGCTCGCTCTTCTGGCCGTTCTTTCCCTCCTCGGCCTGTCCCCTTGGGCTCTCGGCCAGGACTCCCATTACTGGACCAACCAGTACGGCTCGCGGGCCACCCTCCTCGGCGGCGCCGTCATCGGCAGCGTCCTCGACCTGTCGGGGACCTATTACAACCCGGGCGGCATGAGCCTGATCGAGGCACCTCAGAAGATCATGGCCGCGAGCGTGCTCCGCTATCCCCGGGTCACACTGGCCGGGACGCAACCGCGTAGCGTGCCGCTTAACAGCTACAATCTCGGGCCGGCGCCCATCTTGCTGGCAGGGACCATCCGCATCCGGGGCCTCCACGATCACTGGTTCGGGTACTCCTACGTCGCCCGGCAGTCGTTCAAGCTCGGGCTCTCGACCTCGGCGGTGGGAACGGCCGATATCCTGCCCGCCTATGCCGGCCTCGAGGACTACGTCACGCAGTTCAGGCTCGACGAGAAGCTCTCCGAGGCCTGGTTCGGGCTGACCTGGTCCTACAAGGTCTCGAAACACGTCGGGATCGGCGTCACCCAATATATCGCTTACCGCACCCATCAAGCCAACGTTCAAGAACTGGCCGAAGCCCAGAACGACGGGCACAGCCTGGGGACCGCCCTCGGCACCCGCCAGTATTACTATTATCATGTCCGCGCTATTTGGAAGGTCGGCCTGGCCTGCGATTTCCAGACCCTAACCTTGGGTCTGACCCTGACCTCGCCCAGTCTGGCTATCGCCGGCCGGGGCGCATCGGGCGTCAACTCGTCCCTGGCGGGGTTGGACATGACCGGCGACAAGGTGGCGGACGACTATCTGGCCGCGAATTATCAGGACCATTTGCCCGTGACCTACGCGACCCCGTTTTCGCTCGCGGCCGGGGTGACCTTCAAGATCCAGAAGGTGCGGCTCTACGGGAGCGCGGAATGGTTCGTCGGGGTCCGGCCTTACACGGTCATCGATGCGGTGCCCTTCGCCGCCCAATCGACGGGCGAGGTCCTGTCGACCGACGTGACCCAGGAACTCGAGTCGGTCTTGAACTGGGGTGTCGGAGTTGAATGGTTCTATTCATCTCGCTTCAAGGGCTACGCCAGCTTCACGACCGACCTTTCGGCGAAGAAGCCTGGGACGGAGACGAACCTCGCGCTGACGGACTGGGACATCGTCCATCTGGTCACAGGCGGGGAGTTCCTGATCAAGAAATCCTCGCTCACGGTCGGCGCCGGCGTTTCCTTCGGCGGCCGGGAGGTGGGCGAGCATCCGGACATCCTGACCAGGAGCGGTCTCGGGGCGGTCTGGGACCCCTTCGCGAACCTGAGATTCCGCTACGTCTGTTACAAGCTGATCGTCGGCTTCGCCATCTGATAAAAAATGGGGACGTTTCTATTTTTTATTTTAATGGTTGAATCCTGGATGAAATTAAAAAATAGAAACGTCCCCATTTTTTAAGCGTTGCGCCTGGGCCGCTAAATTTCCTATAATGACCCCTAACTGCTCTCCACGGAGGACTCAGCCATGAACGTTTCCCAGCGCGGGCGCGACATCCAGGCCTCTCCGATCCGCAAGCTCAAGCCCTATGCCGACGCGGCTAAAGCCAAGGGGATCAAGGTCTTCCACATCAACATCGGCGACCCCGACATCCCCATGCCGGGGCCGGTCCTGGAGACGTTCCGCAACTGGACTCAGCCCGTGTTGGCCTACGGACCGGCTCAAGGCTTCCTCGAGCTGCGCCAGGCCGTGACCCGCTATTTCGGGAACTACAACATCCCGCTCGATCCCGACGAGGTCCTGATCACGACCGGCGGCTCCGAGGCCATCCACTTCACCTTCTCGGTCCTCGGCGACGTCGGCGACGAGATCATCATCCCCGAACCTTACTACACGAACTACAACGGCTACGCCGCTTTCGCCGGCCTCCGGATCGTGCCCCTGCCGCTCAGCGTCGACAATGGCTTTCGCCTGCCGCCGGCGGCCGCGATCGAGGCCCTGATAACGCCCCGGACCAAGGCCATCCTGCTGTGCTCGCCGAACAACCCGACCGGGACGGTCTACACGCCCGAGGAGCTTGACCGCGTCGTCGGGCTGGTCAAGAAGCGCGATCTCTTCCTCGTCGGCGACGAGGTCTACAAGGAGTTCATCTACGACGGCCTCAAGCACAAGAGCATCCTCGAATACCCCGACATCAAGGACCGCGTCGTCGTCGTCGACAGCATCTCCAAGCGCTTCAGCTGCTGCGGCGCCCGGATCGGCATGATCATCACCCGGAACAAGGACGTCTACGCGGCGGCCCTCAAGTTCGCCCAGGCCCGGCTCTGCCCGCCGTCGGTCGAGCAGATGGCCGCCCTGGCCGCCTACAACATGCCGATGAGCTATTTCCAGGGGGTGCGGGACGAATACGACCGGCGCCGCAACGTCCTCTATGACGGCCTGAAGGACATCCCGGGCATCGTCATCCGCAAGCCCCAGGGCGCCTTCTACGTCATCATCCGCCTGCCGGTCAAGGACATCGAGCACTTCGCCGTCTGGCTGCTGTCGGAGTTCTCGCTCGACGGCAAGACGGTCATGATCGCCCCGGCGCCGGGCTTCTATTCGACGCCGAGCCTGGGCACGGACGAGTGCCGCATCGCCTACGTCATCAACGTGGATGAGCTGCGCGAGGCCATCCGCGTCTTCAAGGCCGGCCTCACCAAGTACCTGGCCGTCCACGGCTGAGGCGGCCGCGCCATGCGCGAAGGTTGGCGGGTCCTGCGGCAGGCCCTGGTCCTGGGTGTCCTCGGCGTTCTCGTCGCCGCGATCATCCATCACCCCCTCCTCAAGAGGTTGGCCCGAGGCGAATTCCGGGACACGCTCGTTCAGGCCGCCGAGTATCCCGGGCTTCGCCTGATCACGACCGCCGAAGGGGAGGACCTCTGGCGGGGGGGCGAGGCGGTCTTTGTCGATGCCCGCCGGAGCCCGGCCTACGACCAGGGTCACGTCCCGGCCGCCCGGAGCGCCCCCGTGGCCGAAGCCGAAAAGACACTGCCCCAGGCGCTCGTGGATCTGCGGCGCGGCCAGCTTGTCGTCGTGTATTGCGAAGGCGGAGATTGCCAATCGAGCCTTCTCTTGGCCAAGCGGCTCCATGATGAAGGATTCCAGGATATCCGGGTCATGACCGGGGGGTTCGACGAATGGACCAAGGCCGGCCTGCCAGTGGAGAAGGGACATGGTCAGGAATAAGGCCGTCCTCATCGCCTTCAGGCTCGTCCTCGGCGCCCTGTTCGTTTACGCGGGCGCCGTCAAGGCGGCCGCGCCCCTCGGCTTCGCCCAGAACATCCGCAACTATCAGATGGTCGGGCCCTCGCTGTCGTTGGCCGTCGCGATCGTCCTGCCCTGGCTCGAGATCCTGGCCGGGGCTTTTCTCATCCTCGGCGTCTGGAAGCGCGGCGCGGCCTTGGTCATCTCGAGCCTGCTCGCCTTCTTCATCGCCTTGACGATCGTCACCATGATCCGCGGCTTGGACATCGAGTGCGGCTGCTTCGGGGCCGTCGACCGCAAGGCCGGCCTGAGCGTCATCCTCGAGGACTTGGCCATGCTCTATCTGGGCCTGTGCGTGCTGATCAAGAAAGAAGGCACCGGGTCTACGCATTATGCGCCTTCAGATATCGCGCGTAACGCGTAGACCCGGTGCCTTCTATGGCTCCCGGGACAGTCCCTTCTAGACTAGGCTGGCCAGTCGGTTCCGCATTGAAATCATCGGAGAATCCCTGTATATTTACATAAATATTTCCATGATCAGGAGATGACCGATGGCTAAGAAGTATGTGTATTTCTTCGGGGCCGGCGCCGCCGAAGGCAATATGAAGATGAAGGACATCCTCGGCGGCAAGGGCGCCAACCTGGCCGAAATGGCCGGGATCGGCCTACCCGTGCCGCCCGGGTTCACGATCTCGACCGAGGTCTGCGC
>Ga0326726_10000374_pt1 | contig 42521 bp, 31 predicted proteins | sample MHFenrmetagenome_2_FD_207603 | JGI IMG/M metagenome (GOLD analysis project Ga0326726, IMG submission 207603) | Lab enriched peat soil microbial communities from Michigan Hollow, Ithaca, NY, United States - MHF15MN | ecosystem: Environmental > Terrestrial > Soil > Wetlands > Peat | place: USA... | reverse complement strand
GCGCGATGCCGCCGGGCCTGCTCCACGTAGTGCTTCCAGGTCTGCTCGATGCGGCGGGACAGGTCCTCATCCACCTGCCGCACCACCTTGCCCGGTAATCCCATCACCAGCGAGCCGGGCGGCACCTGCATCCCCTCGGGCAGCACGGCGCCGGCGGCGATCACACTGCCCCGCCCTACTACGACCCGATTGAGGAGAATACTGCCCATCCCCACCAGGCAGTCGTCCTCCACCGTGCAGCCGTGCAGCGTCACCCGGTGACCGACAGCGACCCGGCTGCCCACAGTGCAGGGAATCCCTTCATCCACATGCACGATGCAGCCGTCCTGCAGGCAGGTCTGGCTCCCGATCCGGATCGGCGCCATGTCACCCCGGAGTACCGAGGTGTACCAGACGCTCGCCTCCGCGGCCAGGGAGACGTCTCCCATCACCAGCGCGGTAGGTGCAACGAAGGCAGTTGGATGGACCGAGGGTCGATTCACGGCACTTCGGGCTGGAATGCGTACTGGGTCCAGCCGTCCACCGGCCGCCCGTCGCGCATGGCGGGAGTCCACCGCATGGTCTCGGCGTAGGCCTCCACCGCCTTGGTGAAGGCGTCGTCATTCGACTGGTTCCGGGTGCGCACGATCAGGGTGCGGCCGCGAAACGACACCTTCACGATCATGGTCACCGGAGTCGGGATACCGGTCACGCCCGCGGGGATCGGAACCCGGGTGCTCGCCAGCGGCTGCGGTGGAGTGTCATAGCACTCCCGGCCGAAGCGGTTGATCGGAGAGGGGTTCTCGCAGTCGAGCCGGGCCAGGGCCCGGCGACGGAGATCCTCCCGCGAGCCGGGCGCAACCGGAGGCAGGTTGGAGGCACTCATGGTGGGGTTCAGCATCAGGGTACGGCCGTTCTCCACCTTCACGCTGTCGGTATAGAAGGAAAAGCCCGGGGCCGACACACCCACCTCATGCCAACCGGCGGGCACCCGGACCTCGGCGCCGGGCTGCGTCACCGGCCGGGAGTCGATGAACACCTGCGACCGGGGCGGGAGATTCCCGAATCGCAGAACTCCTGAGCCGGTATCGGCCGGTGTCTCGGGTTGGCGGGTTACCGGAGCCACCGGTCTGGGGCGCTGGCTGTCCGTGGTCAGAGTGGATTCGAACCGGGCCAGTGCGGGGGCCAGCAGGGTGCTGTCGTGCAGCGCACTGGAGTCGTTCTCTGGGTTGACCGATTGGGCCGAGTCGGGTGCCGTCGGCGGTGGCGCGGGAGGCCGGCCGGGGCCCAGCGCTCCCCGGCGGTAGAGCGAGATCCCTCCCAGCAGGAACACCAGTACCAGCACGGCCACCAGCAGCCAGGGCACCCATTTGCCGGTATCGGGTTCGCCGGCCGCGACCGAGCGACGCATCACCGGCCGCCGAGGCGAGTCCGGCTCGCTGGTGCTCGAGGGCGTGGCGGTGCTGGGACGGGCCAGCCCCCCTTGCGCGGCTGCTATCGACGGGCGGTTGCCCGGGAGCGCAGGCAGCGGCGTGGTGGACTGCACCGCCATCACTGCCTGGCTCTGCGTGACTTTTCGGGGCGCCACCGGACTGGCGCTGGGCTGGCCCTCCAGCACCTTGAGCAGATCCTCCGCCTTCTGGAATCGATCGAGCGGGTCCTTCTGGATCAGGCGCTTGATCACCTCGAACAGTCTGCGCTCGTCCGAGGTATCGAGCAGCGGCACTGGGATCGGCTCCATGATGTGCTTGTAGCCGATGGCGAAGCTGTCCTCGCCGTCGTACGGCACCTCGCCCACCAGGGCCTGGTAGGCCACCACGCCGAGACTGTAGAGGTCGCTCCGTCCGTCGATCGCCTGGGCCCGCGCCTGTTCCGGGCTCATGTAGTGCGGGGTGCCGATGGACATGCCGGTGCCAGTGAGCCGGGAGCTGGTGCCGGCCTTGGCGATGCCGAAGTCCGTGACCACGCAGGCCCCGAACTCGTCGAACATGATATTGTCGGGCTTGATGTCCCGGTGGACGATGCCCCGGGTGTGAGCGTAGCCGAGGGCGCTGCCTACCTCCAGCAGCAGCTTCCGGATCTCGGGCGGGTTCAGCTTCTTCCTCTCCGCCATCACCCGGGAGAGCGAGCCGCCGCGAATGAACTTCATGACGAAATAGATCACCCGGCCGGTCTTTCCGACCCGGTAGATCGAAATGATGTTGGGGTGCTCCAGCTGGGCGGCGGTGCGCGCCTCGCGAGTGAAGCGCTCCACAAACTCCGCATCGAACGCCAGCGAGAACGGCAGGACCTTGATGGCTACTTCGCGCTCGAGATGCTTGTCCCGGGCACGGTAGACGATGGCCATCCCGCCGCGTCCGAGCTCCTCCAGCAGCTCGTACTCCTCGGACAGGGCTTCGCGGACGATGTCCAGCTCGCTGACGTCGCCGGTCGCAATGGCCTGGACCGGCGAGGTAACTCGCAGGTCCAGGCCACAAGTCGGGCAGAACTGGGTGGCCTTGTCGACCTCACTTCCGCACCGTTTGCAGAACATGGCCGAACGTAGACGGTTCGGGCCACGGGAGTCAAGCAGTGGAGGCGATTGGAGTTAGGCTGGGGAGAGCGATCAGCCGTCAGCCGTCAGCCGTCAGCAGGCGATCGTCGCATCCCGCCCATAGATCGCGATCAGAAGCGGGGCATCTAACGGCTAACAGCTGACGGCTGACGGCTGACGGCTGAAGGGAGCGATGGGGAAACGCATGGTTGGAGCTGGAGGGGCCGACTCCAGACATCCGGTCCTGCGACTACTCGAACACCACACATCCCCCACCGCCCCCGCGGGCGGACCTACTCCCGTACTTCGAAGCTCGCCCTGCTGCCGCGCTCGGCTCCAGTCGCGTCGGTCACCACCACCTCGATCCAGTACCGCCCCGGGTCCAGCTTCTCCAGCGAGACGCTGCGGTGCACCCGCGTCGCGAGACCCTCGGCTCGGTCCTCGAACCCCAGTCGGATGGCAGGTTTGCGCGAGCCGAAGATGCCGAGGAGGCCGCCCTTGCCATCCTTTGTGACGCGGACCTCCGTCTTGAACGGAGCGTCCTGGGAAAGGCCGTACACCTCGTAATACAGCTCCATCGCGGTGGACCGGCGATAGCGCCCGAGCGGGTTGAAGAAGACCGTGTCACCCTCGGCGGGTCGCCAGGTCAGGTTCGCTTCCCGGGCTCCCAGTACCACCCCGCTCAGTTCGAAGCGGGACCCGGAGAAATCCCCAACCGACACCGTGTCCGCTGCGAGGATGATGCCATTGTCCTCTCCCTGCTCCACGGCGAGCCGGTAGGTCAGGTTGCCGGGAATGACCGGCACCGCCAGCCGCCCGACCAGATGCTCGTTGGGCGGCACCGGCTCCCGGGCGATGAACAGCCGGGTGGTATCGACGGTGGCAACTGGGACGCCCACCCGGTCGGCAACACTCAAGCGGAGCCGCACCGGGTACAGATGCCCGCGATCGGAGGGCACCTCATGCAGGGCGGATCCGGGGATGGCGTAGGTGACGTGCAACAGGCTGTGGGCCGAGTCCCGTCCGGCGACCACCACGTTGGTCTCCAGCTTGAGTGCCCGGGCGTAGGTCAGCTCGTAACTGTCCGTGTGGGTGCCGATCGCGATACTGCGCCGCCCGATGCGCCGCTCCTCGGTGAGGTACTTCTGGGAGCCGGCGTTGCCGGCGCCCAGGAGTTTGGAGTAAATCGGGGAGAACTTCTCCCGGGTGAGCAGCAGCTCGTTGGCCAGACCGGCGGCGGGGGAGTTATCCCGGTCGCCCCGGAGCGCCACCGTGTTGCCGAAGCCAAGCACGTCGAACAGGCTCTCCACCAGCTTGTAGTCCTGCACGTCCTCGCGGGCGACGAAATGAAAGATCAGGTCGCCGTCGGCGCGGGTGTAGTGCCAGGACTCGTTGAGCTGCATCCCCGGCGCGTTGTAGCGCGCCCGCTCGGTAGGCTCGCCGTGGCGGATGTAGATGACGCCCCGGTCATCGAAGTCCTGACTGCCGGAGCGGAACCGCTCGACGATGTCGTAGTGCCGGTTGGTGCTGACCAGCTCGAAGTTCTTGCGGGAGTAGTACACCCGGCGGTAGTGCTCGCGGAGCCGCTCGCCATCCCGGAGGAGCGAGGCGCGGTCGCGCTGGTTCCAGAAGCGGCGCAGGAACGCCACCCGGCGCTCCCCGGAGTTCTGGTTGAACTCGGCCAGCGCGCTGTCGTTGGCGACCAGGGCCAGGTCGGCGCGGTACTGGTCGACCACCTGGGGGTCGTCGATCAGCGCCCCCTCGTAGTAGGGCCGCTGGCCATCGAGCGAGCCCCGCAGGAACTCGGTCCGCGCCACCTCGATCAGGCCGATGCCCCGGCGCCCGCCACGCTCGAGGTAGCCCTTGAACGCGGCCAGGGCCGAGTCGATATCACCAACCTCACGCTCCACCCGGCCGCGCCACAGCAGCACGTCGGGGTTGGAGGAGGCGGAGGTGACCGCCGCCTGCCGCAGTGCTTCCCGGGCCAGTGTGGTCTTGATGTTGACGCGCTGGCGCAGCGCAGTGGAGGCCAGCTCGATCAGGCCACGATCGAATGACGGGTCGGCCTGTACCGAACGGGCGTAGGCGTTGGCGGCACGGGAGAGATGATCCTTGCCGAACATCGCCTGCAGGCCCTGGACGATAGAGATCTGCGAATCGCCGACCTTATCCTCGGCGATGCCCAGGCCATACCAGCCCCAGGGCCATGATGGCTGCAGCTCCGTGGCCCACTCGAACTCCCCGGCCCCGTCGTCGTACCGGGTCTTGCTCCCCAGGTCACCGAGACGCACGGCCAGAAACCCGAGCCGGATATGATGCATCGCGTTGTCGCGGTCCGCCTTCGCAACCGCAATCAGGCGCTGCTCCAGCGAGGCCAGCTTGGAGCTGTCCTCGACCGCGGCGAGCGAGTCGCGGAACCGGTCCAGAGAAGCACGATCCTCGGCCGACTGGGCCTGGGCCGGTACCAGCGGGACCAGGGCCACGAGAGCCAGGACGACCACCAGACCGATTCCCCGGAGCGGCGGGGTGAGCCACTTCTTCATCCCGACCATCGACCTCATGAGACCTGCGAAGGGAGGGTCCCGGCGGACCCGATTCCGGGCCGGCGTCAGCTGCCCGGCGCCGGCGGCGCTCTCGGTCTAGGGGACGTCTCTCCGGCCCTGGGCCACACCCCGGAGAAACGACTCGATCCCGTCACGAACCGCGACGGCGTACAGCCGCTGGCCCCGCGCGTCGGCGAGGGCGGCTTCTTGTTCAGGAATCATCATGAACAGGCCTTCCGTGAGGATCGCCGGCATCCAGGTCGGCCGTACCAGGGCGAGATCTCCTCGACCGACGCCGAGATCGCGGATTCCCAGTTGCCGAACGAGCTCCCGCTCGACGGCCTGTGCCAGCGGGAGGCTGCGCGGGTGATTGTAGTAGACGCTCGTCCCGTTGTTAGTGAAGGGGTTCACCCCGTCGGGCAGCGCGTTGTTGTGGATCGAAACCAGGAGCTCCGCATCGACCGAGTCGGCGAATCGGGTGCGCGGCAGCAGGTCCAGGGCGACATTGGTCGAGCGGGTCAGCATCACCCTGGCACCGGCCTGGGTGAGAAGGTCGCGCAGCAGCAGGGCCACGGAGAGGTTCGCGTCCGCTTCGCGGAGACCGGTAGGACCGGTGGCGCCAAGCGGCGGATGTCCTGGATCCACCACGATGAGCCGTCCCGCCAGCGGGTGGGAGGGATCGACCACCGGCGGACGGCGCAGCTCCAGAATCAGATCATTGCCGCTCCACCGGGTGCGATAGCCCCAGACCGGCCCACCGAGCTCGAGGGTGATGGTCACCTCGTCTCCCGCCTGGAGCCAACGGATGTCGCGCAGGTAGCGGTCGGGCGGACCGTAGCGGGTCCAGTTGATGTCGCTCACCGCGTTGTACAACCGCAGGGTGAGCCGCGCCGACTCCTCCTCCACCCGGAACGGGATCCGTTGTGACAGCGGGACGCGGAGGAGCAACCGATCGGTCCGCGGGGTCAGGGCGATCGAGCCGACCGTTGCCCGAATCGCGGGAAGGCCGGCCGCGAGCGGGATGGCATCCGCCGCTGGAACCCAGGCATCCTGCCGGCGCGAGAGCCTCACCCGGAGGTCGTCGCCGAGTCGGCCGGTGGCCGTCGTTCGGGTGCCGGTGGGGAAGAACCAGTGATACGTTGCCCCAGGGCGGGTCCGGCCCACCGTGAGACTGTCGCCGCCGCCCTTCCCGGCAGTATCGTCATTGAATTCGACGAGCGCAGGCACCGAATCGAGCAGCCGGAGACGAATGGGCCAGGTCGCACGGGCGGTGTCCGGACCGATGATGGCCTCGATGACGGGCGGACCGGCGGAGGGGCGGACCGGCGCACGGAGTTCAGCGGCCGGAGCGGCGGGAGCGCAACACGGCCCGCCGGTCCGCCCGTCCGCCGGTCGTCCAAACAACGGCCCAGGATCCTCGCCCAGCGCCCGGCCTCGGATCGCGCCGAGGTAGCGCTCCGCCCGCCTCGGCGTGACCAGGTTGGTGGTGTCGTGATCGAAGGCGCGCACCCCCCAGGGGACCTCTTCGGGAACCGACTCGGGAACCAGCGGGATCAGGGTTCCGTCGGGAAGACGAATCCGGACCGTCGCCCCCTCCGCGGCGCGGACGCTCACGGGCAGGAACTCGTCGGCGGGCCACCAGGCACGGCCCCCGGGCGAGAAGGATGTCGAATCGATCCACACCGCGAGCTCCGGCGGGCGAAACCGGCGCACCCTGCGCACCGGATAGTCCAGCGAGGCCGAGTCGGTTGCGGTCCGCGCGACCAGCACAAACTGGATGAGCGAATCCGGAGGAATCGGCAGCCAGGCGATCCAGGCGCCGTTGGGCGCAACCGGGACGGGGATGCCGTTGATCGTGAGGGTCGCGTCGCCGGTTCCCACCGAGCCGAGCAGGAAGGTGGAATCCCGGGCGTCGATCTGGTCAGTCGGCGCCGGGTAGCTCACGTTGAGGCGGAGCGGACCGGACACCGGTGTGATTGGGGGAAGGCGACTGGCGCCGCCGGTGCCTGCTGGTGCGGTTCCCGGGTGCGGCCCAGCTGCCCCAGGCCCGCCGGCGCAGCCCGCCAGGAGCAGCGAGAGGGCAAAAGCGGCCAGCCGCCGGCTGGTGAGGGCAGGCACAAACATAGGGCTGCAAGGTACACAGCCACCGGAACTTACGCCAAGCAATCCGTTGACGCTCCACCCGGCCATTCCTTAGATTGCTGCGAGGCCTTAATCCCCTTACAGCACGAGGATCGTCCCATCGCATGAGTCCGGCGCACGCTGGTCGGCACTCGGCAGCCCTCTCACTGGTTGAGGCGCTAAATGCCGCAGGTGCCTGACGCCCCTCGGGGTGTGGCCGAAGCCACTCCCGCCGTGCGTTGCCCGTCCTGCACTTCACCCGTGGCGGCGGAGCTGCCCTTCTGCGGCCAGTGCGGCACCCGGCTCACTCAGGTGCGCGCTGCCCATGCCTGCACCCGGTGTGGCCGACTGAACGAAAAAGGGACCAAGTTCTGCCCCGCTTGTGGCGCCTCCTTCGGCGACACCGGTCCCCAGGCGGCCGTGCCGCAGCCCGCGCGCACGTCGAAGGTCACCCCCCATCTCGCTCTGCTGGACCGATCGGGAAACGTGGCGCACCGATTCCCGGTGCAGAACGCCGTCACCACGGTGGGCCGGCAGGGCGCGGACATCAACTTCCCGGACGACGAGTATCTCTCGCCGCTGCACGCCCAGTTCCTGTTCGTGGACGGGATCCTCACGGTGCGGGATCTCGGCAGTAAGAACGCCACCTGGCTCTACCTCGATGAGCCGCATCGGCTGACTGACGGCGACGCCATCCTGCTCGGCAGCCAGATTCTGCGCTACCGCCGGCTGGGCTACCCCGGACCGCGGCCGCCCGAGCAGGACCAGACCCGGCGGCTGGGAAGCCTGGCCCCGGCGGCGGACATCGCCAACATCGCCCAGATCCGGGCCGACGGGAGCGCCCGCGACATCCTGCACCTCTCGCCCGGCCGGTCGGTGCGGATCGGCCGGGAGCAGGGCGACTGGCAATTTCCCTACGACTCGTCGATGAGCGCGCTGCACGCCCTCATCCGGAGCGAGGACGCCGACTTCGTGCTGCTGGACGCGGGCAGCCGGAACGGCGTCGCGGTGGCGGTGCGCGGCGAGCGGCGGGTGAGTCCCAACGCGCGGCTCCTGGTGGGCGACCAGATGCTTCGGGCGGAGATCGGATGAAGTTCTGCACGGCCTGCGGCAGCGAATACGGCGACGAGGTCCTGTTCTGCAACCGGGACGGGACCCCGCTGCGTCCTTCGGGCGGCGTCACCGCCGACCTGGTGGGTCAGGTCGTCGCCGACCGGTACCACATCCAGAAGAAGCTGGGTGAGGGCGGCATGGGCCAGGTGTACCTGGCCGAACATGTGAAGATGGGCCGACGGTGCGCCATCAAGATCATGTCGCCCGCCATGATGAAGGACCCCGACGCCATCAGCCGGTTCAATCGCGAGGCGGCCAACGCCAGCCGGATCGGCCATCCGAACGTCTGCGCGATCTACGATTTCGGTGAGACGCCCGAGGGGCTGATCTACCTCGCGATGGAGTTCATCGAGGGGCGGGCCCTCAACGGCATCCTGGACGAGCTGGGCACCCTGCCGCTGGCCCGCGCGGCGAGCATCATCACCCAGTGCGCCGACGCGCTGCAGGTGGCCCACGATCTGGGGATCGTGCATCGCGATCTCAAGCCCGACAACATCATGGTCATCACCGCACGGGGGAAGGACACCGTGAAGGTGGTGGACTTCGGCATCGCCAAGGCGGTGGGCGCCGACGGCGGCGCGCAGAAGGTGACCAAGACGGGATTCGTCGTGGGCACCCCCGAGTACATGAGTCCCGAGCAGCTGGCGGGCGATCCGGTGGACGGACGCAGCGACCTGTATTCGCTCGCGCTGGTGTTCTACCGGATGCTGACCGGCGGGTCGCCCTTCCCCGCCGACAGCCAGCAGGAAACCATGATCAAGCGGCTCACCGACGACCCGCTGCCGCTCGCCTCGGCGCGGCCGGACGTGCGCTTCCCGGCCCAGCTCCAGCGGGTGATGGACCGAGCGCTGGCCCGAACGCCTGAGGACCGGTACGCTTCTGCGGCGGAATTCGCCCGGGACGTGCGCGGGCTGGCGGGCAGTGTCGCCGGCCCGGTGGATGTCGAGGCGGGGACTCAGGTGGTACGGGCCGACCCGGGCGCCCCGGGCATCGTGCCCCCGACCCGCATCGATCCGGCGGTGGAACGGGACAGGCCGAGACCGCCGCCCAGCCGCACCGCGGCGGCGCCAGCCGCCGTGGAGCGGCCGAAGCGTGGCGTCCCGCTGGTCCCGATTGCGATTGTTGCGGTATTGCTGGCCATTGCGGGCGGTGGCTGGGTCCTGCGGGGCAAGTTGCTGGGGGGCGGCGCGGCCGACACGACGACCATCAAGCAGCCGGGCGGAGGGAACCCGGACAGCATCCGGCTGGCGCAGGCGCAGGCGCGGCGGGACAGCGTGGCGGACAGTCTGGCGAACGCGGCGAGGGACAGCGTCGAACACACCAAGCTGGCGAACGGTGGCACCGGAAAACCGCCAGGCCCCCGTACGGGAAACGGCAACACCGGCGGACAGCAGACGCGGGACTCTGCGGTCAAGCCGATCGGGACCGTGCCGGACCAGGGTACCCTGCCCACGGTTGCCGATGCAACCAGCGATGATCCGGCCAAGCGGGAGGCGGCGCGCCGGAGAGCGATTACCGTCTATTACAGGCCAGGCACCTCCGACTCGCTCCGTGCCTCTGCCGCCCTTCTGATCATGGGTGCCTACACCGAGGACCAGAAATACCAGTCCGCGAAGGACTGGGCCGACAGCTCTTACCGGCTTCGACCTGACCCGAAGGTCCTGAGGCAGATCAACGTGCTGAAGCAGATGCTCGGGAACTGAGGCAACCGTGACTCAAGGTCCTGTTCAGATCTCCGTCTTCGGCAAAACCGATGTGGGCCGCACCCGCGACCACAACGAGGACACCTTCCTCGTGGCGGATCTGTCGCGCCGGGTTGCCAGCCTGCACCCCGAGGTCCGCGAGCACGAGGTGGGGCCCCGCGGCTCGCTCTTCATGGTGGCGGACGGCATGGGCGGCGCGGCCGCGGGCGAGGTCGCCAGCCGCATGGCCGCGGACCTGGTGTTCGGCCACATGACCACGGTCTGGCCCGAGGACCCCGAGATCAGCGCCAACCGGTTCGCCTACCGCATGAAGGAAGCGGTGGAGCTGGCCAACAATCGGATTCACGCCCATGCCAAGGAGCATCCCGAGGTCCGGGGCATGGGGACCACCGCCACGGTGGCCGGGGTGTTCGGAACCGGCCTCTACCTGGCCCAGGTGGGAGACAGCCGCGGCTACCTGGTCCGCAACGGCGTGGCCACCCAGATCACCAAGGACCAGTCGCTGATGCAGCGGCTGGTCGAGGCAGGCGAGCTCACCGAGGAAGAGGCCGAACAGAGCGAGCGGCGCAACATCATCCTGCAGGCGCTCGGCCCCGACCCCCGGGTGAAGGTCGACCTGACCTTCCAGGAGCTCCGGCGGGGCGACGTCCTGGTGCTGTGCTCCGACGGACTCTCCGGCCAGGTCAAGAAGGAAGAAATCGCGACGGTCATGAGCTCCACGTCCGACCTGGTCGAGGCCTGCGCCAAGCTGATCGAGGCCGCCAACGAACGGGGTGGCCCGGACAACATCACCGCCGTGGCAGCGCGGTTCGGCGGCACCGGACTGCCGGAGGCGGACAGCACCGCGGAGGTAGGCCACCAGGTCTACCCGCTGAGTGAAGCGGAGACCACTACCGAGCCGGTGCCGGTCTATACCGGCAGCCCCGTGCCGGTACCCACCACGCAACAGGATCCCCCGATCGCGGAGGAGCCACAGGTACAGGGCAGACGGGTGGTGCTGGGCGTGCTGGCGCTCCTGCTCCTGGCGGCGACCCTGCTGCTGCTGTTCACCGACCGGTGACCCCTCCGCCGCCCGCCGTGGCATGAAAGCCAAGTTCACTGTCCTCTCGGGGGCCAAGGCCGGGCAGACCAGCATTTTCAGCCAGGCCTACATCTGCATTGGCCGGCACCCGCAGTGTGAGCTGCAGTTCGATCCCGACAAGGACCTCGACGTCTCCAGCCGCCACGCTGCAGTCGCGCTCGACGGCATGATGTACGTTCTGCGCGACTTGGGCAGCACCAACGGCACATTCGTCAACGGTCATCGCCTCACCACCGACCATGTACTCGCCAGCCAGGACGTGGTCCGTTTTGGGCAGGCGGGCCCGGAAGTGGAATTCGCCGCTATCGGCGACACCCGTCCGGTGCCTTCGCCGAGCGGGGCGTCCGGCAAGGGAACGGTGGTGTTCGGGATGCCCGAGCCGCAGCCGCCACCGCCCCGCCCGAAGCTGACTCCGGAGCAGCTCAGGAACCCCCGTCCGACTCCGGGCCCCGGCACGACTACCAGGGTCCAGATCGCAGTCAAGAAGGAGACGAAGGGGCTCAGGCGGGCCACCCTGATCCTGTTCGGACTATTGGTGGTGATGTCGGGGGCGTACCTGTGGGAGGCCCGGACGACCGGGCGGCGGCTGGCCGAGCAGCGCCGGGTGCTGCTGGGTCAGGTCGACAGCCTGGCCCAGCAGATCGGGGCCCTGTCCGAAGGCAACGAGGGACTCAGGGCGGCGCTCGATTCCGTCCAGAGCGAAGCGGGGCGGCTCAAGCAGCAGCTGACGGTCGCCTCCCCTGGCGACGCCGAAACCATGGCCAGCCTGCGCCGCCGGCTCGACGCCGCCGTGCGGCAACAGCGCAACCTGGCAGGAGCGGCCCGGTTGGACGCCACCGGGATCGCCGCGGCGAATCGGGACGCAATTGCTCTGGTATTCGTGCAATTTGCCGATCATCGGGTCTTTACCGGCACGGCCTTCGCCGTGCAGTCGGACCCGACCGGCGGATTACTGGTCACCAACAAGCATGTGGTGACCGACTCCGCAGGCAACGTCGCCGAGCGTATCGGGGTGGTGTTCAACGGCACGCCGCAGAACTTCAAGGCCGACCTGGTCCGGGTCCACCCCGATGCCGACCTCGCCCTGATCCGGGCTTCCGTCCACCGAGGGTTCCCAGTTGTGAAGAAGGTCGCCCCCGGCTTCCGCGGCGGGGCCATGGGCGAGCCGGTGGCGATTCTGGGCTTCCCTCTGGGGCTGGACCTCGCCCGGGGGCAGGACTGGTCCCAGGTCGGCGCGGCCGCGACCCTGACGCTGGGCACCGTATCCCGGGTGCTGCCCGCGGTCCTGCAGCTCGACAGCTACGGGGCGCAGGGCTCGAGCGGCAGTCCCATCTTCGACCGGGACGGGAGCGTCATCGGGGTCCTGTACGGCGGCCAGCCCGGGAGTAACGGCCGGATCATCTACGGGGTCCCGGCGCGGTATGTGCAGGAACTGATAGCCGGGCAGTAGGGACGCGGGTGGCTATGTGCCGTGTGCCGTGGATCATGGGGCGCCAGTCCGGCTCCGGGGGTTCCTGAGGCCCAGGTTCGTAGCCCACATCACCACCTGTGTCCCCAGTCACCGCCCGAAGGCCTCACAGACCACACAATGGGCGGCATGGACCTGTTTCGCGACCGCCGGTTCCTTTCCGAACGTATCCTCTCCGGCGCCGCGGTTGGCGGCGTCGTCCTGTTCATTTTTGGCGTTACCGCCGGCGCCGTCTGGACGATCGATAGGGTAGACGCGGCCGTCCGTGAGTCGGCCCGCCGCACACTGACCACGGTTCTGGCCACCGCCCACGAGGCGTCTCGCCACTGGGCCACGCGGCAGCAGGGTCTCGCCGCTTCAACGGCCTCAACCCGGGAGCTGGGACGGGTAGTCGAGGCAGCGGTGGACTCCTGGCGCCGCACCGGCAGCGTGGGTGAGAACGCGGCCGCGCTGGAGCGGGTTCTCGATCTCGCGGTGCGATCCAATGGCCTGATGGGCTACTGGATCATCGCGGACGACGAGCACCCGGTGTTCCGCTGGCCGGCATCGCTGTCGGAACGCATTCCCGCCTCGATGCAGGACGCCGTCTCGAAAGCGCTCGACGGGCTCCCCGCCTTGAGCCCCTTCCCGGGCGACACCCTCGCACAACCCCAGCTCACCGCGCTCGCCCCGATCCGCGACAGCCACGGCCAGGCCGTGGCCGTGCTGGCGTTGGTGCTGCCGGTGCAGCAGGAGCTCGACCAGGTGGCCGAACAGAGCCACAACCGCTCCCTGGGACAGACCTATTTCTTCGACCGCGCCGGGGTGATCCTCGGCAGCACCAGCCTGGGCCGGGTGAGCCGGCCCGACCTGGTGCTGCGCGAGCCGGGCACCGGTCGCCTGACCCGGATGGCACGCGAGGCGGTTCGGGGTCAGCCGGGCATAGACCTGGACGGGTACCGCGACCACCGCGGCGTGCAGGTCGTGGGGGCGTGGGAGTGGGACGACCAGCTGGGCCTGGGCCTGGCGGTGGAGACCGACGCGAACGAGGTCTACCGGGTCAGCGACACCGCCCGGAAGGCGATCCTCATCGGCCTCGCCATCACGCTGCTCCTGTTCCTGGCGGTGCTGCTGAGCGTTACCCAGGCGCGTCGGCGGGCGGTGGCGCTCTCCGCCCTGCAGCGCCGGCTGGCCGCCGTGCTGGAGTCGACCACCGACCCGGTGTGCTTCGCCGATCAGGCAGGCCAGGCGATCTACCTCAACGACGCGGGGCAGGAGCTGCTGGGTAGCGGTAGCGAGCCCCCGACCCGCGGAGTCGCCCCGCCCCGCTGGGCGCAGCTGTTGCTCCGGCCGGAGACCCTGGCGGAAGCCGCCGAACGCGGCAGCTGGGTCGGAGAGAGCACCATCCTCACGGTGGATGGGCGCGAGATCACCTTGTCGCAGGTGATCCTGTGCCATCGCCGGGAGGGGACGGTGGATTTCTATTCGACGATCGCCCGGGACATCACCGAGCGGAAGCACCTGGAACGGCGCCTGCGAGACGAGAAGGAGCGCGCCGAGGTGACCCTCGGCTCCATCGGCGACGCCGTGGTCCGGACCGACTCCCGTGGCGCCATCGAGTACCTCAACCCGGTGGCGGAGCAGCTGCTGGGCGTGCCGACTGCGGAAGTGGCGGGCCGCCCCATCTCCAACGTGCTGGCCCTGGTGCACGAAAGCACCCGGGAGGCACTGGAGAACCCGGTCGAGATCTGTCTCCGCGAAGGACGAGTGGTGGGCCGGTCCAACCTGTCGCTGCTGGTGCGGCCCGACGGGCGCGAGTTTGCCATCGACGACAGCGCCGCTCCGATCCGGGACGCGGAAGGCGAGGTGATCGGCGCGGTGCTGGTGTTCCACGACGTCAGCCGCGCCCGCACCCTGGCTCGCCAGCTGGCGCATCAGGCTTCGCACGACTTCCTGACCGGGCTGGTCAACCGGCACGAGTTCGAGCGGCGGGTGGGCCGGGCGCTGCAGCGAGCACAGCAGGAGGCGATCACCCACGCCCTCTGCTACCTGGATCTGGACCAGTTCAAGGTGGTGAACGATACCTGCGGTCACGGCGCGGGAGACGAGTTGCTCCGCCAGCTGGCCAACGCGCTGCAGAAGAAGGTGCGGCGCCGGGATACCCTGGCCCGGCTGGGGGGCGACGAGTTCGGGGTGCTGCTGGAACACTGTCCACCGGGCCAGGCGACCCGGGTGGCGCACGAGCTGCTCGAGGCGGTGCAGGAGTTCCGCTTCGTGTGGGAGGGGAAGCCGTTTGCGCTCGGCGTCAGCATCGGCGTGGTGCCGATCACCGGGGAGAGCGAGAGCCTGGCGACCGTGCTGCGCGATGCCGACGCCGCCTGCTACGCGGCCAAGGAGCGGGGCCGCAACCGGGTCCACTTCTACGAGCCGAACGACGCGGCGATGGCGCTGCGGCAGGGGGAGATGCAGTGGGTCAGCCGCATCACCTCGGCCCTGGAGGAAGGCCGTTTCCGGCTGTATGGCCAGGCCATCGTGCCGCTGGTGCCGCGCAGCGGCGAACGGGCCCGGGTGGAGGTGCTGCTCCGGATGGTCGAGCGCGATGGGGAGCTGATCGCCCCCGGCGCGTTCATCCCGGCGGCGGAGCGCTACAACCTGATGGGCGCGGTGGACCGCTGGGTGGTGCGCGAGGTGGCGTCGCTGTACGCCGCGAACCAGGCCAGCGGCTGGAAGCCGATCGCCTCGATCAACCTGTCGGGCGCTTCGCTGGGGGACCCGACCATGCTGGCCTTTGTCCGCGATCAGCTGGCCCGGCACGATCTGTCGCCGGAGTCGCTGTGCTTCGAGATCACCGAGACGGCGGCGATCGCGAACCTGGGCCTGGCGGCCCACTTCATCCGCGAGCTCAAAGCGATGGGCTGCTGGTTTGCGTTGGACGACTTCGGGAGCGGGATGTCGTCCTTCGCCTACCTGCAGAGCCTGCCGGTGGACTCCCTCAAGATCGCGGGCGCCTTCCTGCGCCACATCGAAACCGACCCGGTGGAGTACGCCATGGTCGAGGCGATCCACCGGGTGGGGCACGTCATGCGGCTGAAGACCGTGGCGGAGGGAGTCGAGAGCCTCGACACCCTGGAGACGCTGCGGCGCATCGGGGTGGACTACGCCCAGGGGTATGCCATCGCCGAGCCCCGCCCGCTGGAGGAGCTGGTGGCGCTGGCGATCAACCCCAGCCGAGCAGGAGAGCGCCAACGCCCAGCATCACCCCCAGGATCGCAGCGCTCCAGAGCAGCCAACGTATGAGGTCGGCACGAAGGTCGTCCAGCGGGGCGAGGCCGGTGGCCCGCCGCTGCGGCCCCCAGGCGCCGCCCGGCCGCACCCGCCGGTAGAACCCCTCCAGGACTTCCGGCCGTTCGGGCCGGGTCAGCAGCATCACCGGCACCCAGATCGCCATCGTCCCGAAGGCGGTCGCCGCCAGCTGCGCGCCGTATCCCAGCGCCTTGAAGTCCGGCAGGTAGCTGAGCGCGAGTGCCAGCGTCGCTCCCATCGCCGCGATCTTTCACCCTTCACCCCCGCCCAACCTCTCGGAAAGCCAGTAGGCCACCCCCTCCTGCATCAGCCGCTGCCGGTGCCAGGCGACCAGCACCGGACAGTCGCCGGGGATCTGCGCCATCAGACGCGGGTGGGCAAACAGGACTACCAGCGCCGCTCCATCACACAGCCCGGTAAGGCGGTCCAGGCTCTCGGGCCCGAATCCGGCCCTGCCCTTCGCCGCCCGCGGCTCGGCGAAGGCGAGCACGACCCGGTGGCCGCCATGACACTCGAAGATGCCCCGGCCGGCCAGCCAGCGCACCACGTAGTCGCTCGGTCCCGGGGCATACCACCCTCCGAGATCGTCGTCCACCACCGCCAGCTCGATGCCCCCCGAGAGGTCCGGGACCGGCCCGCGGCGGAGCCCGGCCTCGAGCAGTCGAGCCGCCACCGCCTGCGATGCCAGGGCCGGGACCCGGGGCGGATTCGGCGCCCGGGCGACCCTGCCCAGGGCCCGCTGGTACCGCGCCAGCGCCTCGGCCACTCGCTGCTCGGGCAGACGCCCGCTATCGACCGCCTGGCCCAGCGCCGCGAGCGTGCCGTCGAGGTCACCGGGATACAGCAGGATGTCGCACCCGGCGGCCAGCGACGCGGTCGCGGCCTCCCCCTCGGTGGCCCCGGCACGCGCCCCTTCCATGATGAACGCGTCGGTGACCACCAGCCCCTCGAATCCCAGCGCGGACCGGAGGTAGCCGAGGATGACGGGAGAACGGGTCGCAGGGACCCCGGTGGGGTCCCAGGCGGGGAAGGCGACGTGGGCAGTCATCACGCTGGCGACACCTGCCTGGACCATGGCGGCGAACGGCCGGAGGTCGGTCGAGCGCAGCTCCTCGAGTGAGGTGCGCACGGAGGGCAGTCCCTGGTGGGAATCGCCGGTGGTGCGGCCGTGCCCCGGATAGTGTTTGGCGCAGGCGAGGACGCCTTCCGCCTGGCAGGCCTCCACCCAGCTGACCACATGGGCGGAGACCCGTTCGGGATCCGCGCCGAAGGAGCGGCTCTGGACAATGGGGTTGTCCGGCTCGAGGTCCAGGTCGGCGACGGGGGCAAAGACCCAGTTGATGCCTACCCGCCCCGCCTCCCGGGCGGTAGTCGCCGCCGCCCAGCGGATCACATCCTCGTCTTCCAGCGAAGCGAGGGCCGCGGGTGGCGGGCATTCGGTGAGCCGCCGGGCCTGCTGCCCCGCACCCCGCTCCAGATCCGCGCCGATGAGAAGCGGGCGCCCGGCGCGGTGGCGGAGTTCCTCGGTCAGCCGGCCGATCTCGTCGGCACGGGCGCCTGGCACGCCGAAGACGATGAACCCGCCGACGCCGAGCGAGAGCGCCTCGTCGATGGCGCGATCCTCGTGGGCGTAGCCGGTTTCGGGCCGCCAGCGGAGCGCGGGAAAGGCCAGCCGGCCCTGACTCATGCGGGAGTGATCTGGCCCAGGATGCGGGACCCGCCGGCGCCGGTGGCGCCGGGGAGATTGCCGGGCTGACCGTGGATCGACAGGTAGCCCAGGAGTGCGAAGGCCACCGCCTCCTTGGCGTCGCCTGAGAAGAACAGGTCGTCGAACCGGAGCAGAGGTATCCGGCGCTCGCCGAGCAGGGTGGTCAACCGTTCCACCAGGAGAGGATGGCGCATGCCGCCACCGGAGCCGACCACTTCGGGAGCGCCGGGCGCCCACTTGAGAATCGCCTCGGCCACGGTTCGGGCCGTCAGCTCGACGGCGGTGGCTACACCGTCGGGGCCGGGGAGGGCGTGGTGCAGCGTCTCCGCGTAGGAAGCACCGAATCGCTCCCTGCCGGTGCTCTTGGGGGGCGGAGCGGCGAAGAACGGATCCGCCAGGAGGCGGGCCAGCACGGCCTGGTCCACCCGCCCGCGCCGGGCAAGCCGCCCGTCCACATCGTACGGCAGCGACGGGTCCACCAGCCGGGCGATCGCGTCGATCACCGCCACGCCGGGACCGGTATCGCAGGCGAGGGCACCGGCCTCCAGGGCCCGCCGGGGCACGTAGCTGAAGTTGGCCATGCCCCCGAGGTTGAGCAGCACCCGCGGCCGGTCCGGGTGGCCGAACAGCAGCACGTCGGCCATGGGGACGAGCGGCGCCCCCTGGCCGCCCGCGGCCACGTCCCGGGCCCGGAAGCCGCTCACCACCCGGACGCCGAAGCGCTCGGCCAGGACCGCTGGTTCTCCCAGCTGCCAGGATACCGTGGGAGGCTCGTGCCAGATGGTCTGCCCGTGCAAGGCGATGAAGCCGACGTCCGAGGGCTTGGTGTGAGCCTGCTCCAGCAGGGACTCCACCGCCTCCGCGGCCCACTCCGCCACCCGCACATGCAGTAGCGCCAGCTCCCGGGGTGTTCCCCGGGCCAGTGCGGCGAGAATCGCCTCGCGTTCCGCCGCGGAGTAGGGGCGGGTATGGAAATGGAGCAACTGAACGTGGGTGGGGCCCTCACAGCGCACCAGAGCGGCATCGACGCCGTCGAGGGAGGTCCCGGACATCAGTCCGACGGCAAGGATTGGCCGCTCGTTCATGGTGCGGCGACCAGCGGCGGATCGCCGACGATCTCCCGCAGCCGGCCCTTGTGCGCCTCGATCAGGCGATCGGCTTCCGCCCGGGACACCCCGCGCCGGAGCATGACGATCGCCGGCTTTACCCGCCCTTCCGCCGCCTGGAGGGCGCGCGCCGCTTCGGCTCGGGAGACTCCGGCGGCCTCCATGAGAATCCGCTCGCTCCGGTCGGCGAGCTTGGCGTTCCACGTCCGCAGGTCGACCATCAGGTTGCCATAGGTCTTGCCCAGCCGTACCATTGCGCCGGTCGTGAGGGTGTTGAGCACCAGCTTGGTCGCGGTGCCCGCCTTCATCCGGGTGGAACCGGTGATCACCTCCGGCCCCACCAGCACGGTGATGCACACGTCACAGGTCTGCTTGAGCAGCGGGGGCGGTTCGGAACAGGAGACCAGGACGGTGCGGGCAGCCAGGGTCTGGGCTCGCCCCAGCGCGGCTCGCACATATGGGGTGGTGCCGCTGGCGGCGATGCCGACGACGACATCCCGGCCGGTCACCCGCTGGTCGTCCATCTCCGCCATGCCGGCGTTGACATCGTCCTCGGCGCCTTCCACCGAGCGGACCAGCGCCTTCAATCCGCCCGCGATGACCCCGACGACCATCCCCGGATCGCTGCCGAAGGTGGGCGGACATTCCGCCGCGTCGAGCACGCCCAGCCGGCCGCTGGTCCCGGCGCCCACGTAGAGCAGCCGCCCGCCGGCGCGAAACGCGTCCTCGATCAGGTCGATCGCCTGGGCAATCTCCACCCTGGCCCGGGCCACCGCGGCGGGTACGCCGGCATCCTCGGCGGCGATGAGATCGACGATCTCGAGGGCGCTGGCCCGGTCGATCTCCGCCGTCCTCGGGTTGCGCCGCTCGGTGAGCCGCGGGTCCACAAAAGAGTCGGTCATTGGTATGCGGGTAGGCAAGCCATAAATTACGTCCCCCGGGTCACCCCCAGCAATGATGCCTCCTCCAGCCGTCCACGAGGTTGCCTTGCGCTTCGCCCGTTTGCTCGTCCCGCTGCTGCTCCTCGCCGGCGCCGCCTGTGCCCGGCCGCATGCCCATACAGGCGTCCCGGCCAATGTCGCCACCGGTCCCAGCGAAGGGATCGACCCCTCGTGGCCGCTGGCGGGCAAGGCGCGGGTCGCCGAGGGGAGCCGCGCCATGGTGGTGTCCGGCAGCCCGATCGCGAGCGACGTGGGCCGGGACATCCTGCAGGCAGGCGGCAACGCCGTGGACGCCGCCGTCGCGGTGGGATTCGCTCTTGCGGTGGTGCACCCGCAGGCCGGGAACATCGGCGGCGGCGGGTTCATGGTCTTCCGGATGGCGGACGGGACCCGGGCGGCGCTCGACTACCGGGAGACCGCACCGGGAGGCGCCACCCACGACATGTATCTCGATCGTTCGGGCGAACCGACCGCACTGTCCGACAAGGGGGTACTCGCGGCCGGCGTGCCTGGGGCGGTGGCCGGAATGCTGGAAGCCCACAAGCGCTTCGGGCGGCTGCCGCTGGCGACGGTGATCGAGCCCGCGATCAAGCTGGCCCGTGACGGGTTCGTGGTGGACACGGTGCGCAGCCGGTCCATCGACGAGTACCACGCCTGGTTGTACACCTTCGCCGCCTCGCGCCGGTATTTCCTCCCCGGCGGCCACGCCCCCGCGCCCGGCGCCCGGCTGGTACAGGAAGACCTCGGCCGGACCCTGGCGGCGATCCGGGACCATGGCGGCGACGGGTTCTACCGCGGCTGGGTCGCGGATTCCATCGTGGCGGAGATGGAACGCGGCGGCGGGCTCATCTCGCACGAGGACCTGGCCAACTACCGCGCGCTCTGGCGCGAGCCGGTGACGATCAGCTACCGCGGCTACACCATCTACTCCATGCCGCCGGCCTCATCCGGCGGGGTGACGCTCGGGCTGATCCTCAACATCATGGAAGGCTTCGGAAAGCTGCCCCCGTTCGGGACGCCGGCGCTGCTGCACCGCGAGGCGGAGGCGATGCGCCGCGCCTTCACGGTGCGCAACACTACGCTGGGTGATCCCGCCTTCGTGAAGATGCCGCTCGACCGGATCATGTCCAAGGAGTACGCCTCCCAGCTGCGGTCGGAGGTCGATCCCAATCATGCCTCCGCGACCGCGCGGTTCACCCCCGAGGTGCGGGACGGCGCCTCCACCACGCACTACTCGGTGGTGGACGCCGAGGGCAACGCCGTCAGCTGCACGACCACGCTCAACGACAGCTACGGCAGCGCGGTCGCGGTGTCGGGCGCCGGGTTCCTGCTCAACGACGAGATGGACGACTTCGCCGCGGCGCCGGGCAAGCCCAACATGTACGGCCTGGTGCAGGGAGAGGCCAACGCGATCCAGCCTGGCAAGCGCATGCTCTCGGCCATGACGCCGAGCATCGTGCTGGATCCGGAGGGCAAGCTCTTCATGGTGGTCGGAACTCCGGGGGGCCCGACGATCATCACCCAGGTCTATCACGTGCTGTCGAACGTGATCGATCACGGGATGTCGCTGCCGCTGGCGGTGGAGGCGCCCAGGATGCATCACCAGGCGCTGCCGGACGCCATCCGGCTGGAACGGAACGGCTTCCAGCCGGCCACTATCGGCGGACTCGAGGCGATCGGCCACAAGGTGGAGTTCCGCAGCCGCTGGGGGGACGTGGAGGCGATCATCCGCACCCCGAGTGGATGGGAGGGTGTCAGCGATCCCCGATTGGGCGGTGCGGGCAGCGGGTATTAAGGCGGGAAGGCGGGAAGGCGGGAAGGCGGGAGGGCGGGAGGGCGGGAGGGCGGGGAAAAAATGGCAGGGCCAACGCATGCGTTGGCCCTACCGGTCGCCGGAACACGATGGGGCCGCACAACCGTGCGGCCCCATCGTGTTCCTCCCGCCTACCCGCCGTCCTACCGTGTCACCGTGAAGTCCGACGCCAGGGTGAACTCCACCTTCATCCCCGGCCGGACCACCACATCGCGGTCCGCGGTCTTCGAGGCGAGCACCGCGCCACCGGCGGCACCGGCGATGCCGCCGATGATCGCACCGGTCTTCCCGCCGATCACCTTGCCGACGATCGCGCCGCCGGCCGCGCCGCCGCCCACCCGGGCGGCACCACCCGCGGTCACGCCCTGGCCAACCAGCTCATGCTCGACCGACGCGGTCAGGGCCTGGCCGGAGATGGCGCGAGGCGTGCCGTCGATGACGACCTCGGTCGCCTGCAGCCGGATCTTGCCGTCCTTGGCGCTCTTGTTGGGGGCGGCTTCGAGCACCGCGACGCGGAAGCTCACCTGCGACCCGGCCGGGATTACCACGTTCCCGCGGGCGTCCTTCACATCCTGGGCGACGGTGGCGTGGAAGGTCTCACCTTCATGGTTGTGCCGGGAGTGCAGGCTGTCATCGGCCGTAGCGGTCACCACCACACCGCTGTCGAGGCTCAGCGCCCTCGGAGCCGGGGCGGCCGGCTTGGGCGCCGGGGATGGAGGCGGGGTGGTCGGCTTGGGCTTGGGCGCAGACGGCTTGGGCGCCGGGGTCGAAGGCGCCGGATTCGGCTGCGCGGCAGGCTGGTCGTTGAGCGCGGCGGTCGATTCGGCCGGGGCCAGCTGCAGATCGCGCAGACTGTCGGCGGCGGCCTGCTGCCGGTCTCCCTTGCCACTGCAGGCCGTGACAGCCGCGAGCGTGAGGGCCACAATGATTGACTTCTGCATACGACATCCTCCCCTGAGGCGATGACTTGCCCCGCCACTCATGGCCGGGCAACATTTGCACGATGATGACGCACCTTAGACGCCTTCTGCCGACCGCCCGCCCCTACTGGCGCATGTTCGCCGCGGGCTTCGCCTGCGTCCTCATTTCCAACTTCTTCACCACCCTGGGACCCCGGTTCCTGCAGCAGGGGATCGATGCTCTGGGCCAGGGCGGGTCGATGACCGAGGTCCGCCGCGCCCTGGCGCTGCTGCTCGGGGTGGCGCTGCTCGGGGGAATCGCGCGCTACGGAATGCGCGAGACCCTGAACGGCGTCAGCCGGCGGATCGAGACCGATCTCCGGGACCGGCTCTACGCCCATCTGCAGCGGATGTTGGCCGAGTTCTACGACCGCTACACGACGGGCGACCTGATGGCGCGGAGCACCAACGACCTGCTCGCGGTTCGGATGGTAGCCGGTCCAGGGGTGATGTATCTGTCGGACACCCTGGTGCGCGCGGCCATGGTGCTGCCATACCTGCTGCATATCAGCCCGCGGCTCGCCGGCATCGCGCTGCTGCCGCTGGTGGCCCTGCCGGTCGGGATGGTCTTCTTCGGCCAGGCCATCCACAACCGGACGCTTCGGATCCAGGCGGCCTATGCCGATCTCACCACCGCGGTCCACGAGAACCTGTCGGGCACCAGGATAATCCGGGCGTATCGCCAGGAACTCGCCGAGATCGACCGATTCCGCACGATAAACGCAGAGTACGCGAGCCGCAACCTCGCGCTCGCCCGAGTCTCCGGCGCGTTTCACCCGCTGCTCGCGCTGCTCGGCGGACTCGGAGGGGTGGCGGTGATATGGGTAGGCGGACGGCTGGTGATCCAGCACACCATCACGGTCGGCGAGTTCGTCGCCTTCGGCACCTGGCTGGTTTACCTGGTGTGGCCCATGATCGCGCTCGGCTGGGTGGTGAACCTGGTGCAGCGGGGGGAGGCATCGATGGGGCGCATCGACGCGCTGCTCGATGAGCAGCCGGCGATCACCTCCCCGAAGAACCCGGTCCGGCTCCCGCCCAGCCGCGGAGCCCGCGCCATCGAGTTCGAGGGGGTCTGGTTCCGTTACCCGAACGCCCACGAGCGCGGCTGGGTGCTGCAGGACCTCAACTTCTCGGTTCCGGCCGGCGGTTCCCTCGGGGTGGTGGGCCCCACCGGCGCGGGCAAATCCACGCTGGCAGAGCTCCTGGCGCGGACCTACGACCCGGACCGCGGACGGATCCTGATCGATGGTGTAGACATCCGGGAGCTCGATCTCGCCGATCTGCGCCGCGCGGTGGGCATGGTGCCGCAGGAGACCTTCCTCTTCAGCGACACGGTCCGCGGAAACGTGCTGCTGGGCGCCCCGGACGACGGCCGGCTGGAGCGGGTGGCAGAGACCTCGCAGCTGGCGGCCGCCCTCCCGGATCTCCCCAAGGGGTACGATACCATGCTGGGCGAGCGGGGGATCAACCTGTCCGGCGGACAACGCCAGCGGGCGGCGATCGCCCGGGCACTGGCACAGGACCCGCCGGTGTTCATCCTCGACGACTCGTTGTCGGCGGTGGACGCCCAGACGGAGGTGCGAATCCTGCGCGGGCTCAGGAATGCCCTGGCCAGCCGCACCCGGGTGATCATCTCCCACCGGCTCTCGGCGGTGCGGGACGCCGACTGGATCGTGGTACTGGATGGCGGCCGGATAGTGGAGCAGGGTTCCCACGAGGCCCTGATGACCGCACGGGGACGGTACTGGGAGCTGCTCCGGCGGCAGGAGACGGAGGAGGAGCTGGAGACGGTGAGCAGCGAACAGTGAGAAGTAAGAAGTAAGAAGTAAGAAGTAAGAAATGAGCGATGAGGAGTGCAGAGTGAGGAGTACGTCATCCCGAGCGAAGCGACGGATCTCCGAGATTGCATGCTCGGAGATCCCTCGCTTCGCTCGGGATGACAGGCCTCGACTTGTCCCTACTCGTTACTCCTCACCACTCACTTCTCACTTCTCACTTCTCACTTCTCACTTCTTACTTCCTACTTCTTACTTGAGTCTCACTTCTCACTTGAGTCTCACAGGCGCTCCAGCAGCCCCTGGGGCGTCAGCCCCTGCAGCCAGCCCGCCAGCCGGGTGAACTGGCCCGTCACGAGCAGCACTCCGACGAACACCAGCAGCGCCCCACTCACCCGCATGACCCATGGCAGATAGCGGCGGAACTTCTGGAACCAGGCGAGGAAGCCTTCGACCGCCCAGGCCGCGAGCAGGAACGGCACCGCGAGGCCGGCGGAGTACGCCCCCAGCAGCAGCATCCCCTTCCCCACCGTCTCCGTCGCGGAGGCCATGGTGTAGATCCCGCCGAGAATCGGGCCGATGCAGGGCGTCCAGCCCGCGGCGAAGGCCATTCCCACCACCACGGAGCCGAGATAGCCCACCGGCTTGTTCTGCAGGTGGAGCCGTTTCTCCTGCTGCATGAACCGGAACTGGAATACTCCCAGGCACACCAGCCCGAAGAAGATGATGAGCACCCCGCCCACTCGCTGGAGCCACACCTCGTGAAACTTGAGAGCCCGGCCCAGCGCGGTGGCCGATGCGCCCAGCAGGAGGAAGACCAGGCTGAAGCCGATTACGAAGAGGAGCGCGTGGGTGAACGCCAGGCGCCGGCGGGAGCCCATCTCGTCCAGCGTGAGTCCGGTGAGGAAACCGATGTAGGATGGAACCAGAGGGAGGACGCAGGGCGACAGGAAGCTCAGCAGACCCGCCAGGAAGGCGACGGCGATGCCGAGTGTGGGGGTGTCGGTCATGCGGGGAAGGTAACGGGGCCGTTAGCCGTTAGCCGTTAGCCGTTAGCCGTTAGCCGTTAGCCGTTAGCCGTTCGATGAGAGCGGGGTGACAATCCACGAAGTCAAGCTGCCCACGGTCCAGCTAACGCCTAATGGCCAATGGCCAACGGCCTAGCCCAGCCCCTTCCGCTGACACTCCCGGCAGACCCCGTAGATCTCCACCCGGTGCCGCTCGGGCTGAAAGCCGTACTCGTCGGCGATGATGGGGAGCATCCGCTCCAGCCGCTCGTGGGCGAATTCGACGACCCGGCCGCAACGAACGCAGATCAGGTGCTCGTGGTGGGCCTGCGCGGGCATTGGCTCGTAGCGGCGGAAGCCCTGGCCGAAATCGTGGCCCTGGACGAGCCCGCTCCGCTCCAGCAGCTCGAGCGTGCGATAGATCGTGGCCAGCCCGACCCGTTCGCCCTGCTCGGCCAGGCGGCGGCGGACCTGCTCGGCGGAGAGATGCTCGTCGGAGGTGAGCACGATGGCGGCCACCCGGTCGCGCTGGCGGGTCACCGGCTGCCGGTGGTCGCGCAGGTAGCGGCGGAAGCGCTCCAGCAGCGCCGCGCCCTCACCCGTCCCGAGCCGCGCCATCCGCCGCCGGGAACCAGGTCTCGACCGGCACCGGGCGCGGATCCTCGTCCTCGATCCGCTTGCGCACGCCGGCGAGCAGCTCGCCCAGCGTCTCCACCGGCCCCTGTCCGACCTCCTCGAGGAGAGCCTCGAACTTGCCCCGCTCCTTGCCCTTGAGCACATGCATGAACCTGGCGGTGTAGATCCGCCGTCGCTCTCCCGTGGCCCCGTCGACCCGGGAGATGAGCGCGGTGCCCCATTCGCGACCATCGCGCTTGAGGGTGCGGAACTGCCAGACGCCGTCGATCTCGGCGACCGGGAGGGCGCCGGCCACGTAGCCGGCGAGCCGGCTCCAGCCCGAGCCGGGCTGATTGAGAATCACGCGGAACTCCCTTTCTCCACGTAGAACCGAAGCACGTGCATGAAGTCCTGGGCGTTGGTCACCACTCCGTACGCCTGGTGGGTCCCCCGGTCCTTGAGCTTGTTCACCACGAACTCGGTCTGGTCGACGCAGATGGTCATGAGGGGCATCGGAATCCCCTGGTAATGAGTATGATACGCGGGAAGCATATTGCCCACCGCGATGGCGTGCAGCGCGGTCGCGATCAGGATTGCCCCGGTGGCCTTCACCGTGTGCTCCCGCATGGCGTCCTGCGCCGCCAGACTGTCGCTCAACACGCCGGGGAGCGGACCATCATCGCGAATCGAGCCGGCCAGCACGAACGGAACGCGGTGAGTCACCAGCGCGTGCATGATACCGCCCCGAATGAGCCCCTGCTCCACCGCCGCCTCGATGGACCCGGCTGCCCTGACCTGATTGATGGCCCGCATGTGGAGGCCGTGCCCGCCATCGGTGGGGTGTCCGGTGTTGCTCATCCCCAGGGTCGTGCCGAAGATCGCCGCTTCGATATCGTGCACTGCCACGGCATTCCCGGCCAGCACCGCCTGGACGAAGCCCTGGCGGATGAACCACTCGAAGTCGCCCCGCGCCCGGCTGTGCACCAGGGCCGGGCCGGCGACCCAGATGAGCGAGCCGCCGCGCGCCTTCTCCTGATTGAGCCGAGCCGCCAGCTCTTCGTAGTTGACCGGACGCTCGCGGCTCACTTCCGAGGACATGAACCGGAACTCGTTGGCGCTGCGCGCCCCGCCCAGGAACCCGGCGGCGTGCACGTAGACCCCCTCGGTGCCGTCCTCGGCCAGTCCCATCGCGACCTGGTCGCCCAGTTTGAGCCGGCGGGGCTCGATCACCTCCAGCACCGCCCCCTCGCGCCGGATGGCGCAGTCCATCCGCGGACGGGTTGGAAGCCGCCACTTGCCGCCGACCCTCACGTAGGTAGGCAGATTCGAGGTGGAGAAGAAGCCCTCAGGAAGCACCCCATCGGCGGGGACCGGGGCGAATCGCGCGTCCGGCGAATCCACCAGGGGAGGTGATGTAAAGTCCGGTGGGTGATAGTTTTGCGGGGCCATGTCGAGGGCAATCTAGACCCCGGCTGAGGCCGATTCAAGCTGAGGCACGGTGGGTCATTTCACCCTGCCTCGGTTGAGATCACCCAGGTCCACACTCGGCGCGTGACGCCGGATCGGGGTCTCCCGCTGTAAGGGCATGTGGCCGAACGGAATCGAACACGTGGGACAACCCGGGGCCTCGCGGCACGGCGCGTGCCTAAAGCGGCGGGTTCCCCCACAATCACGATCTTCACACACCAGGACCACGAATGCGGATCCTTTCATTGTTGGTGCTCTCTGCGGTACTTCCCGCTTCCGTGCTCGGTCAGGTGCCCACGACCCGAGACACCACCAGGCAGGACTCCGCCAAGGTCACGCTGCCCGAGATCACGGTCACCGTGACCCGCACCCCGGAGAAGGTGGTGCGCGTACCCGCGGCCATCGGCGTGCTCGGCCGGAGGGACATCCAGGGGGCGCAGGCCACTCTCGGGCTGGATGAAGCGCTGAACAACCTCCCCGGGGTCTACGTGGCGAACCGCTACAACTACTCCGTGGACCAGCGGCTCTCGATCCGCGGATTCGGCAGCCGCGCCAATTTCGGCGTGCGTGGGGTGAAGGTGCTGCTCGACGGCGTGCCCCAGACCTTGCCGGACGGCCAGAGCCAGCTCACCAACGTCGACTTCGGCAACCTGCGCAGCATCGAGGTCCTGCGCGGCGCCAGCTCGTCCTTGTACGGCAACGCCTCGGGCGGCGTGCTTTCGCTCGGGTCGGAGCCGGCGGGACCGGGCCCATTCGTCCAGTCGGTGCGGGTGGAAGGCGGCTCCTTCGGGCTGTTCAAGATCGCGAGCCGCACTACGGGACGGACCGGGCCTGCGAGCGGTGTGCTGGCCCTCTCCCGGACCGAGGTCGACGGCTTCCGGCAGAACAGCGGCACCCGGTTCACCCAGCTCTCGCTGGGGGGCAACTACCTGGTCGGCGGGAACACCGACCTGGGAGCGCGCTTCTCCTACACCGACGCGCCCAAGGCCCAGAATCCCGGCGCCCTCACCCGGATCGAGGTGCAGACCAATGCCGACTCCGCCGGCGCCAACAATCTGCTGCGCAAGGCGGACAAGGACGTCTCCCAGGGCCAGCTGGCGCTGACCGCCACCCACTATACCGGCAACGGCCGGATCGATGTGGCGCTGTTCGGGCTGCTTCGCAACCTCGACAATCCGCTCGCGACCCCGCCTCCCCAGGGGACCGGGGCGGCGATCGGGACATTCGTCCGGATCGACCGCCAGGTCTACGGCATCCGCCTGGCCACCGAGCAGCGGCTTGGCGGCGCGGTGCGCTCGCCCTCGATCACGGCGGGCGTCGACGTGCAGCGCATGCGGGACGACCGGGAGAACTGGCGCGACTCCGTCGGGATCCGCGATACCCTGTTCATCAATCAGCGGGAGCAGGTCACCGAGATCGGGCCGTTCGCCCAGCTGCACTGGAATGCGAGCGACGCCCTGGTGCTGAGCGCGGGCGGCAGGTACGACGCGGTGAAGTTCGACGTGACCGATCACTTCTTCGGCGACGGCGCGGACAACAGCGGCAGTCGCACGATGTCCTCGTTCTCGGGGAACGCGGGCGTGAGCATCGTCAAGGACCTGCGCTTCAGCCCCTATGCCAATGTTTCCACCTCGTTCGAGACTCCGACCACGACCGAGCTGGTCAACCAGCAGGCCAACGTGGGAGGATTCAACCCGAATCTCGATCCCCAGCGGGCGGTCAACTACGAGCTGGGCGCCCGGGGCGTGGTGGGGCCGCTGACTTACACCGTGGCGGGTTTTCTGGGACGCATCAAGGACGCGATCGTCCCGTTTACCGAGCTCACCGGTCGCAGCCTGTTCACCAACGCCGGCCGGCTCAAGAACGACGGCATCGAGCTGGGGCTGAGTGCCCGGGTCCGCCAGCGGCTGACGGTGTTCGGCAACTGGACGTACGCCAACTACCGCTTTGACCGCTACCGGGTGCAGCGGCTGGCCGGCACGACCACCGTGATCGACACCCTCGATGGCAAGCAGCTCGCGGGAGTGCCCAAGGCGTTCATCCGCCTCGGGCTTCGAGCGGGACCGGTCCGAGGCTTCTCGCTGGACCTGGACCACACGATGTCCTCGTCGGTCTTTGCCGATGATGCCAACACGGTCTACGTGAACGGATGGGGCAAGCGCGCACCCGGAGACATCAACGGCGTGGGTCTGGGCGTCACCAACGCCCGGATCAGCTGGGAGGGCACCACCGGCGGGGCCTGGGTCCGTCCCTTCCTCGGAGTGAACAACCTCTGGGACCGGAGCTATGTCGGCTCGCTGACCATCAACGGCACCTTCGGGCGGGTGTTCGAGCCCGCGCCGGGCAGGAACTGGTATCTCGGTGGCGAGATAGGCTGGGCCAAGTAGGCCGGGTTCAACGCAACTCCTCGGACTCCAGCACCCGGCTCCGGGCCGTCGGGTCGAGCGCCGCCCGCACCAGCGCGCGGGCCAGCACGGCGGCCGTGGTCGAGCGATACCGCTCCCGCATCCGGTGTGCGCCAAGCAGGCCGAACCCAGCAAGCACCCCGTCAGTGATCCCCGCGACGAGCCGTTCCCCCAAGCGGAATTCGTCCCGGTCCGGTCCGGTGATGAAAGACGGGCGGGCAATCACGTAGGGCAGATCCCCCTGCGTCACCGCCTGCTCGACCCGGTCCCGTGCCGCCAGGTAGGCATTCCGGATCCCGGGCCGCACACCGATCGCGGACAAATAGACAAACCGGGGCCGGCTGCCCGCGCGGCGGGCGGCCTCGTACAGCATCATCGTGAGACCGTAGTCGATGGTGTCGTACGTCTCCCTCGCGCCCGACCGGGCCGCGCGGCGGGCCCGGGCACGGGTGGTTCCGAGCAGCGCAAACACCAGGTCCGGCCTGAACGCCACAAGCGTCGCCTGCATGGCATCGGGCTGCCACGGCGTGGTGTCTATCCGCGCGCCCAGCCGCTCGAACCGGGTGCGCCACCCATCCAGGTTCGAGGAATCGGGACGGACGTGGGCAACCACGTCCACTCCTGCCTCCCGCAGGGCGCGCACCACCTCGCGACCGGTGTAACCGGTCGCCCCGGTCACGAAGGCCGTGGTCAGTCGGGTTTCCGCTTGGGGATGCTGAGGGTGGTCCAGCGGGGTCCGGCCAGGTGCCGCGCCAGCTGCACGATCTGGCCGACATGGTAGGCGTAGTGAGCCAACTGGGTGTTGATTGCCTCCACCACTGGCCGCGGGTGTCCCCGGATGATGATGGTGCGGCTGAGATCCGCGGGGGTCAGCTGATCCAGCGCCTCGAACAGGCGGGCCCAGCCGTCATCCCACCACTCGAACAGCTCTTCCCGGCGGAGACCGGGGGCATCCTCGAATTCCGCGTCCCGGTTTCGGTCCGGTTTCTCGCCGTCGGTGGTGAGGAAGCTGGTCCAGCGGCTTCGCATGTTCCCCGCCAGGTGCTTCACCAGGATGGCGATGCTGTTGGAGTCAGGGTCGAGCCGGTCAGTCAGTCCCCGGTCGTACACCTGCCGGATGGCGCCTTCACCGAGCTTCTTGTGAGCCCGGAAGCGCTCCTTCACGTCGCGGAGGTAGATCGTGGCCAGGTCGTCGCTCATAGGCGGTCGGGCGGTCGGGCGGTCGGATGGCACCTTGGTCGCTTCTCGGCCCAAAGATGACTCCATCCCGCACCTCCGCGCCATGCCCACTGACCGCCTGACCGCCTGTCCGTCTGCCCGCCTGCCCGCCTACAGCAGACTCACCGGGTCCCGGTCCATCACCACCCGCACGCCCGGCGCCTCGGGCAGCCGCTCCGCCGCATACCGGACGATGCGTCCGAGTGGCTCCCCCTCGCCGCGGAGCACCACGTGCCAGCGCCAGCGGGCCTTGATCCGGCCGATGGCACAGGGCGCGGGACCCAGCACGTCCACCGCCAGCCGATGGGCCAGGACCAGCGCCGTACACCAGCGGGCGACCTCGGCCGCCGCATCGGCCACCCCGGTCTCCACTTCACCCGAGATCATCAGATTCACCAGGGATGCTACCGGCGGATAGGCAGGCTCACGCCGGTGCTCGAGCTCCGTCGCGTTGAATCCCTCGGCATCGTGCCGGGCGGCAGCGGCAAGAGCGTAGTGCTCGGGACTCCGGGTCTGGACCACCACCCGCCCCCCTCGCGGCCCCCTGCCCGCCCGGCCGGCCACCTGGGCGACGAGCTGGAAGGTGCGCTCGGCGGCGCGGAAGTCCGGCAGGTGCAGGCCGGTATCGGCGTCCACCACCCCGACCAGAGTCACGTTGGGAAAATCCAGACCCTTGGCGATCATCTGGGTCCCAAGCAGGATGTCCACCTCACCCCGACCGACCCGGTCGAGAATGGTCTGGTGAGACCAGCGCGCGCTGGTCGTGTCGAGATCCATCCGGGCCAGCCGGGCATCGGGGAACCGCGCGGCGAGGAATCGCTCCAGCTGCTGGGTACCCACGCCACGCATCCGCTGCACCGCGTTGCCGCAGTCGGGACACGCCGGCGGGATCGGCTCGTCGTGCCCGCAGTAGTGACAGCGCAGGCCCGGCGGCGCCTGATGCACGGTGAGGGAGATGCTGCAGCGGGGACACTGCCGCACCGCGCCGCAGGCTGGACACTGGAGCACCGTCGCAAATCCCCGGCGGTTCAGCAACAGCAGTACCTGCTCCCGGCGGGCCAGTGCCGCCAGAACCTCGGCATCGAGCCGCTCGCTCCACGGGAGGGCTCCCGCCTCGCGCAGCCGGGGCGCGGACCGCAGGTCCACCAGTTCCACCGGAGGAAGCGGCTGCGCCCCGGCCCGCTCGGGCAGCCGCACCAGACGGACGCGTGATCCGACCCGGTGCATTGTCTCCGGCGACGGAGTCGCGCTTCCCAGCACCAGCGTCGCCCGCTCCAGCCGGGCACGTACCAGGGCCACGTCGCGAGCGTGATAGCGCGGCGCCTCTCCGTTCTTGTAACTGGCCTCGTGTTCCTCGTCCACCACGATCAGTCCCAGATTCCTGACCGGGGCGAATATCGCGGACCTGGCGCCGACCACCACCTGCCGTTCGCCCCGCCTCAGCGCCCGCCAGGCGTCGGCCCGTTCTCCGTCCGACAGCCCGCTGTGCAATACCGCTACCTCGTCGCCGAAGGCACCGCGCACCCGGCTCACCGTCTGCGGGGTCAGCCCGATCTCCGGGACGAGGATGATGGCCCCGGATCCCGCCGACAGGCAGCGTCGTACGGCCTCGAGGTACACCAGCGTCTTGCCGCTGCCGGTCACGCCGAACAGCACCACGGCATCGCCGGGCGGCGTGGCCGCTATGGCCTGGATGGCCTCGGATTGAGCCGCGGTCGGCACCGGTGGCGGCGGGGTCACCGGAAGGTCCCTGAACGGGTCGCGGTGGACCGCGACCGCTTCATCCTGCGCTAGCCCGCGTTCCACCAGGGCGCGGACGGCCTGGCGGGACAGGCCCAGCTGTTCCGCCAGGTGCCGGAGTGGCGCCGAGCCGCCCAGCTCCTCCAGCGCCTCGAGCGCAGCGCGCTGGGCCGGACGCCGCTTGAAGAGCGCGTCGCGCTCTGCCAGGTGCGGCACCGGCTCCACCAGCCGGACCACCCGCTCGGTGGTGAGGCCGGCCTCGGTGTGGGGCGCCTCGACCCGGAGCTGCAATGCGCCCACCCGTGCGAGCCGGTTCACCGCCTCCCACACCGGCCGCTTGAGCGCCCGCGCGATCGCCGCTACCGGGGCTTCTCCCCCCTTCTTCTCGAGATAGTTGCCCACCTCCCCGGCCAGACCGCCGGGAACGGCGTCGCCCACGAGGCCGGCGATGACCCGGGACTCGCCCCACATCGCCGCCGGCAGAACCGATCTGAGGGTGAGACCCAGCGGGGTGCCGTAGTATCCGGCGATCCAGCGCGCCGTTTCCAGCAACTGCTCGGGCAACGCTGGCTCGGGATCGGGCGCAGCGAGGATATCCCGGGCCTCCCGCTCAGGCGGCGTGTCGGTCAGCTGGGTGACCAGCCCGATGATCTCGCGCTGGCGCACCGGCACAACCACCCGCGCCCCGGGGACCACCCGGTCGGCGAGGCTCTCGGGGATGCGGTAGGTGTACGGCTGGGCCAGCGGCAGCGGCAGGGCCACCAGCCCGTAGCCCGGGTTCATCGCCGGGTCAGGCCGAGTCCGGGCGCGGTGGGAAGACGGACCTGGCCACCGTCGATGGTGGCGCCGGCGAACGGATCACTCGCGAGCAGGGCGGCTCCGTCGAGATCCACGATGTCCACCAGCGGAGTGAAGTGGGCGGCCGCGGTGATGGCGATCGAGCTTTCGATCATGCAGCCTACCATCACCATCATGTGATGCGCCCGGGCAATGGCGATCATTCTGAGCGCCTCCCGCAGGCTGCCGCACTTGGCCAGTTTGATGTTGATCCCGTCCACCTTGCCGACCAGGGGGGGAATGTCGGCGGCGGTCAGGCAGCTCTCATCGGCGATGACCGGGATCCGCGAGGCGCGGGTGACGCTTGCGAGTCCCTCCAGATCCCCCGCCGGGAGGGGCTGCTCCAGCACGGTAACCCCGAACTCCTCCAGCACCGGGAGCATCCGGATGGCCTGCTTCACCGTCCAGCCGGTGTTGGCGTCCACCCGAAGCTCCTTGTCGGTGAGGCCCCGGATGGTCTGCAGAATCTCGAGGTCGTGGTCGCTGCCCAGTTTGACCTTGAGAATGGGGTATTGCTCCGCCTCCAGCACCTTCTGCCGGAGCTTCTCCGCCGTGTCGATCCCGATGGTAAAGGTGGACCGGGGCGCTCGCGCGGCGTCGAGACCCCATAGCCCGTAGACCGGTACCCCGAGCTTCTTGCCGACCAGGTCGTGCAGCGCCGCGGACAGCGCCCCACGGGCGGACGGGTTGAGCCGGAGCGCGGTCTCCCAGCGCCGCTCGATGTCCTCGATGGCGAAAGCGTCTTCGGGGAGATGCTCCCCGTATGCCTGGAGGGCGGCGAGGACGGTCTCGGTGGTCTCGCCGTAGATCCGGGCCGGGGCGGCCTCACCCCAGCCCTCCACCCCGTCGTGGTCGGTGAGCCGCACCCAGATGGTTCGGTAGTCGCTCTGCCCTCCGCGGGCGATGATGAACGGATGACGGGTGCGGAGGTTGAGGACCTCGGCTGCGAGGCGGAGGGTGCGGGACATGCACGTTCACCGGGTAAAGGAGGCCGAATTATACCAGTCACCGGCCCCGAAGTCAGAGGGCGCTCTGCCACTCCCCGGACTGTCGTCCCACCGGGTGTTCGACCTGCCGGAGCGCGGCGCCGATCGACCCGAAACTCTTGACCCGCTCGAACGCCTTGTCCACCACGTGCAGCCCCAGCGCCCGGTAGCTCTCCAGTTGCGGCTCCGAGAACCACTGGTCCGCCGTGGTCTCATGGGGGAACTGGCGGTGCTTGGTCGCGTAGTTCCGCACGTCGACCGGCTCCCGCCCGTACACCGCGGGTTTGAGATAGAGCAGGATCCCGTCCGCCGCCTTGGTCGAGCCGGCCTGACTATCCACCTCCGAGTAGCGGATAGTGGCAAGCGCGTAGTGCCGGGCGTTCTCGGCCAGGAAGTCCGCTTCGGCCGCCTGGGCCCGCGAGTAGATCGGCAGCCCGTTCTGGAAATCGATCGCAATGCCCATGTCGATCCGGATCTTCCGGATGGCATTGCCCAGGTCTTCGAAGCTCGCCTCGGGATCACAGCCTGCGTCGCTCACCACCACGAAGCGACAGCGGCGGCGCACCGCCTCGTAGAGCCCCAGGTTCTCGAAATGCCCCCCGTCGGAGAGATAGACGTACTCCGCGGTCCGATCGGTCTTGCCCCTCAGTTCCCGCAACAGCCACCGCACCGGTCGCCGGACGTAGTAGTCGTGGAACGTCTCCCGGCCCGCCGCTCCGGGATTGCCCAGCCACCATCCGAGCCTGGCGTTGAACAGGGTGAGCAGGAAGGTGACGACCGGCGAGGAGTGATAACCCATGTTGGGGCTCGCCGCCGCGCCGGAGATCGCCATGGCGGTGCCTACCGAGATGCCCCGGTCACCCCCATAGCGTCGCTCGCCCTGGGGCGCCGGAAAGTCGGTCGGCCGGTAGCCCAGCGTCGGATCGCCTGCGCCGGCGTGGAGCGCGCTCACCGTAAAAGACTCTCCCTTCCGGTCCTGCCAGGCCAGTTCCGGGTCGGAGGTCAGGTTGAGCGTCATGTTGAGCAGCTGCAGCGGCCGGCTGCCGTGCCCCGGTCGCGCTCCGCGGATCGAGGCAGCGCAGGCGTCCTCCAGCAGCAGCCGGTTGAACAGCCGGGTCTTGTACTGGTCGGGGGCGGGCGCGGTCCGGACGAGCTCATCCCATGTCGGCTGCAGATTCGCGGGAATGTCGGCGCGGGTCAGCTCGTCCGCCGGCACGGAGCCGAGCGGACGGGGATCGGGGTTGAGCTCCCGGCAAAGGTCGGTCAGCAGCGGAAGGGGGTCGGAACCGGCAGTCCAGGCCGCGAGCCGGTCGGCGAGTCCGCGAGACAGCCGGCCGCGTATCGCGCGGGTGACGGGACGCGTGGCATCCCGCAGGTCGGCCAGCAGGCCGGCCGGATCGCGAACCGTCTGCGGGGTGAGCGCCAGCGGCCACAGCAGGCCCACCGGCAGGTTGTCGTCCAGATCGAACCCGGTGAACAGGTCGGGACGGCGTACCCGGCGGCTGGCTCCGAGGAAGGCCCGGATCAGCCGCTCCCGGTACATGCTGTGCAGTGAGAATTTGTTGAGGGCCACGTTGGCGGCGCAAAACCAGAACAGGGCGCCGATGATGGCGCCCAGTGCGAGTACCCCCGCCAGATTGAGCTCGCAGAGGATCAGCAGATGGTCGAACAGGCCGGCCAGCGGGGTGCCGCGCCACGGCACCCCCACGAGCCCCGGATCCCGTACCTCCCCCCAGGCCCAGGCGGCCCACGGCGCGACCCTGACCGTGCGCGCAAGCAGCGAGGTTAAGGCGGTAAGCCAGGCCAGGATCACCAGCAGGAACACCGGCCCGGCGACCCGTGACACCAGGTCGAGCATGCGGGAGCTCTTCGCCGTCTGCTCAGACCGCCGGCCCGATTCAGTGCTGCCGCTCCAGCCCGAGACCACCGAGCTGCCGAACAGCGCGGCCACACCGCTCAGGGACACCGTCTTGGGGAGCAGATCGAACAGCACCGGGCCGTAGTACACCACTCCGGAGACAACCAGCCAGACCGTCCCGCTGCGCAGGATATATCCGCTCATCCGGGCGTACCACTCCATGTCGGCGTCGGTGGTACGGTCGTTGATGCCGGCCCAGGCCGCGTAGAAGTTCATGCCGAGTACGAACAGGGCCAGCAGAATCGCCGGAGCCAGCCACACGTAGCTCACCAGCCACATCGGGTCCTCCGGCAGGGTCAGCGCCACTTGCGCCGCGAGCCCGCCAGTCAGCCCGGCCAGTGTCCCCGAGCCGATGATCCCGAGATCGTCCCGGATGGACTCGCGGCGTTCGGTGGACCAGAGCCACCCCACCCAGTGCACGCTCGTGCCGAACAGGGCACCGCCAGTCACCAGCGCGGGCACCCCGAATCCTCCCAGCTGTATCCAGGCCGGCAGGTTGCCCGCGCGATACCAGGCCAGCGCAACCACCAGGAGAAGTGCGCCCCCCACGATGGGCATTAGGCATTGCCGCAGAAACTCGCCCGTCACCTCCGACATCCGCATCGCCGACACGAGCTCCGGCCGGGTCTCTTCGTCCACGTCATGGCTGTACTTCACGGCGAACAGACAGCAGACCCACGCCGCCACGACCGCGACGAGCAGCAGCCAGCGCGAAACCGGAATGCCGCTGAACCACGCCCCTCCCGCCAGGCTCAGCACCAGCCGCGGCAGGAGCAGCAGCAGCATGAGCCACGGCACCAGTACCAGCCAGTTGGCGAGCAGGTTGCGGAGGAAGGTCGCGATCAGGGTCCAGGTGTCGGGGGAAAACAGCCCGGTGCGCGGACTGAGGTAGTTGCTGTGGCGGCGAAGCTGCTGCACCGGATGGACGACGGAACCGGGGTCGGCGGGGGTAGTGACGCTCGCCGCCAGCTCCTGTTCGGCGCCGCTGAGGCCGTCGGGGTGGCGGTGGATCCAGGAGGAGAGCCACGAGCCGATGTATCCGCCGCCGGACACCGTGGAGAGGTAGTGAAACCTGGCCAGCAGGCCCCTCCGGGCGAGGCCCTGCAACACTCCCAGCCCGAAGGACGCGCTGCGGATCCCGCCGCCGGAGAGGCACAGCGCGCTGCGAGCCTCGTCGTCGGGCAACTGGTGGACCAGGTGGTGCAGCGCCGCCTCCAGCTGGGCGGGACGGAGCGCAGCGCCCGGGGAATCGCGCACGATCCGGTCCATCTCCGCCTGCCATAGCTGGCGCCACTCCGGCTCGGTCCCCTTCGAATGCAGCTCGCGGAACTCGTCCTCGAGCACCCGCCAGAGCGGAAGGGGCTCTTCGGTGGCAACGCGCCGTGAATCCATGCGGTATCCCGCTGCGGGTGACAGGCTCAACTTGCACCCGTGCAATCAGCGAAACAACCCGGACAGAAAGTTCCGAGTTCGGGTGTTCCCCCGCGAACTTGATCTCGGAACTCGGAACTCTGAATCGGTCAGTCGAGTGCTCGGACCGTCGCGGCGACTCCCGCGGCCACCCGTTCCGGGATGTATCCCCCCTCGAGCAGGCCCACGATGGGCACCAGCGGCAGGCGTTCACGCAGCCTGAGGGTCAGCGCGGCGTAGTGCTCGGGCTCGAGGGTGAAGCCTCCCAGCGGATCACCCAGCATCGCGTCGTAACCGGCCGACAGCAGCACCAGGTCCGGACTCCAGCCCTCGGAGGCCGAGACGATCGCGGACCAGAGGTCCTCGTTATACATGTCCGCCGGCGCCCCAGGCCCGCGCGGCACATTGAAGACATTCCCCACCCCGCGCTCGTCGGCCATCCCGGTGCCGGGATACCAGGGGTGCTGGTGCAGGGACACGTAGCGCACGGTCTCGTCGTGCTCCATCAGCGCCTGGGTTCCGTTGCCGTGGTGCACGTCCCAGTCGATGATGAGCACCCGGTCACGGCCCATGCGCTGGGCCCGGCGGGCAGCCACCACGGCGTTGTTCACCAGGCAGAACCCCATCGCCCGATGGGCCAGGGCGTGGTGCCCGGGAGGGCGCACTGCGGCGAAGGCGTGTCCGGCCCCGCCCAGCGCATGATCGATCGCCGCCGCCACCGCGCCGGTCGCGCCCAGCACCGCATCCCAACTGGCGCCGCTGGCCATCGTGTCCAGTGACAGCACTCCTCCCCCAGCGTGGCTCATCGCCTCGAGCCGGACCAGGTGGCCCTCCGGGTGAACCAGCAGAAGGTCCTCCCGGCGACCCAGACGACTCTGGCGCAACTCGGCGTGCGGCTCGCGCGCCAGCCGCGCGAGGGTGACGGCCAGCCGCGCTGGAGTCTCGGGGTGGTCAGGTCCCGGGTCGTGGCGGATGCAATCGGGGTGGGTGTAGACCGGTACAGCCATCGGGCGGGACGCGCTCGTGCTCCCTACGGAGAAGGCGGGCGGCGCAGCAGCTCCCGGAGCGCCCGAGCCTCGTCAGCAATCTCGCGCCGGGCCCGGCGCAGCTCCTCCACGGTCCGCTGGTGGCGGCGCCAGAGGTGGACGGTGCCCACCGCCAGAGCCAGGCAGATCAGCCCTCCCAGCACCAGCGCGGAGCGACGACCCCAGAGCCCAGCCAGGCCAAGCAGAACGCCGTCGAGCGTAAGACTCCCGACGGCGACCCAGGTCATGGTCCGGCCCCGGACAGGGGCGTGCGGCGCGGAGGAGGGGGAGCTCAACGCACTGGGCGGCGGTGGCGGGGCATCACGATCAGCGCGGCGTTGGGAACCACCCCCGACTCGGCCAGCGACCGGCGCTCGTCGAGCACCTCGGCGCCGCGGAACTTCACCAGGTAGTCGTCCAGCGCCTTCCCGCCCTGGTGGGTAAGCGCCAGGGCACGCTGCTTGAGCTCGCTGACCGTGGCGGCGGGCGAAAGGTCGAGGCTCACCTGGTCCCAGGCGTCCTGCACCATCACCCGGACGGGGAGGGAATTCACGCCGCCCCCTCGGTCAGCTGCGGCAGGGTGGAGAAGAACCGCCCGACCGCCTGGTCGAACAGCAGGGTACCGGCGCGCACCCGGGTCCCCCCCGCCACTTCGGAGACCGAGATCGCGACCTCTTCGCCACCCTGCCCCCGCAGCGTCAGGTAGCTCGGGCCCTCCTTCTCCGGGAAGGCGGCGCTGCCCGGCACGCGCTCCTGGAAGAACCGTTTGGCCTGGGCGAGGACGCTGGCGCCGGAGAGCGAGGTAGTGGTTTCGTAGGTCATGGGGCTGTTGGCCTTTGGCCGTTAGCCGTTGGTTTGTCGCGGAACGCTTGGAGCCGGGTCAGGCCGAACTACGGTGTCGGCTGTACCACCGTCGCAGCCAACGGCCAATGGCCAACGGCTAATGGCTAACGGCACGCCAGATCGCAATCCCCGTCGGCTGCGCCGGGACCGGGATGGTGGCAACCACCTTGCGGCTGGCCAGATCCAGCATGTCCACCGCCCCCGGGTCGGCACCAATCGACTCCTGGCTGATAAAGGCGTAGCGCCCATCCGGAGAATAGGCTACGCCGTGCACGATCTTCTTGGTGGTCGGGATCCGGGCAACCTCGGTGAGGCTCTGCGCATCGATGAGGCTGAAGCTCTTGTCCTTCTTGTTCGTGACGATGATCCACTTGCCGTCGGCGGAGGGTTCGACGTTGTAGGCCCCGGCGCCGACCTGGATCTCCTTGGTCTTGGTGAGACTCACCGCATCCCAGACCTGCAGGGTGCCGGAGTGGTTGCAGGCGGCGTACAGCGTCTTGTCATCCGGCGACACGGAAACGAATGTGGGAGCGCAGCTCCCATCTCCCGCCGGCGCCGGCGGAGGCGCACTGGCCTGTGCCGCCGGCGCTGCATGATTCATGGCACCATGGTCCATGCCCGCCATCGCGTTCATGTCGTGCCCGCCACCGGTCTTCACCCGCCGTCCGATTCGAAGCGTGGCCACCTCCAGCTCCAGCAGCTCATCGCTGTTCATACAGGAGACATAGACCAGGGTGCCGGCGTGGTTGGATTTCACCCCGTGCGGCATGTCGCAGGCAGGCAGGTGGGTGATGGTGGTCATCGTCGGGGTGTGCACTACCGAGACCACGTTCATCCGCGGGTGATCCCCGTGAAAGTCGGAATTGGCGACAAAGGCCAGCTCGCCGTCCGGGGTCAGCCCGATGGTGGTGGGAAACATCTCCAAAGGCGCCCGCCCCACCAGGGTGTCCGCGGTGGCGTCCAGCTTCCACAGGGTCCCGAACGGAGTCCCATGGGCAATGGAGATGTAGTAGAAGCGGTTATCGGGCGAGACGGCCAGATTGTGCGGCCCGTCAATGTCCGCGGGCATGATCCCGACCGGGATCACTCGATCCTGGGTGAGCGTCCCTGCCCCCGGCTTGAGCCAGGTGACGATGTCGCCCGACTCGCTCACCACGCCAACCCGGTAGCCCGGGTCGCCCTGCGCGACCAGCGCGCCGGGCAGAAGCAATCCTGCGACCAGTGGTAGCATCCGCCGCATCACGTCACTCCTCTTGGTAAGGATCGGGCCAGGCGGATGGTAAGATAGCCGTTCGGCGCGCCGGTGGAATCGCTCAACCCCCGCGCCGGGCCGTCGCCTCGGCCGTGACCGGTGGCGTCCCGTCCCGAAACAGGTCACGCAGCCGAGCCGGCCGCCGCAGCACCAGGATGAGCTCACCCGGGGGAGGATCGGTGACCCCGGTCAGCGTCAGGAACAGCGGCAGGGTGGCCTCCGGCACCGTGGCCACGTATCCAACTCCATGCCAGTCGAAAAGGATCTCAGCCGGCCGCCGGTCCACCATGCGGTCCAGGAAAAAGTCATCCTCGATCCGGAAGACTCCCTCGGCCACCGGTTCGCCGTCCAGGTAGAACAGCGGGTCGAACGGCACTCCGTCTCCCCGGGCGAAGTTCTGCTCTGCCGCGCGATCGAACGCCTCGAGGTCGGGTGCCCGGGCCCGCCATTCGAGATGGTGCCGCAGCTCGTGGGTCAGCGTCTCCCAGACTTCCTCCTGCCAATCGAACGTCTCGTCCAGCTGCGCCAGCGCGGAGAACGACCCGTGGTACAGCACCACCCGGCTCTGAATGCCGGCCGGGCCGCCATCGCCCTCCGCCGGCAGGGGAATGCACTCCCCCAGAGTGTACACCTCGGCACGGGTGGGATGCGGGAGGGTCTTGCGGGATACTTCAACGCCCGAGACTCCGTCGAGGAACTCGGGCGGAACCTCATCGGCCAGACGGCGCACCAGGCGCTCGAAGTCGTCGAAGCGCATGCGAGAAGCTAGGCGGGAAGGCCGGAAGGTCCTCCGCTACGCCACTCTCTTAGGGCTCGTAGGTCAGGATCTGCAGACCCCCGGCTCCAGCGCCGACCACGGCGGTCTGCAGCAGGGCGCCCGTGGAGAGGTCGAACAGATCCACGGCGCCGGCTTCGGCGCCCTTCCCCTCGCAGGAGACCACCGCGTAGCGCCCGTCGGGGGTGACCTGCACCCCGCTCGGCACGGTGTGCGAGGTCTTGAGCTGAGCGGTCTCCTTCCCCGTCGCCAAATCGATGACACTCAGGGCCTGCGCCCCTTTCAGGGTGGCCAGAAGCACCCTGCCGTCATCGCTGATGGCGAGGTTGTAGGGGGTCTTGCCCGTGGCGATACGCCGGGAAATCGCCAGCGTGGCGGCGTCCACCTCCAGCACCTCGCTGTGCCGGTTGCAGGCCACATAGAGTTTCCTGCCGTCGGCCGAGGGCTGCACCCAGGTCGGGGCGCAGCTGTTGGCAGCACCCGAGGCCGGGGCATCATGCGACATCGGGCCATGGGCTTGCTGCTCCCCGGGCATCATGGCGGTGGCGGTGGTCATCACATGCTCGTCGCCCGGCTTTACCGACAACAGCCGGGTGATTCCGTACGAGGCCGGGTCCATCTCCACCAGCTTGTCATCCATCATGCAGGTCATCCATGCCCGGCTGCCGTCGCGCGCCACCCGCATGCCATGGGGCATCAGACAGGTCGGGATCCGGGCGATCTCCTGCATCGCCGGGGTATACACCACCGACACCGACGACGGCACCATGTCGCCGAACAGGTTGAAGTTGGCCACCCAGGCGTAGTCACCGTCGGGCGAGAAGCTGATGGTCGCCGGGAAGCGCGACAGTGCCACGATGCCAATCAGCGAGTCATTGGCGGTGTCGAACTTCCACAG
>Ga0326726_10000373_pt1 | contig 42557 bp, 31 predicted proteins | sample MHFenrmetagenome_2_FD_207603 | JGI IMG/M metagenome (GOLD analysis project Ga0326726, IMG submission 207603) | Lab enriched peat soil microbial communities from Michigan Hollow, Ithaca, NY, United States - MHF15MN | ecosystem: Environmental > Terrestrial > Soil > Wetlands > Peat | place: USA... | reverse complement strand
AACTGCTTGCCTTCCTCGTTCACCTTGCCCCTGCCGACGGCGACGACCTCCGCCTCCATCGGCTTCTCCTTGGCGGTATCCGGGATGATGATCCCGCCCTTCTTCATCTCGCCCGTCTCGAGGCGCTTGACCAGGATCCGATCGTAGAGTGGCCGAATCTTCATGACGTTCCTCCTGAATCCGTTGTGTTTGGAGTTCGGCGCACTCGCGGATCCGGAGGGCGCGTCGAGAAAGCCATGTTAGCACTCATCAGATGAGAGTGCTGATAATATTAGAGACGGGCTGATTGGCCTTAACATAATACCTGTCAATATGTTAAGCTAATTTGCTACCATAACCTCTATTCGCGACCTGGTATGGGCATCGCGACTTCCCGTTATTAGTTAACCGCCTCGCGCACTCGGCAACCCGCACGCACGCCGACTCGGTAGGAGATTCTTCATATGGAACCCACCACTGGAGTCTTGAGGATCGAGATTCGGCACAACACCACTTCGGATCGGGACGGAGAGGGAGAATGGGATTCGACCTTGAGCCAGTTCGATGCCGACACAAGCGTCTCGCAGCCCCCGGCGCGAGGCCGCGGCAAGCGATTCGAAGACGCGCTTCTGGCGGTGGCCAGGCAGATCCCCGGGTGGGGCGAGCCTGCAATGACGTTCGAAGCCGCCAGGGAGTTGCCCCAGATCGCCACGATCATGCAAACCCGCACGAACTGGGCGTTGATCGCGGAATCCGCGGGCGGTAGATGGACGGCGGCCTTTCTCTCTGGCGAGGTCGTCGTCGGCAGCATGACCCACGAACGGGCGTACGAGGCCATCGTCCGCGCCTTCAACCTGGCGCTCGTTGGCGGAGGCGGGTCGTGGGAGGGCTTGAAGCGCAAACCCGAGAGCTGCCTGGCACCTTGATCATTGACGGTGTACGAGTCGAGCAAGCTGGAATACGTACTCGTCCGCCTCGGCGAGCCTGTCCCTGGAAACGAGCGCCATGTGCGGCGGATGCGGGGACGCTGCGCCCGACGATGAGCCTCGGCCTCGCGCCTCCGGCTCCCCGGTGATGCGTCCCGCGCCGAGCGCGGATGGCGCCGTCGTCCTCGTCTAGCCGAGGACGACCGCGATCCGGTGCTCGCGGCCGTCGTCGGCCAGGGGAATTTCGCGCCCGGTGACCGGACCGCCGTCGAGAGAAATGCTCGTCACCCCGCGCATCGCGCCGCGGGGGTTCTCGACCGCGAGCCGGTAGCGCGCCGAGTGGTAACGAAAGTCGATCTCGTACCGGGGCCACGCGCGCGGGATGCAGGGATCCACGTGCAGCACGGTGCCGCGCAGCCGGAACCCCAGGATCCATTCGACACCGGCGCGGTACATCCACCCGGCCGCGCCGGTGTACCAGGTCCAGCCTCCGCGCCCCGCGTGCGGGGCCTGCGAGTAGACGTCCCCGGCCATCACGTAGGGCTCGACCTTGTAGCGATAGAGGCCCGAGCGCGTGCTCGCGTGGTTGATCGGGTTCAGGATCGCGAAGAGCTCGCCGGCCTTGTCGCCGTCGCCGAGCGCAGCGAAGGCGATCATGGCCCATACCGCGGCATGGGTGTACTGCCCCCCGTTCTCGCGCACGCCGGGGGAGTAGCCCTTGATGTAGCCCGGCTCGAGGGCCGTGCGGTCGAAGGGGGGCGTGAAGAGCAGGACGAGCCCGTCGCCTCGCCGTATCAGGTGCTCGTCGACAGCCGACATGGCGCGCCGGCCGCGCTCCGGATCGGCGGCGCCCGAGATCACCCCCCAGGACTGCGCGATCGAGTCGATGCGGCACTCGTCGTTGGTGGCGGACCCCAGGGGCGTTCCGTCGTCGAAGAAGGCGCGCCGATACCAGTCGCCGTCCCACCCGTCGCGCTCGAGCGCGAATTTCAGTGTGTCGGCGTGCTCGCGCCACGCGGCGGCGCGCCTGGATTCCCCGCGCTCCTCGGCCAGGCCGGCGAACTGGTAGAGGTTCGTCTGGAGAAACCAGCCGAGCCAGACGCTCTCGCCCTGGCCCCCCGCGCCCACGCGATTCATGCCGTCGTTCCAGTCGCCGGTGCCCATCAGGGGCAATCCGTGTCGGCCGACCGCCAGACTCCGGTCGAGCGCCCGGGCGCAGTGCTCGAACAGGGACGCCGTCCCCGAGGACTCGGAAGGCTGAAAATACCGATCGGTCTCCCCCGGCTCGAGCGGCGGCGCCTCGAGAAACGGGGCCGGCTCGTCGAGCACGCCGCGATCGCCGGTGACTTCGATGTAGTGGTGCGCCGCATAGGGCAGCCACAGGAGGTCGTCGGAGATCCGCGTCCGCACTCCTTTTCCTCCGGGCTCGTGCCACCAGTGCTGTACGTCGCCTTCCTCGAACTGTCGGGAGGCGGCCCGCAGGAGCTGCTCGCGCGCCAGCTCCCGCCGCGCGACGGTGAGGGACATGACGTCCTGCAGCTGGTCGCGGAACCCCCACGCGCCGCCGGCCTGGTAGAACGCCGCGCGCGCCCTCAGGCGGCAGGCGAGCGCCTGGTAGAGAAGCCAGCGGTTGAGCATGAGATCCATCGAGCGATCCGGCGTCCGGACCTGGAGGGCGGTGAGCGTGTCCTCCCACTCGCGCCGCACGGCGGCGAGCGCACGGTCGAAGTCCTGCGCGCGGTGCCGGACGACGAGCTGCCGCGCCTCGGTCTCGTCGCGTCCCTGGCCGAGCAGGAAGAGGACGTGGCCTCGTTGCCCCGGAGCCAGGCGCAGCCTCGTCTGCAGCGCGGCGCAGGGATCGAGGCCGGCGCCGGACCGTTGCGAAAGCGTCGCCCCGCGCGCCAGTCCCGCCGGGGCATCGAGCGCGCCATTGCGCCCCACGAACTCCGTCCGGTCGGCGGTCCACCCGGTCGCGCCCCCGATGTCGGCAAACGCGACGCGGCCGGCGTACTCCTCGTTCCAGGAGTTGCGCGCGAAGATCGCGCCCGTCTCGGGGTCGAGCTCGGTCACGATGAATGGAGCGCCGGCCGCCTTCTGCGGGCCGAGCACCCACTCGGCGTACGCGGTGACCGTGAGGGTGCGCGCCGAGGCTGACCGGTTTTCGATCGAAAGACGCGCGATCCGGACTGGGTCCTCTCGCGGCACGAGCATCGTGAGGTCCGTGGCGATCCCCCGGTGCTCGTACTCGAAGCGGCTGTATCCCTGGCCGTGGCGCGCGACGTACGTCCCGTCGCCTCGAATCGGCAGCGCCGTCGGGCACCAGATCTCCCCCGTGTCCTCGTCGCGCAGGAAGAGGGCCTCTCCCGGCGGATCGCTCACGGGATCGTTGGACCAGGGCGTGACCTGGTTCTCGCGGCTGTTGACCGCCCACGTGTAGCCGGAGCCCGACTCCGAGACGAGGCAACCGAAGGACGGGTTTGCGAGCACGTTGATCCAGGGCGCGGGCGTCGATTGCCGCTCGCCCAGAAGCGTGACGTACTCCCCGTGTTCCTCCGAAAAGCCTCCCATCCCGTTGAAGAACTCGAGGGGCATCGCCGGGGGCGCCTGGTCCACGATCGGCGGCCGCGCGGCGACGGGCTGTGCGGCCCTCGCGGCGGGCGCCCGTCGCAGGAGCCGGATGACCTGCTGCGCGAGCGTCCCGTGCCGCGAGAGCAGCACGACGCGAGCCGCCGCGGCGAGCGCGTCGCGCTCCTCCCCCGTCAGCAGCTGCCCGCGCAGGACGAAGATGCGCCCGGTCGAGTTCTCCGAGGCGACGCCGGGCGCGCGGGCGCCGGCCCGGACGAGCGACTCGAGCGCCGCGCCGAGCTCGGGTGAATAGGACGTCGGCTGCTCGTTCACGATCACGAGATCGACCGCGAGCCCCTTCATCCTCCAGTATTCGTGGGCGCGCAGGAGCTGTCGCACGATGCCCTGATCCTCGACCTGGTCGATGCGCACGAGCACGATCGGGACGTCGCCCGAGATCCCGCGCCCCCAGAGGGCCGAAGGGCCCCGGCGATTGCGCAGGAGCGTCTCGACGGGGGCCCGGAGAGTGGGGTCGGAATACAGGATCCGCGTCGCGAGCCGCTGGAAGAGATGCGCCTCGTCGGTGGAAATTCCCAGGTGGCGCAACTGGACCTGCGCCTGCGTCCAGGCCAGGCTGGAGACGCGATCGAAGGTGGCGGGGTCCCGATACTTGGCCGCGAGCGCGAGAGCGCCCTCTCGCGAATCGGCGACCACCGTCGACAGGTGCACGCGCGCCGTCGCTCCCGGCGCCAGGCGCAGCCGGCGGCGAAGGCTGAAGACGGGATCGAGCACGGTCCCAACGGTGTTCGACAGGGGCCGCCGCTCGGCGATCGAGATCGGATCCCGGATGGTTCGCCCCCGCCCGAGAAAGCGCGCTCGGTCGGTCTCGTACTGCAGCGTGCCGACCTCGTCTCCCTGCACCGTCATCACCTGGGCGGCCCAGACCGGTGCCTCGCGGTCGCGCGGACGGCGCCCGGCGACCAGCGCTTCGGTCCCCGGGACGAACTCGGTCTGAACGAAGAGGTTCGAGAAGGCGGGGTGAGCGGCGTCGGCCGCCGCCGGGGCGAGGACGATCTCCGCGTAGGACGTCACCTCGATCTCGCGCGGACGCGTTCCGCGGTTCGTCAGCGAAACCTGGCGCATCTCGGCGTCGTCCTCGGTCGACACGGCGACGCGCAGGCTCGTCGCGATGAGCGCGTCGCTGCGGTGGATTTCGACGCGGTCCTCCGAGTAGACCGCCTCGTAAGAGTCGGGCTCGACGCCGGCCGGCTGGTATCCCACCGACCAGGCCCTTCCGGACAGACCGTCGGCGAGGAAAACGTACGTTCCCCAGGGATCCCGGGTCGTATCCTCTCGCCACCGCGTGACATCGACGCCGCGCCAGCGGCTGTAGCCCGAGCCGGCGGCCGTCATCATCACCGAGTACCGGCCGTTGGAGAGCAGATGCGTGCGCGGGGTCGGGTCGTGCGGCGATCGGAAGCGGCGGAGGACCGGCGGGACGTCGTCGAGGACGTGGAGATCGTTGCGCGCCTCGCCGGCCCCCGGCCGGGCCACCGACACCGTGCGCGGCGTGCGTTCCTGGAGGAGCAGCTCGGTGGCCTGCACGGCCGGCTCCGCGCCGAAGCGGCGCCGCATCGTCGCCCCGAGCAGCACGTTGGCGAGCGCCACGATCGTCATTCCCTGGTGGTGGGCCATGTAGGCCTTCACGACTTCGAACCGCTCCCCCTCCGGCAGCCGCGACGCCGTGTAGTCGATCGATTCGTAAAAGCCGTAGCGGCCGAGGGCGCCGATGGAGGCGAGCCGCTGGAAATTGCGACTCGCGGCCGCCGGCTCCACCATCGCGGCGAGGGCCGTCGCATAGGGCGCCACGACGACGTCCTCGGAGAGGCCGCGCTTCAACCCGAGGCCGCTGACGCCGAAGTTCGAGTACTGATAGGTGAAGTGGACGTCCCGCGCGTTGTACGCGGCCTCGGACATCCCCCACGGCACCCCGCGCTCCTCTCCGTACTGGATCTGCCGCTGCACGGCCAGGCGATCGGAGTGCTCGAGCAGGCTTCCGGGCGGCGCATCGAGCACGAGATCGGGCATCAGGTACTCGAACATGGATCCCGACCACGAGAGCAGCACCGATCCCTTGCCGACGGGCGTAAGGGGGCGCCCGAGATGGAACCAGTGCTCGACGGGCGCGTCGCCGCGGGCGATCGCAACAAAGCTCGCCAGGCGCGCCTCCGAGGCGAGCAGGTCGTAGTGCCCGGGATCGAGCGACGCGTCCTGCGGGCGATATCCGATCGCGAAGAGATCTCGCGGCCGATCGTAGAGGAAGGTGAAATCCATGCCCGCGGCGAACTCGGATGCGGCGAGCGCGAGGGCGGCGAGACGGCTCTCGAGCGCCTCCGCCGGCTCCAGCGACTCGCGCGACGCACGACAGTCGCGCGCGTGGCTCGCAATGCACGCGCTCAGCGCCAGGGCCCACTCGAGCGCCGGACCGGCCCCGGACGGGTCGGCTTCGTGGCCGAGGGCGCGCACGATGTCGACCAGCGTGTCGGCCCGGACGGTGAGCGCCGCGAGCCGCGCCGCCCACTCGGCCGGCGTCGCCGGCACCGGAGCCAGCAGCGCGCTCGCCCCGTTCACGGCCTCCTCGAGCTGCCGGGACGTGACGACCCGGCCGGGGCCGCCCGCCAGCGCGCCGGCCCATCCGCGCAGCAGCTCGAGCGTGTCGGCGATGCCGTTGAACGCGCGCTCGCCGAGGACCGGTTCGCGGAGGCGCTCGAGGCAGGCCTGCTTCAGCGTGATCAGGTGCGCGGCCAGATTCCCGCTGTCCACCGTGGACACGTAGCGTGGCTCCAGCGGCTTGAGATCGTCCGTGCCGTACCAGTTGAAGAGATGCCCGCGAAAGCGCTCGAGGCGCGCGATGGTCGCCAGGGTGGCTTCCAGGCGGTCCGCCATCTCGACGGTTCCGATCCATCCGAAGTCGTTCGCGGCGACCGTCGAGAGCAGGCAGAGGCCGATATTGGTGGGCGAAGTCCGTCGCGCGATCTGCGGGAGCGGCACCTCCTGGTAGTTGTCGGCCGGCAGGCTCTGAAACTCCGGACCGGCGAACCTTTCGAAATAAGCCCAGGTCTTCCGCGCGATCGCGCGGAACTCCCGCGTCTCCACCGGCGAGAGGCGTGCGGACACGGCCTCGCCGGGAGGCAGGCTGATCCAACGCGCGACGAGGGGCGACGCGAGCCAGAGGACGGTGAAAGGCGCCGCATAGCCCCAGGCGTTCGTGCCCGAAGCCGCGACGAAGACGCCCGCCGCCGCCGCCAGGAGGAGAGCGCCGCGCATGCGCCGGTAGAAACCCATCGCTTCCAGATCGAGAGCCCGGTGCGCCTGCGCCGCCGGCACCCATTCGAGGAGATGGCGACGCGTGACGCCGAGACGCCACAGCGTGCGGACGATCGCATCGGCGCGCAGCCAGGCCGAGTGGGCGAGAAAGACGACCCGCAGAAGGGTTTCCGACAGTCCAATCGCCAGATCGGCGGCCAGTCCTCGGAAAAAACTCCTCTTGGCGACCCCGCGTCTCTTCGGGAACAGGCCCGCGACGAAAGACAGGAGCGTCGGAAGAAAGAGGACGGCGAGCACGTAGGCCGTCCACAGCCCGGCGGCGCCTGCGCCCGCGCACCACGCCGCGACGAGCGTCGCGTAGATCGCGGGCGCCGAGAGGCTGCGCCGGAGGTTGTCGAACATCTTCCAGCGCCCGATCGCTGGAATCGCGCCGGCGGCGCGCGTTGCCGGCGAGGCCCCGGTCGGCAGAAACATCCAGGGCAGCAGCTGCCAGTCGCCCCGGACCCACCGGTGTTGTCTCGAGGCGGCCACCCCGTAATGGCCCGGGAATCCCTCGAAGAGCTCCACGTCCGACACGAAGCCGGCCCGGGCGAAGAGTCCTTCGAACAGGTCGTGGGAGAGCTGCGTGTTCTCCGGCACCCGGTCGTCCAGCGCGCGCTCGAAGGCGTCCACGTCGTAGATGCCCTTGCCCGTGTAGATTCCTTCGCCGAAGAGATCCTGGTACACGTCGGAAACCGCGAAGGCATACGGGTCGATGCCGCGCGGGCCGGAGAAGACGAGCTGGAAGAGCGTCCCCCAGCCCGTCTCGGGCAAGGTGGGCGTCACGCGGGGCTGGAGGAGGGCGTGGCCTTCGACCACCCGCCCGGCGGCCGGATCGAACGCAGGGAGATTCAGCGGGTGGGCGATGGTCCCCACCAGCCGCCGCGCCGCCTCGCGGGGCAGGCGCGTGTCGGCGTCGAGCGTGATCACGTAGCGAATCCCGAGAGGCGCCGGAGAGGATCCCGGTTGGGGAGCCAGGAAGGACGTATCGGCTGCCCCGCGGAGGAGGCGGTTGAGCTCGCGCAGCTTGCCGCGCTTTCGCTCCCAACCCATCCAGACGCCCTCGCGCGCGTTCCAGAGCCGGCGGCGGTGAAGCAGCCAGAAGCGGTCGCCGCCCCCGGCCGCCGGCCCGTGTTTCTCGTTGAGCCTCCCGATGGCCGCTCGCGCCAGATCGAGCAGCGCATCGTCTTCGGGCAGGCTCTCGGTGGCCGCGTCGGGCCAATCCGACAACAGCGCAAACCGCAGCTGCGGATCCGCGTTGGCGAGGTAGTGGACCTCCAGCCTCTCGACCACGTCGTCGATCTCCGCCTCGTCGGTCAGGAGAACCGGGATGGCGACCAGGGCGCGCAGCTCGGCCGGCACGCCGCCGGGGAGCTCGAGCTTCGGCAGGCGCCGGGGGCCCAGCAGCCGCGCCACGAGACGATGGATGAGCGCGACGGCCAGATCGGAGGCGGGCACGGCCCCGAAGATCGCCAGAAGAAGAAGCGACGTCGGCGCAACGCCGGCGCGCGCGGAAAGAACCGCGGGCACCGCGAGAACCGCCAGCGACGAGATGGCGACCGCGGCCAGGTACAGGGGCGCCGCGTTGCGGATCCAGTCGCGACGCAACCACTGCCACACCGGGACGCGCAAGCCGAGGTCTTTCTCGAGCCTCGTCCGCCCTCTCGCGATCAGGTAAAAGCCCGGGTCGCGGAAGCGGGGGGCCTCTCCGGTCGCGGCAACGCCCGCCAACCGCACTGCCCGGCGCGCCACCTCGAGCTCGTCGTGCGGGCTTCGCCGCGCGAGCTCTTCGACGGCCTGGCGGTACCGGTCCCGCGTCGCGAAGTCCATTTCCGACACGCGGGTGCCCTCGCACAGGGTCTCGTGAACCAGGCTCACGCTCTCGAAGAAGTCGGCCCAGTCGGCCGACGACAGCAGGCGCATGCTCGTGATGACGTTGCGCACCGTCGCGTGATTCGCGATCTGCTCCTGGTGCTCGACGTGAACGAGATCCTCGGCTGACGTCCCGTCGCGGGCCAGGCGCCGGTCGAGCCACTCCAGCGCCGGAGTCACCGCGGGGTCCTGCTCGCGCAGCCTCTGGACGAGCTGGACCGCGAAGGCCTGCGAAAACCGCGCCTGCTCCAGCATCGACACCAGCGCGGCCGGCTCGGGCCTCGCCAGTCCGCGCACGCCGAGCAGCGCGTCGGCGATCGTGTCGGCCTCCTCGCGCGCGACGCCGCGGCCGGCCACCCGTTCCGAGAGGCGGCGCAGGTTCTCCACCAGGACCACCCGGAGAGAAATCGCCAGCGCCCACAGCTCGCCGATCTTGAGCGGCTGAACGCGCTGGTAGGCGCGCACGAACGACCGAAAGACGTCGAGCTCGATCCGACTGTCGGTGTGGGCGACGAACGACCAGGCCAGGCCGTACACGCGCGGAAAACCCTCGAGGGGGCCGGCGGACAGCTTGGGCAACTCGCGGTAAAAGCCGGGCGGCAGGTCCTCCTGGATCTCCCGCACCTGCTCTTCGACGATGTGAAAGTTGTTCAGCAGCCATTCCGCGGCCGGCGACACGGCGCGGGTCTGGCGGCTCGCTTCGGCGATCGCCCGGTGCGACCGGAGCAGGACGCGCGCGTTTTCGCGCAGGCGCGGGAGCAGCCGGCGCCCTCGCCGCTTCCCGGGATGAACGGCCTGCTCGGCCGCGAGCTCCCCGCCGAATTGCTCCAGGCGCTCGGCCGAGAACAGCTCGGCACGGATGGGGCTGGCAGGCGTCATCACCGTTTTCTTACCATGCCGAACAAATCCGAGCCGCGGGACGCCTCGGCCCGTGGAGAGCGAGCAAGCTCAGGCGGCGAGGATCGACCCGCCACGGCCCGTACGGCAATCCGACGTCCCGTCCCGTGCCGGCACGGTCTCGTTGGACCGGCCGCAGTTGGGACCATTCCATCTCGAGAGGGATCTCACCTTGCACCGACCGCGGCGACAAGCGACTTCAATCTCGATGCGATGAGGTTGCGGCGCCGGGCGTCGGCCAGGCCCCAGTCCCCCGTGCCGGAGCGAGTCGCGATCGACGTTCCCTTGAGCTCCGCGACGTCGGTCGTCCATCGGCGAAGGATCGTTCCCGAGCGCGAGCGCGGGGAGGGCGCGCCCGGGCGGGCGGCACAGCCCTGCGCATGCCGGGGCCGTCCGCAGGTTGCGCAATTCGACGGAGGGAGACCGGTACTCATCATCGACACCCACTTTCTTGCCGAGACCGGCGGCGGGCACTCGATCGTCTTGGGGAGTCGGGCCGTCGAGAGGAATCGGAACGTCGAACGGTATCACGAGAGCGCAATGGCACGCGTCGACCTCTCCGCTCATCGAGCACGCGCTTTCGACGAAAGGCTCGCGGTCTCAGCGACTCCGGCGGCGGCCTTCCAGCTCCTGCGCCCAGAATGGCGGCGAGGACCTGGAACGCGTCACGTGGAGGAGCGCCGATGGCCAGGTCACCACGCCGAACCTCGGGTTCTGACGCAGCCAGGGGTCAGCGCGTCTCGCGGAGCTCGCGGCGGGCTTCGATTGTCCGGGGGTCCGCCGCGCCGCGGTGCTTCTCGAGTCGGGCGGACGCCTCGGCCAGATCCTGGCGAGCCCGAGACGAGTCGCCCCGCGCCCTCGCCACCCGGCCGCTCGCGAGCAGCATGTCGTCAAGGCGCGGGTTCTCAGCGTCGGCCTTCCTCTGGACCAGAATCGCCGCCTCGAGGAGTGTACGGGCCTCCTCGAGGTTCGCGGCGGTCGGCTCCGAGGCGAGATCCACGGCGAGCTGATACCGGGTTCCCGCTACCGAAGGGCTCTCGCCGCCCACCGATTTCAGCTGGATCGCAAGAGCCCGTCGGTGTAGCACCGTGGCTTCCGTGGACTGTCCCCGTTGGCGGACGAGTTCGCCCAGCTGGTTGAGCGGCGCACGCAGTTGATCGTTCTCCGCACCGAACTGCGTCTCGATGCCGGCAATCGCTTCCCGCAGAAGCGGCTCTGCCCGTTCGAGCTCGCCCAGATGCAGGTAGGCGTTGCCGAGGTTGCCGAGCGCGGTGAGCGTGAGCGTGTCCTTGTCGCCGCGCGTACGGCGGAGTATCGCGAGCGCCTCCTCCAGGCGCACCGCGGCCTCCGAATAATGCTCCTGCGCGGTCAGGGACACGCCGAGCATGCGGAGGCAGGTTCCCGTCTCCGGATGGTTCAGTGGTCGGTAGATCGAGAGCGCCTCGGCAAAGGCGGCATCGGCCTCCGGAAAGCGCCGTTCGTTGACATAGAGAAGTCCGACCGCGATGAGCGTCTGCCCGAGGTCGGGGTGGTGGTCGCCCAGGCTCTTGCGCTGGGCCGCGAGCGCGAGCTGAAATTGCTTTTCTCCTTCGTCGCGCTTGCCGACGTAGGCAAGCACCTGGGCGAGGCTGTAACGCGCGGCGGCCGCCTGGGGATTGTCAGCCCCGAGGGTCTTCTCGAGGGCGGCGAGGGCAGCGCGATAGGTCTTCTCGGCGTCCGCGTAGTGATCCCCGGTCTCCTGGACGTTGCCGAGAAGCAGGAGGCCGCGCGCGGTCTCGATGTTCTGTTCGCCAAATCTCCGGCGTAGGGCGGCGACGACGCTCTCGGCGAGCGCGAGAGACTCCTTGCCTTCGCCGCGATCGACAAGGACACTCGCCAGCATCTCCTTCGCGCGAATCGTTTCGGCGCCGTCCGCGCCGTAGGAGGCGGACAGGATCGGCAGCGCTTCGCGCAGCTCCTTTTCGGCGGCGACCGACTCGCCACGGGCGAACCGCGCCTCTGCCAGCGTCACCCGGCTCTGGGCGGTCAGCGGGTCGGTGGGACCGAGGGCGCGGCGGCGTGCCGAAACGGCGCGCTCAGCCAGGGCCTGAGCTTCCGCGAGGGCGCCGAGGCTGCGGTAGATCTGGGAGACGGCGTCGTAAAGAGTGGCCTGGACGTCCGGCTCGCCGGAGAGCTCGCGGTCGATACTCCCGGTCCCGTCCGCCAGCAGCTCTCGCGCCGTGAGCGTCTCGCCCCGGCTCTGGTTGGGATCCGAGGCCTTGAAGAGTCGGATGAGGAACTCCTGAACGCGCTCGGCGCGGCGCGCGTTCGCCTGCGCGCGCCGGGCCTCCCACGCCGTTCCGGCGAGGCCGGCGAGAAGAGCCAACAGCGTCAGGGAGGCGGCGGCAACGCCACCGCGGTGCCGCCGCACGAACTTGCGGGCGCGATACGAAAACGTGTCGGGGCGGGCCTCGACCCGCAGCCCGGCCAGGTGACGGGAAAGATCCTGTCCCATCGCCGCGGCGCCCGGATATCGCCTCTCGGGCTCGCGACGCAGCGCTTTCAGGACGATGTCGTCGAGATCGTCCTGGAGAAGGGCCTGGAGTTTCGACGCGTCGCGGGCCGGAAAGGCCGCCAATGGGGCGCCGCGCCCGACGGCGTGGCTCGGCTTCTCGACGATTTCGCTTTCGACCGTGGAGGCGAGCCTGGCGGCCGAAACGCCGCTGCGCTCGTGCGGGAGGGCGCCGGTCAGGAGCTGGTAGAGGACGACGCCGAGTGCATAGACGTCCGTCGCCGTCGTGACCGGCTCCCCCAGGATCTGCTCCGGGGCCGCGTAGCCCGGCGTCAGCACGCGTTCCTCGGCCCGCGTGAAGCGGGTTGCATCGACGTCCTCGGACAGCACCTTCGCGATCCCGAAGTCCAGGAGCTTGATCTGCCCTTCCCGCGTGACGAGCACGTTGGACGGCTTGATGTCCCGATGGACGACGAGGCTTCTGTGCGCCGCGTCTACGGCCTCGCAGCACGTCGCAAGCAGGCGCACCCGCTCCGCGAGGGGGAGCTGCCGGGCTCGACAGTACTCCGTGATCGGCTCGCCCTCGACGAGCTCCATCACGAAGTACGGCCTTCCGTCCGACTCGCCGCCGTCGAGCAGGCGCGCGATGTTGGGATGCTCGAGCCGGGCGAGAACCTGACGCTCCTGCAGGAATCGGCGCCGGATGCCCTCGGAGTCGATGCCACGCTTCAGGAGCTTGAGCGCAACGCGCTGTTGGAACTGCCCGTCGCGCCTCTCGGCAATCCAGACTTCGCCCATGCCGCCTCGCCCGAGAAGCGATACGAGCGCATAGGCGCCGATCGTCTGGCCTCGCGCATTCTCCGGCTCCGGTCCCGGCTCCACGCCGAGGCGGGGAGCGTAGGCCGCCGCTCCCTCCTCGAGAAACGAGCCCGCCGCGGCGTCCGCATCAAGGAGATCACGGACTAGCCGGGAGAGCTCCGGGTCGGACTCGGCGAGCGCCGCGAGCCGCGGCTCGCGTTCGGCGGCGGAGAGTTCCACGAGCTCGACGAGAAGCACCGCCGCTTCGCCGGCGCGACCCTCTGAATGCCGAGTCACGGGTGGGCGTCCAGCCCCGAGAGGTCCCGGAAAAGAAACGCCCGGGCCGCCCGCCACTGGCGCCGCACCGTCCGGTCCGAAACGTCGAGCGTCTTTGCGATGTCCTCCACCGAGAGGCCCGCGAAGAACCGCCATTCCACGACCCTTGCGAGATCGGGCGCCGCCGTCTCCAGACGGCCGAGGGCCTCGTCGAGAGCGAGCAGCTCCTCGCTCTTTTCCGGAGCGGAGAAGACCTCGCCGGCCTCCTCGAGCGGAAGGCTGGCCCGGCCGCCCCCGCGCTTGCCCCGCAGCCGGCGTCGCGCATCGTCGATGAGCACCATCCGCATGGCTTTCGCCGTCGTCGCGTAGAAGTGGTAGCGGTCGCGGACCGACCAGACGTTGCCCCGGGAGAGCTTCAGGTACGTCTCGTGGACGAGCTCGGTCGTCGAGATGGTTCCGTGCAAGCCAGCCGACGCGAGCTCCCGGTGGGCGAGCTTGCGCATCTGGCCGTACACGGCCGAGAAGAGGCGATCTACGGCTCCGCGGTCCCCCGCCTCCACCGCGTGCAGCAGGCCTGTGATTTCGCCCGGCAGCGGCGTTTCCCCTTCCGGCGGAGGCGTTTGCGGGGTCATCCGGTAGGTCGGGAGCATAGCCCAGAGCGCCTGACCGGAGACCGAAACGCACGGTTCGACGCCCGTCCATGTCCGCTCCCGGGGCCTTTTGACGAGTTGGTGGGCAAGGGAGACATCCATGAGCATCCGCCGAACCCTCGTCCTCGCCGCCTTCCTGGCCCTCGCGCCCCTCGCGGCCACCGCCGCGACGTACACGGTCACCACGACCGCCGACAGCGGCGCGGGATCGCTGCGACAGGCGATTCTGGACGCCAACGCCAACTCCGGCGCCGACAGCATCGCCTTCGACATTCCCGGAAGCGGGATCCACACGATTACGCCCCTCACGGCCCTGCCGCCGATCACCCAGAGTCTGACCATCGACGGCTACACGCAGCCGGGCTCGTCGCCCGACACGAACCCCTTCGGCCAGCCCTGGAATGCGGTCGTGCTCATCGAGATCGACGGCGAGCACCTCGGGTCCAACGACGCCGGCCTCAGCGTCGCGGCGGGAACGTTCGTGGTCCGCGGGCTCGCGATCAACCGGTGCGGCACGGTCACCAGCGGCGCCATGTTCCTTCAGTCGGTGGCGACCGTCGCCGGCAACGTGATCGGCCTCGACCCGACGGGGAACTTCGCCCCCGGCGGCAGGCTCTCGCAGGGAACGGGCATCTGGAACGTCGCCGGCGCGAGCGTCCTGATCGGAGGCTCGAATCCCGCCGACCGCAACCTGATCTCGGGAAACGGCGGTCAGTTCAGCAGCGGGGGCATCTACGCGCAGAGCGGCGTGACGACGATCCAGGGCAACTACATCGGAACCGACGCCGCGGGAACCCTGCAGATTCCCAACATCCTCGGCATCAACTGCAACTTCGCCTCGGTCGTCGTCGGCGGAGCCGCGACGGGCCAAGGCAATCTCATCAGCGGCAACGGCGGCGGCGGCATCGGGCTCCAGGGCTGCACGGCCTCGACGATCCAGGGCAACCTCATCGGCACCGACGTGACGGTAACGGCGCCCCTCGGAAACCCCGCCGGCGGGATCGGCACGACGGGAGGATCCGTCGTGACGATCGGCGGTCTCGCAGCCGGCGAAGGCAATACGATCGCGTTCAACGGCAACGACGTCGTCGGGTCGGCGGGCCTGGAGATTGATACCGCCACGCGCGTCAGCATCCGAGGAAACCGCATCTACGGCAACGTGCCCCTCGGCATCGACGTCGGCACCTACAGCGACAACACCCTCGGTCCCACGCCCAACGACGACACCGAGGCCGACAACATCCAGAACTATCCGATTCTCTCGTCCGTGGACTACGGAGCTTCGACGACGGTTCACGCCGCCTTCCACAGCACGCCGTCGGCGACGTTCGACGTGGACTTCTACTCCAACCCCGCCTGCCTCTCGCACCCGCCGGCGCTCAGCCAGGGCCAGGACTTCGCGGGAACGACTCCCGTGACGACCGACGCCAGCGGCAATGCGACGATCGACTTCGTCCTGCCGGTCGTTCTCGCGGCCGGCCAGCCGGTCACCGCGATCGCGACGGATTCCACCGGCCGGTCCTCCGAGTTTTCGCAGAGCATCCTGCTTCGGACCGCCGTTCCACACGGACCCAACGGAACCAGCAACACGCTCTACGGCCAGCAGTTCGAAACCGGCTCGACCGCCACGGCGGGCGGCGTCCCCATGACCATCCAGAACATCCCGAACCCAAAGACGATCTTCGCGCTGATGCCGACGCTGCCGCCGGGCAGCGTCAATGACATCACCGTCACGACGCCCGCCGGCCTCACCGGCACGCTCAAGAATGCCTGGGTCGTCGACTTCAACGACGAAATCCTCGGCGGCGACTTCCAGGACTACGTCGCCACGCTCGTGGCCAACCAGATCACCGTCGGTGTGGGCGGCGGCAATTACGGGTTCAACGACAACATCAAGCGCCAGTCCATGGCGGTGTTCCTCCTCAAGGCCAAGCATGGAATCTGCTACACGCCGCCCCCCTGCACGGGCGTCTTTCTCGACGTGCCCTGCTCCTCGAACTTCGCTCCGTGGATCGAGGCCATGGGCGCCGAGGGAATCACCGGAGGCTGCGGCGGCGGCAACTTCTGCCCGTCCAGCCCGGTCCGCCGCGATCAGATGGCCGTGTTCCTGCTCAAGGGCGAGCATGGGTCGGGCTTCGTTCCGCCGCCGTGCACCGGCGTCTTCGCCGACGTCCCGTGTCCCGGCACGTTCGCCGACTGGATCGAACAGCTCAAGGCCGAGAACGTCACGGGGGGCTGTGGGGGGTCCAACTACTGTCCCTCGAACAACAACACCCGGGGACAGATGGCCGTCTTCATCGTCAAGACGTTCAATCTTCAGTAGCCCAGGAGGCCGAGGAGCGGGCCTTGACGTTCTCCGGCTTTCGACCAAGGAGACCTCGATGAAAACCTTCCGAATCGCCATCGCCGTCGTCGTCCTGGGCCTCGGAGCCCTGGCAGCTACCGCCAGTACCTTTACGGTCACGACCACCGCCGACAGTGGCGCCGGGTCGTTGCGGCAGGCGATCCTCGACGCCAACGCAAACGCGGGTGTCGATACGATCGCGTTCAATATCCCGGGCTCCGGCGTTCAGACGATCTCGCCGGCGACGAACCTGCCCGCGATCACCGAGAAGGTCACGATCGATGGTTACACGCAGCCGGGATCCTCGACCAACGCCCTGCCCCTCGCCCAGGGCTCGAACGCAGTGATCCTCATCGAGCTCGACGGTCAGGGCGTGGCGCCCAGCAACTACGGCCTGCAGTTGAGCGCGGCAGGAATCGTCGTCCGCGGCCTGTCGGTCACCCATTGGACCAAGCAGCTTTACGTCAACTTCCCGAACTGCGTCATCGCCGGCAACTTCATCGGGCTCGACCCCGCCGGCACCGTCCATCCCAATCCTGACCACGCCTCGGGCACCGGCATCATCATCTCTGCCGCGACCGGAACGCAGGTCGGCGGACCGAATCCTGCCGACCGCAACGTGATCTCCGGCAATGGCAGCGGAATCATCTGCAGCTCGGCTGGCACCGTCATCCAGGGAAACCTGATCGGTACCGACACGACCGGCACGCGCGCGATACCCAACACGACTGGCGTCACGCTCACCAACTCCGGGGCGGTGGGGGGTACAGGCCCGAACGAGGGCAACATCATCGCAGCAAACACCACGCAGCAGCTGACCGTCGCGACCGGCACCGTCGTTCAGGGCAACTTCATCGGCACCGACGCAACCGGGACGCTGGACCTGGGCAGCGCGGCTCCCGGAATCATGGTGAACTCTGGCCCCGCCACGATCGGCGGTATAGGTACGGGCGAGGGCAACGTCATCGCAAATAATCGAATGGGCGGCATCCTGGTCGATGCCGGCGCCGGTACGTCGATCCGTGGCAACCGCATCTACGACAATGGCTTCTACGGCATCGGCCTTACCAGCAGCGGCGGAAACGACTCTCTGGCGAACGACCCGGGAGACGCCGACAACGGCCCCAACGGTTACCAGAACTACCCGATTGTCACTTCCGTCGACTACGGCGGGTCCTCGACGACCGTGCACGCCATCTTCAACAGCAAGGCGTCGACGACCTACGACATCGACTTCTACTCGAACCCGCTGTGCCAGCCGCGGCCCGTGGCTCACGACCAGGGCCACGACTACATCGGCTCGATCCAGGTCGTAACAAACGCGGCCGGAGACGCCACGATCGATGCGACGCTCCCGGTGACCCTGCAGGCCGGACAAGTCGTCACGATGGTGGCCACAGACCCGTCGGGAAGCTCCTCCCAATACTCGCGAGGCCTGGCGCTTCCCGGCACCTGGGTTGGCAGCGCCGCGGCGCCGCGCACGGTCGGCCTCCTGGGCCAGAGCTTCGAGGATGGCGTCGCCGTCACGGTTGGCGGTGCTGCGGCAACGGGCATCGTCGTCAACAGCCCGAACTTCCTGACCATGACCGTTCCGGCCCTCTCGCCCGGCAGCGTCAACGACCTGGTCGTGACGAATCCGGGCGCCGGGGGCATATCGTCGACGGTCCGGAACTTCTGGATCGTGGACTTCAACGACGTTCTCGAGAGCAGCACCTTCTACTCGTTCATCCAGACCCTCGTCAGCAACGAGATCACGGCAGGAGTCGGCGGCGGGAACTACGGGCCCGGCCTCAGCATCAAGCGCCAATCCATGGCGGTGTTTCTCCTGAAGGCCAAGCACGGCGCCTGCTACGTTCCGCCTCCCTGCACGCCAGGGTTTTTTTCCGACGTTGCGTGCCCGTCCAACTTCGCCAACTGGATCCAGGAAATGGCCGCCGAAGGGATCACGGGCGGCTGCGGCGGCGGCAACTTCTGCCCGGACAGCCCCGTGCGCCGGGACCAGATGGCCGTCTTCCTGCTCAAGGCCCTGCACGGCGCGACCTTCACGCCGCCCCCTTGCGCCGGAATCTTCACGGACGTCGCATGCCCGAGCACGTTTGCAAACTGGATAGAGGAGCTCAAGGCCGAAGGCATCACGGGAGGCTGCGGTGACGGAACGACCTACTGCCCGTCCAACAACAACACCCGTGCGCAGATGGCGGTCTTTATCGACAACACGTTCCTGCTGCTTCAGTAGCGAGGCCCCGGCCTGAGCACTACGCGCGGCCGGCGTTCGCGACCACCGGCGCAGCACGATGAGTGTGCCTCGGTATCAGGGCGTGTAACGGGTGAAGAGATAGTCGCGAGCCTTGATGGGCTGATGGCACGGATAGCAGGTCGTGAGCTTTGCGTCGGCGGCCGGTTTGCCACCCTTGTCGAATTGGGCATACCCCCAGCCTCCCGTCGCGGCGTACTTCTTCGAGTCCTTGACCATGAACTGGAGGTACCACTCCGGGGGAGCCCCGGGAACGAACGATTGAGCGCGGCCGAAAACCTTGTTGTTCTCCTCCGACGGCACGTAACTCCAGGCGATCCGGGCGATGATCGCGCCGTCGGGGAACGGGAGCTTTCCTTCCCGGTACGCCTTGATGGCGATGTCGTTGCCCAGAATGGCGCGGATGTCGTTGAGGTTGCCTTCCTCGTGGGCAACGGAAACGAGCTTCCAGTCGCGGTATCCGGGGGGAATCTCCTTGACGAAGACCGGGGCCGCCTCCTGATCCGCGTGCCCGGATGCGGGAGCCAGGAAGGTGACCGCGACGGCCACAGTCGCAATCCCAGCGATCCAGAATGCGATCGGTCTCACACGGTGTCCGAGAATCGCCATCCCGAGAATTCGCGTCTTCTTCAAGCAGTCCTCCTTTTCTTGCGACCCACAGGACGTCAACGAGATGGACAGGGCATGCCGGCCTTGACCCAGATCTCGAGCGCTTCGACGAACTCCTCGTGCGACAACGGGGGCATCGTCCGCCCGGTGCCCGGGGTCCATGACCAGAGGACGAGCGGATCCGTTTTCATGTGCTCGATGATCTGCGCCCCCGTGCGCCGGCCTCCGTTGCGCGCCGGATCCTTCATCTGTTCGCAGATCTGCTCCCTGGTCCGGCCTTCCCAGAGCATCGACAGCGGCGCGAGCCGCCAGTCCGCCACGCCCGGCACGAAGCCGCCGGCCGTGTTCGTCGGCTGGTGGCACGTCTGGCACGGCAGCGTCGGGGCGCCGTGATCGTCCTTTCCGCGGACGACGAGCGGTTGATGAACGGTTCGGGCATCGCCCTGCCGGGGAGACTGGTCCTGGTGGCAGTTGAGACACCTCGGGGACATGAGAACGCTGGCGATCGGGTCGAACGTCGCGGTCGAGGCCGTCTTCGCCGCGTCGCCACCGCTGACGACCGCCAGGAGGCCGACGATCGATGTCGCAAGGATCTTCATCGCACTCTCCTCAGGCCGGGCGGAGTTGGTTCTCCAGGGGGAGCTTTCGAATGCGCTTCCCCGTCGCGGCGAACACCGCGTTGGCCAGCGCGGCCCCGGTCACGGCGGTGCCCGGCTCGCCGATTCCTCCGGGCGCTTCGAGGTTGCGCACCAGGTGGACCTCGATCGACGGCGCCTCATTGATCCGGAGTGCGCGCACGTCGTGAAAATTGGACTGCTCGACCCGGCCGTTCTTGAGAGTGACTTCGCCCCAGAGGGCGCCGCTGATTCCGAAAATGATCCCGCCTTCGATCTGCGCCTTGACCGTGTCCGGGTTCACGACCGTGCCGCAATCGACCGCGCAGACGACCCGGTGGACGCGGACTTCGCCTCCCGGAGACACCGAGACCTCGGCCACCGCCGCCAGGTAGCTGCCCCACGAGCAGTAGAGGACCGAGACGCCGCGGCCGCGGCCTTCGGGGACAGGCTTGCCCCAGCCCGACGCTTCCGCGGCGACGTCCAGGACCGCCCGGGCGCGCGGCGATTTGCCGAGCAACGCGCGGCGATAGGAGACGGGATCCTGCTTCGCGGCTGCGGCGAGCTCGTCCATGAAGCTCTCGATCACGAAGTTGTTGTGCGTGTTTCCGACGCCGCGCCAGAAACCGGTGTTCACGACCGGCTCCTCGTGGCGCACGTATTCCACCCGGATGGCGGGGATGTCATAGAGCAGCTGCACGGCGCTATCCACCGCGTCTTCGTCGATCCCGTCCTTGAAGACCGGCGGCGCCCAGCGCGCGAAAATCGAGGGCCCCACGATCCGGTGCATCCACGCGACCGGTCGACCCTGCGCATTCAACGCCGCCGAGATGCGGTCGTAGTAGTACGGCCGGTAGACGTCGTGCCTGATGTCTTCTTCGCGCGTCCAGATCACCTTGACGGGGCCCTCGACCTGCTGGGCGATGCGGACGGCCTGGGGGACGTTGTCGACCTCGAGCCGCCGGCCGAACCCGCCGCCCAGGTAGTGGTTGTGCACGATCACCTTCTCGAGCGGCAGACCGGTGACCCTCGCGGCCCCTTCCCGGACGCGGGGAAGGATCTGCGAGCCGGTCCACACCTCGCAGCCGTCGGCGCGGACGTGCACCGTGCAGTTCATCGGCTCCAGCGCCGCATGCGCGAGAAAGGGAGCTTCGTACACCGACTCGATCCTGTTCGGCGCGCCGGCAAGCGCCGCGGGGGCATCGCCTTCGTTGCGCGCGACCACGCCCGACGTTCGCGAGGCCGCCGCAAGGCCCTCGACGACATGGGCCGTATCGATTCTGCCGTTCGGCCCATCGTCCCAGCGGATCTCCAACGCCGCCAGTCCCTGTTGGGCGGCCCACATGTCATCGGCCACGACCGCGACCGCGTCGTCGAGTCGGACGATCTGGCGCACGCCCTTGATCGCCTTTGCCTTGCCGTCGTCGACGGAGGCCACCTTGCCGCCCAGCACCGGGCTCGCGGCGACCGTGGCGATCTTCATTCCCGGAAGCCGGACGTCGATGCCGTACTGGGTCTTCCCGTTGACCTTCGCCGGAGTGTCGAGCCGCCTGGCCGGCGTCCCGATCAACTCGAACTCCTTCGGGTCCTTCAGCGCCACGCCGGCCGGCACCGGCTGCTTCGCGGCCTTGCCGGCCAGCACGCCGTAGGAGAGCGTGCGGCCGGTTGGCGTGTGAGTCACGACGCCCTTCCGCGCCCGGCACGACGCGGCATCGACCTTCCACGTCTGCGCCGCCGCGGCGACGAGCATGGTCCGCGCCGTGGCGCCGGCCCGCCGCAGCGGCTCGTAGAGGAGCCTCACGGAAGTCGAGGCCCCGGTGACTTGTATCCCGAAGCCCGGAAGCCCGTACAGCTTGTCGTCCGGCGGAGCATGCTCGAGGTGGACCTGATCCAGTCCGACCTCGAGCTCTTCGGCCAGGAGCATGGGCATCGAGGTGTACGTTCCCTGTCCCATTTCGACCTGGCACATGATCAGGGTCACGCGCCCATCGCTGCCGATGCGGACGAACGCGTTCGGCGCGAAGGCGGGCCTCGTCCCCTGCGCGGTCGCCGCGAGTGCGCGGGGCAGCGCGTCGAGATGCCACGCCAGCAGGAGTCCACCGCCCGCGGCGGCGCTGGCGACGAGGAGCTGACGGCGGGACAGGTCTTGCATCTTCATCCCTCCTTCCGGGCCGTCGCCGGAAGACGCGCCGCCAGCTTGATGGCCTCGCGGATGCGGGGATAGGTGCCGCAGCGGCAGATGTTCCCCGACAGCGCCCGGTCGATGTCGATGTCCGTCGGAGCCGGTATCTGCGAAAGCAGCGCGGCGGCCGCCATGATCTGGCCGGACTGGCAATAGCCGCACTGAATGACCTCCATCTCGAGCCATGCCTGCTGCACGGTCTTGCCGATCGGGGTCTCTCCGATCGCCTCGATCGTCGAGATCGCATGCCCGGCGGCGGCGCTCACAGGCATCACGCAGGACCGCCTCGGGATCCCGTCCAGGTGCACCGTGCAGGCGCCGCACAACGCGGCACCGCAGCCGAACTTGGTCCCGTTCATGCCGAGCCGATCGCGCAGGACCCACAACAACGGCATCTCGGGCGGCGCGTCGACGACGTGCGCCTTTCCGTTGATCTTCAAGGTGACCATCGCTGTCCCTCCACGGCCGGGGCGCCCGTCAGTGCCCGGAGCCGCCCGTGTTCCGGGGATCGTCCTTCGGATTCACGTACTCGATGCCGAGCGGCCCGATGGCGGTGACCTGCGTGACGTATTCGCCGGACCTGGCCCAGTGGAAGTGGGACGTGTTGCCGGGCAGGACGACGACGCTGCCGGGCGGATACGCCTGCAACTTGTCGGGATCGAATCGATCGCCCAGGCCGATGTAGAAGACGCCGGAGATGACGGTATAGACGCGGTCCTCGGGATGACGGTGCGGCATGAGCTTGACGTCGCGAGGCACCTTGACCCGCACTACGTAGGGCGCAGCCTCCGACGGCCTGCCCACGACGATGGCCAGACGCACCGAAGACGGGAAGGCCGGGAACGGTCTCCAGTCGATGTCTTCGGCCAGGGTCGCCTTGAAAACGTCCTGTCCCGGCTGATGGGCGCGAGCTGCTTCCCTCGTCGCCTGCGCGCCGGCCGCCGTCTGCTCTTCGGTCATGGAAACCTCCCGTTGACCCGGCGAAGACCCCACAACGTGAAACGCCAGGCCCGTTCCGGCGATTACCGACGCGACGACGATCCATCGACTCGTCTTCAAGAGGCCCCCTTTCGTACGCCGAGTCACCGAAGGGGTCGAAACGCGGCGCGGAGGTCGGCCACGAGGAACTCGGGCTGCTCCCAGGCCGCGAAGTGCCCGCCCTTGGGCCGCTTGTTGTAATAGATCAGCTTGGGATAGGCCTGCTCCACCCAGCTGCGCGGGGCTTGATAGAGCTCGTCCGGAAAGGCGCTCACGGCCACCGGAACGGTGACGTGCTTGGGGGCGAAGAAGGCGGCGTTGTTCTCGGCATAGAGACGAGCCGACGAAACGCCGGTGTTCGTCAGCCAGTAGAGCGTGACGTTGTCGAGGACGTCGTCTCGCGTCAGGCCCTCGGGCTTTCCGTCGAAGACGCGGGCGATGAGGGCGTAACTGCGATAGTCGTGGTCGATCATCCAGGCCGCCAGGCCGACGGGGGAATCCGCGAGCGCGTACAACGTCTGCGGGCGGTACTTCATCTCCTGGGCGTAGCCCAGCCCCTGCTTGTAGAAAAAGGCGAGCTGCTCGTACGCCCCCGCTTCCTCGGCGGAGAGGCCCGCGGGCGCAGGGGCGCCGGCGAAAGCCGCCTTGTCGATGTCGGGGGGAACGGCGCCGGGCATGTTGGTGTGAATGCCGATCAGCTCCGGAGGCGCCAGCACGCCGATCTGATCCGTGATGAGCGCACCCCAATCGCCGCCCTGCGCCGCGAACTTCGTGTATCCGAGGCGCTTCATCAGGACGACCCAGGCGCGCGCGATGTGCGGCGGGTCCCAGCCGGTCGCGGTCGGCTTGCCGGAAAACCCGTAGCCCGGCATGGAGGGAATCACCACGTCGAAGGCATCCGCCGCGGTCCCGCCATGGGCCGTGGGGTTCGTCAGCGGATCGATGATCTTCAGCTGCTCGCTGATGGAACCGGGCCACCCGTGCGTGATGAGGAGCGGCAGCGCATTCTTTTCCTTCGAACGGACGTGGATGAATTGAATGTCGAGCCCGTCGATCTTCGTCACGAACATCGGAAGGGCGTTCAGCTTCGCCTCGCACTTGCGCCAGTCGTACCCCGCCGCCCAGTACTTCGCGAGCGCCTGCATCGTCGCGAGCTGCACGCCCTGCGATTGATCCGAGACGGTCTCCCGCTCGGGCCACCTCGTCGCCACGATGCGGCGATGGAGGTCGGCGAGCTGCTCGTCGGTCGCATGGAAATGGAACGGGCGGATGGCGGTATCGGCGGCGGATTGCGCGTGGCAGGGGGCGGCGAGCAGAACGAGGGCGACGACACGGGCGACGCGGGACAAGCGGCGACGGGCGATGCGAGAGGGGCCAGGGCCGGGCCCCGGGGTGTCGAAGGCAGCAACGGGAAGGCCGGGTTCGATGGCGGTCATGGTGAATCCCTCCTCTGGTGCGTCGGGCTCAGGAATCGAAGCAGGCGGGCTGCGGGAAGGTGGCGGGAGAAGTGCCGAAGGCGATCGGGGCCTCTCGAACGGACGGCGCCATCGCGAGGGCGAGGCGTACCAACAGAAAGCTCATGCGACGGTCTCTTCGCTACGGCAAGAGCCTATAACTCGATCGGGCGAAATGAGTCAAATAATCTTGTTGAGCGATCTCGCTCGGAGTTCTAACAGCGGAGGCTTCACAACCGCTGTTTGGACACTGCGAAGTTCTTGGACCACCGGGGCACCCGAAGGACTGGGCTGCATTCCAGCGGGGGTTCGAGGCGTCAGGTTTCGCCTCCCGTAGCCGCCAGATCGCTCCGCTTTCGCTCCACCTGGGACCGTGCTTCGCGAAGGGCTCGAGCTCCTTCACGTGAGGTCGCAGGTCGAGCGGGTCGGCTATTGAACCGGCATCACGCCCCAACACGGAACGCTGTCTTCCCACTTGTTGTGGGTCAGGCGGATCGGTTCAGACGCGCCATCGACGGGCGCAAGAAAAATCTCGCCGTACGGTTGTGATTCGCCGTTCGAAAGCGGGCCTTCGTCATTCAGCCAGGCGCGCCTGGACGCGAAAACGATCCATTTTCCATCGGGCGAAAAACGCGGGTGCACGCTCGGGAAATACTCCTGAAGGAGCCGCGGGCTGCCGACTGGTTTGCCGTCCTTCAGGTCCTGGGCGTAGATCTTGAAGGTCGAGAACGCGATCATGTCTCCATTTGGGGAAATCGAAGGCATGGTGGCGATGCCGCCGGCAGGCTCCGTCGCGACGCGGCGCGCCTCTGTGCCGTCGGAGTTCATCAAGTAGATCGCCTTTTCCCCATCGCGGGTGCTACGGAAGGCGATCTCACGGCCGTCGGCCGTCAGGTCGGGAAACGCGTTGTTGAGCAACCTACCGTCGGTTAAATTCTTCGGATTCGACCCATCGCCCTGGACCGTCCAGATGTCCACCACTGCGTCGTCGGGCGCAAAGGGCTGTCCCACCGTGAAGGCGATCAAGTCCGAGCGGTGCGCCCAACTCGTTGCCCAGACTTCCGCGCCCTTTGCCGGACGGAACACCTCCCGCTCCCTCGAACCGTCGAAGCTCCTGACGACCAAGCGCGTGTCGATCAACTCGCCCGCCGTCGCCGACTCACTCGAAACGAACTCGAGCCCGCTCGGGCTGATCGAGCAAAAGAGGGAGTGCACCGGCTGAACTTCGAGAACGCGGTCTGGCAGCCGCACTTCATCGTGAGCGTCGGAGAAGACCCTCGGCCCCCCGAGATCCGATCCCTGCCCCGTGCAGACCATCCTTCCGGTGTGACGATCGAACTCCGGGCCCTGGCAGCTCGGCTGCGCTTTGCCTTCCAATCGAACGTCCGATCCATCCGCCTTCACGGACATTATTTGAAAGCCGTCGGACCTCTTCATGGTGAACGCAACGCGGCCATCGCGCATGACAGCGGGTGAGAAAGCCGCAAGGTCTTTTGGCGTGAGCGCGCGCGGGTGCCTGCCATCGGAATCCATTGCCCAGATCCGGAAGCTCCCGCCGTCCCGGTCGGAATAGAAATAGAGAGTCCTGCCGTCGTGGGACCATGCTGGAGAGCCGTTCATCGCATCGGTCGTAGTCAGCCGTCGCGGTTCCGATCCGTTCAGCTTAGAGACGTAAATCTCGGCTTTGTACGGATACGGCTCGAAATGGTCGCGATCACTGCTGAAGGCAACTGTCTTGCCGTCTGGCGAAACGGCGGGCCGAAAATCGCCGGCCGGGTTATGGGTCAAGTTCCTGGCCTCAGACGCCGCGGCGGTATCGTCCGGACGGAAAGGCACCGCGAACAAATCCGCGTTGCCGGCGCGGTCGCTCACGAAGAGCAGCATCTTGCCATCTGGCGTGAACGCGGGCGCCGCATCCATGAACTGCCCGCGAGTCAACTGCCTCGGCGAACCGGGATGCGCGGTGTCAATCGCGTAGAGGTGGGGATTGCCGGAGCCCTCCGAGCAAAACACCACCCACCGGCCATCGGGCGAGAAGGTCGCGTCGTAATCGAGAGCGAGTCCCGATGTAATCTGCCTCGGCGGCGATCCTTCCTCGACAAGGAACAAGTGCCAGTTGGCGGGGCGACGCGTCGTATAACAAATTCGCTCGCGCGGCAGTTCGCCGCTCACCAGCAGCGTCACGGTCAGCAGCCATACCGACCCGGCCATTGATGCGATCTTCGGTTTCAACCGTCTTCCGGGCATTTTGACCCAACGCCAAACGGATTCGATCACGAATCGCTCCACCTGAGACATCGGCCATCCGAACCGCAGACGTCCCACGAGGCGATCTCCCGATTCTCTCGGCCGGGCAGATCGTCGCTGCCGACGGACGGCTGGCCGCCGGGAGCGACCTGCAGATCGACGAGTCGGCGCTCACCGGCCGACCCTGCTAGCGCAGATAACCCGCGCGAACGCCTTGGAGAACCGCCCTGGTGCGATCTCGCACTCCGAGCTTTGACAGGATGCTGGAGACGTGATTCTTCACCGTACCTTCAACGACGTTCAGGGCCCGGGCGATCTCGCGATTGCTGTATCCGCCAGTCATCAGGCGTAGAACTTCTATTTCCCGGTCGGTCAGGGGGTCAGCTGGATCAAGGCGAGGGAAGTCGCTATGGACGGCCTCGAGGCCACGCACGACGCGCTCGGAAACGATCGGCTGGACGGCGGTGCCGCCGCCGGCGACGGTCCGGATGGCGCGCACGAGTTCCGAGAGCGAGACATCCTTCAGGAGATATCCCTTCGCCCCGGCGCGGAGACCTGCGAGGAGCAATTCGTCATCGTCGAAGGTCGTCAGAATGATTGTGGGCGGCAGGCAGGCCCGGCTGGCGAGTCGCCGCAGAACCTCGAGGCCGGAGAGCCGTGGCATGCCCATGTCGAGCAGGACGACCTGGGCACGTGAGGAGGGGATCGCGGCTATCGCGTCCTCTCCGTCCGCGGCCTCGCCGGCGACGACAATCTCCCCATCGAGGGCGAGGAGGCTCCGGATCCCCTCGCGCACGAGCGTCTGGTCTTCGACGAGAAAGACCCGGATCACGACGACCCGCCGGTGCCCAAAATAGGAAGGACCGCGGTGACATGGAAGCCCCGACCGGGAGCCGTATCGAAAGAGAAGGCACCGCCCCGTTGTTCGAAGCGCTCGCGCATTCCGGAAAGCCCGTGCCCCGAGCATACGGCTGTGGCTCCGCGGCCATCGTCGCTCGCGCGGATCTGGATGTCATCTGCGCGCCTTTCGACGTCGAGCCACAGATTCTCGGCCCGGGCGTGGCGGACGGCGTTCGTCACGATCTCCTGCGCGCAGCGCAGGAGAACCTCGCCGACAACTGGGTCCTCGACGGTTAGACCCGGAGTCAGGGCGATGTGAATGTGCGGGTGCGGGATGCCGTCCGCGAGTCTACGCAAAGCGGCGGGCAGATCAAGAAGATCGCTCTGGCGGAGTGCGCTGACGACGCTGCGGACATCTCCGAGGAGGAGCTTGGTGACGGATTGCGCCGTCTCGATGCAAGAACGGGCTTCACCCTGGGTCCGGTGGCTCGCGATCTCGAGATTCAACGAAAGTGCAGTCAGGTGGTGCCCGAGCAAATCGTGGAGATCGCGAGCGATGCGGGCGCGTTCGGCAATCCGCGTGCTCTGGGCCAGCAGCTCCCGCGTGGCCTCGAGCTGGGCATTGGAAGCGGCGAGCCGTTCTCTGGCGGCGGCCTCCTCGGCGAGGAGGCGTGCCGTCGCGTCGGCGATGAACTGAAATGGAAGGTAAGCGAACGCGAGAACGACGCCCCAGTGCCAGCCCCAGTGAAGCCACATGATCGCCAGCAGGCCTACGCTCTGGAAAGCGATCCAGCCTGCGGCGGCCGACTGGCGGAGGACGCCTCCGAGCTGAAGCGCGACCAGGACGAGCAGCACTCCCTCGAGACCGAAGCATGGGGGCAGGGCGACGAGCGCCATGACGGCCGTGGTTTCGCCAGCGACGAGCGCGAGCGTTGCCGACCGACTTGAGCCTTTGCGTCTCGAGGTCGCCATCCCGAAAGCGACGCCGAAGAGCAGGAGGGAGGCAATCCAGGCCACGAGTGCGAGTGAATTGCGGTCGCGCGCGGGTGCGAAGAGCTGCAGGACGAGGACTGGCAACCCGACCGCGGCCCAAACCGCGAACCCGCCGCGTCGGAGCAAGCGTCGGTAGTTTTCGCGGTAAACCATCGGGGCCCTTCAGTATAGGTCGGGGCGACGGGCCGGACCCCTGCCGGAAGTCATGGTCTGGCGCGAATCCCGGGAGTCATGACCTCCGACACATGTGCGGCCTTCGTCGCTTTCGTAGGGTGCCACTCACGAAAGGAGATTCGTCATGAAGAGAAAGTTGGTTCCAGCGTCGCGCGTCTTGCTCCTCATTGCCGCCGTAGTTGTCGGGCGTCCCTTTCTTCGCGCGGAAGAGAAGGTCGCCGAGGTCACGCTCGAGGGCACTGTCGTCGACATGCATTGCTTCGTCACACATGGGGTCCACGACGCCACGCACACGGCCTGCGCAAACGCGTGCATCGAGCGCGGGGTGCCGGCGGGGTTCCTCGCGAAAGACGGCACCCTCTACCTGCTCTTCGCACAGGAGCCGTTCTCGGTAAAGGACCAGGTGAAAAACCTCGCGGATGTTCCGATTCGGTTGACCGGTACGTTGGTGGAGCGCAATGGAGTCAGCGGCATACAGATCAAATCGATCGAAAAGGCGAGGTCCTAGGTGGTACCGTCGCGCGCACTCCTCGCTCTGTATTTGTGCCTGGCTCCCGCGGGATTGCAGGATTCGAAGAAGGCGACTGAGACCGTCCTCGTCACGCACCGGGTCAGGGAGGGAAAGGAGGCCGAGTACCTGGGGCTGCTCGCGCGCGAGTGGTCAACGCTACGACGCCTAGGCTTGGTTTTGGAGCGGCCGCACATCATTCTGCGAGGCTCCGAGGAGCAAGGCAAGACGATCTTGGTCGAGATCCTGACCTGGAAGGACCACGAGACGCCGGACAACGCGCCGCCGGAAGTCGAGCAGATCTGGAGCGAGCTCGAGGGCCTCGCGGAGAAGCGTTTCGGCCACCGCGGCATTGAATTTCCGGAATTCGAGATTGTCGCCATGGAAGATTGCGGCTCCGGAAGCATCCCTCGCTAGGGAGCTCCCCGCTTTGGAGCCTAGTCCACCGTGAGTGCACCGGTCCGTAGCGATGAGCATCAGCATCCACCGAACCCGTGCCATGTTCGACCGCTACGACATCTCCTCAACCCGAGATCGGAGAGAGGCGTTGCGCCGTACCGAGGCCTACGTCCAGTCGTTACGCGAGGGTGCAGAGGTCAGCCACCACGATGTGGTCACGCCTATCAATTGCGGCGCAGACACGGACAAAAACACGGACAGATAGAAAAACGGGTTAGGCCATTTTGAACCTAACCCCTTGATTTGCTTGGTTGCGGGGGAAGGATTCGGCTGGTGTAGGCCTGAGTCGGCTGGAAACCGCCCGACTCTCGCCCGACCGAGTCCGTTGAACTGCTCGCCATCGAAACCGAACTCGCTGACGCCTTGCTTCTCGTCTTGAGCGAGGTGCTGACCCATCTCGTACTGCTCCAGCGCGCCCGGACTGGAGGCCGAGGAAATTGATTTGCTGGTATTTGCCGAGCGCCAGTATCCATCGGACCGGTTCGGGACGACCGAAAGGCGAAAGCGCCTCGCCCAGGGGCTCAAAACACAGACGTATCGGCAACACTTGCAAGAGTCCCGCTGGGGTTCGTGTAGGTCTTGACGGCTCTCGTTTGGGTGTCCATGACTGTGATCGTGTACTGGACGTCGGAGAGGGCGCCGTAGAAGACCCAGAAGTGCCCGTTGATAGCCCGGCCGTCGAGGACCTTGATGACGAACTCGACGTTGTCGCTGTTGAAGAACCAGAAGTAGCCCGTATCGCCGGTGAGGGCAACCGCCGTGCCGTGACCGGCGCGGCCCTCGCTCGGCACCTCCCACTCGACGGTCACCTGAAAGCGGGCCTGGTTCAGGCAGAGTGTGGTCCCGCCCGGCGTGCAGGCTTCAACGGCGGCAGCCTTCGGCGTGACGACCGCCTGTGTCAGCGACGCGTACGGACCGTACCGCTCCCCTGTCAACCGTGTCTCGATTTCCTCCACGGAGGCTGCCGAGGGCGGCTCGAGGCTCGCTCCAGCCGGGCTAAACGCCGAGGTGTCGGCAACGCTGGCGAGCGTCCCGGCGGCGTTCACGTAATTCTTGACGGCGCCGGTGACACTGTCGGTGACCGTGATCGCGTATTGGACGTCAGAGAGGGCGCCGTAGAAGACCCAAAAGTGGCCGTTGACACCCCGAGCGTCAAGAACCTTGATGACGAGCTCAATGTTGGCGCTGTTGAAGAACCAGAACTGGCCCGTGTCGCCGGTCAGCGCGACTGCAGTGCCGATACCGCTGCGCCCCTGCGACGGCACGCTCCAGGCCACGCGAACCTCGAAGCGGCCGCCACTCAAACAAAGCGTGGCCGAGTCGGCGACGCACGGCCGGGGACCGGCTAACCTGATCTGCCCGATCTGGTTCGTGCCAGGCTCGGTGAACCAGAGGGCACCGTCGTGGCCGGCGACGATCCCGCTCGGTTGGCTGTTGGACGTTGGTATCGTAAATTCGGCAATGGTGCCAGAGGTGGTGATCCGCCCGATCTTGCCTCCGATCGCCTCGGTGAACCAGAGGGCGCCGTCCGGGCCGGAGGCGATCCCGGTGGGTACACTGTCGGGAGTTGGGACCGCAAACTCGGTGATGTTGCCGGAGGTCGTGATCCGCCCGACCTTGTTTCCGCTTCCCTCGATGAACCAGAGAGCATCGTCGGGGCCGGCGATGATCGAACCAGCGTTGCTCAAGAAGGTCGGGATTGGAAATTCTGTAACCACGCCTGCGGTCGTGATCCGCCCGATCTTGTTCGCGTCATGCTCGGTGAACCATAGAGCGCCATCCGAGCCGACGACAATCCCGACAGGGCCGCTGGAGGAGGTCGGGATTGGAAACTCGGTTACGTCGCCGTCGGTCGTGATCCGCCCGATATTGCCCAGGAAAACCTCGGTGAACCAGAGCGCGCCGTCCGGGCCGGCTACGATTCCGGTCGGTTCGCTGTTGGGGGTTGGTATCGCAAACTCGGTAATGGTGCCCGAGGTGCTGATCCGGCCGATCCTGTTCGCGCCGCGCTCGGTGAACCAGAGCGCGCCGTCCGGGCCGGCGGTGATCGCCCAAAGGCCGCTGGCCGTGGTCCGTATCGGAAATTCGGTGACGGCGCCGGCGGTCGTGATCCGCCCGATACCGTCACCGCCAACCTCGGTGAACCAGAGTGCGCCATCCGGGCCGGCGGTAATCCAGAGGGGGACGCTGTTGGCGGTCAGGATCGCAAACTCGCTGATGTTCTGGCCGAACGCTGCGGCGGCTACCCCCGAGATCAAGAGAGGCAGCACTACCAGCCACAGCGTCCCACTGGGAAGCTTCGTCAGCGATCGCCACCGGACGACGCGGTGGGAAGTGGCCACGCTCTTGGGGGCATCGCTTCGGACCGCAAGGCCGCGATGTGGCGCCGCGCTCTCATCATGCACTGAGAGTGTCCGCCGGGAGCGAATGGATCGATGGCCTGGTTAATGTTTCCTTGAAATGAACACTCTCGGACGCGGATTCCCTGTCGCGGTCCGGCCGGAGAAAGCGACAAAATGCGACTCGATCATGCGTTCGAGTCGTCAGCTTTCGCTTCCTGGAGCCACCAGGTCACGCCACTTTCGCTCCGCCTTCCGTCAGTTAGTCCAAGCGAATCCTTCGCAGCGCCTTCACCCCATCCTTACCCGATCTCGATGTGGCCTCTCTAACCTCCCGCCAGCTCCGCACGAGCAGATGCGTGGCGAGTGAGGAAAAGCATGGGCTGTCGTTCGCATCCGCGACCCCCTGAAGTCCGATGACGGGGATACCAGCCTTCCTCCTTGCCCTCGCCTCGACGGCCGCCAGCGGGGGCACAGCGACGCCAATCAAGAAAGTCGTCGTGATTTTCCAGGAGAACGTGTCCTTCGACCACTACTTCGCGAGCTACCCGGTGGCTCGAAATCCCCCGGGGGAACCTGCATTCCACGCCGCTCCGGGTACGCCGACCGTCAACGGAATCTCGGGCTGGCTGGCGACGCACAATCCGAACTCGACGCAGCCTTTCCGACTCTCCCGGTCGCAGGCGGCGACCTGCGATCAGGACCACGACTACACGCCCGAACAGCAGGCGATGCACGGGGGCCTGATGGATCGCTTTCCCGAATTCACCGGTGCGGGATCCGGATGCGACCAGGGCCAGGTCATGGGCTGGTTCGATGGAAACACCGTCACGGCGCTCTGGAACTACGCGCAGAACTTCGCGATGAGCGACAACTTCTTCGACACGACGTTCGGCCCCTCCACTCCCGGCCATCTGAACCTGATCTCGGGACAAACGCACGGCGTCAACGCCTTCAACCAGCCGCTCCGAGACACGGACGTTGCACCCGGGACCGGAACCGTGATCGGCGATCCGGAAGGCTTCTACGACGACTGCCAGACGGCCGAGACCGTCGGTCTCTCCGGCAGGAACGTCGGCGACCTGCTCAACGCCAAAGGGGTGACCTGGGGCTGGTTCCAGGGCGGGTTTTCACCGACGTCGAGGGACGCCAGAGGCAAGGCGGTCTGCGAGCTCTCGCACGTCGGGAGCGACGGGAAACCGCAGCGCGACTACGTTCCTCACCACGAGCCCTTCCAGTACTATGCCTCCACTTCCAATCCCCATCACCTGCCGCCGACCTCCGTCGCCATGATCGGCCACACCGATCAGGCCAATCACCAGTACGACCTTGCCGACTTCTGGACCGCGGCCAGCGCCGGCAACCTGCCGGCCGTCTGCTACCTGAAGGCCCCGGCTTACCTGGACGGCCACGCAGGCTACTCGGATCCGCTCGCGGAGCAGCGCTTTCTCGTGGACACGATCAACAGGCTCCAGAAACTGCCGGACTGGAAGGAAATGGCCATCTTCATCGCCTGGGACGACTCGGATGGCTGGTACGACCACGTGATGCCTCCGATCGTCAGCAGATCCAACTCCTCGGCCGACGCGTTGACGGGACCGAGCGTCCCGGGATCGCCGCCCTCCGGCGACTGCGGCGTTCCCGCACCGGGCGCTTACCTCGGACGATGCGGATACGGGCAGCGGCTGCCCTTTCTCGTGATCTCCCCCTACGCAAGGCGGAACTTCGTGGATCACTCGGTGACCGACCTGACCTCGATCCTCCGCTTGATCGAGGACAACTGGGACCTCGGCCGGATTGGCGACCAGTCATTCGACGCGCAGGCCGGCTCCCTCCTGGGCATGTTCGACTTTGGTCTCGGTAATTCGAACCGACGCGTGTTGCTCGATCCATCCACCGGAGAACCCGTCGGCACCCGCGGCGCGACCGCCGCTTCCACGGCGGCTCCGCGACACTAAGTCAGTGGTGGAGACCGCTGGCGATGACCTTCTCATAAGCTTTGATCCTCGCCTCGATCGCCTTGAGTCTGGCGACGCTCGCCCCGGCACGGGGTAGAGGGGGAACCGCAGGCGCAACCCATCCGCCGCCCCACGCCGACCGGCTCGCCTTGAAGGGGCTTCGCCTTTGAAGCTGCTCCGGAACCGAGATCGCCGAGATGTCTTCGCCCGTCTGAAAGGTGTTCATACGAGAAATCCTCGCACGAGGCCCCATTGGGGGGCTGATGCAAAAACACCAAATTCTCCGGGCCTCCGCCTGGCGCGGTCGACCTCGGAGCCCACCCTCCGAACTACCGACTCCTGCTCGATCCCTCCAGGGGTCAACCGACCACCAGGTCTCGCTGCAAGGGGACGAGTCAGTCGTCGGCTTCCTCGGACGCCTGCACGAAGCAAGAGCGGACCGGCGGCGGCATCGGCGAGCCGGGGCCGCGCACCGACTTCCAGACGATTTCGTTCAGCTCGAGTTCCGGCGCCCGGTCGGGCTCGTCGAAAGAGAGCTCTCGGCTTCGCCGCTTGCATTTCTGAGCCCCTAAGAGGCCCCGGCTTCTTCGTGGACGCGTGACTGTCCGCATGGCCGTATTCCAGCCTGCTCCAAACGCCCTTCAGGTCCGCTTCAATGGGGGCGGGTAAAAGGATTTGACACCCAATGCACGCTCGCTCGAACCGTGCCCTCCAGACCTTCGCTCGCCGGCGAGTCGCCTGTGCGATCACCCCTGCCGCGCAGGGCCCGCCGAAGGAGGCCGTCTGATGCGCGACGCCGAAATCCGGCCATGGCTCTTTCTCACGGCTTCGGCCTTCTTCGAGATCGTCTGGATCGTCAGCCTGAAGCTGACCGACGGCTTTGTACGGCTTCTTCCACTCGTCGTCTATGCGGTCTCGGGGCTCGGAGCGGCGGTCCTCCTCTCGATGGCCATGAGAGTGATTCCCATGGGAACAGCCTACGCCGTATGGATGGGGGTCTCGGTCGTTGGTGCGCTTGCCGTCGACGTCGCGCTCTTCAAGGAACCGTGGGACGCGTTCCGCGTCGGATGTGCATTGCTGATCCTGACGGGTACGTGCGGTCTGCGGCTGGCGACGACCCGCTGACGACGGTTCGAAGCGCCCAACAACGTGTGCTCAGGTGTGCACGCCAGCAGTTAGAGCGGCAGGTGCTCTTGGTGTAACGCTTATGGCGCCGTTGTTCTCGAGTATTGCGGAATGCACGTCCTCCACGCAACTAACGCCGGAGTGGCGCAGCGCGGCGTTCAACTCGTGGTGAGTGAGCTTTGCCCGCTTCATCACGTCTTCGAACAGCGTGCCGTTGTGGATCAGGACGTGTGGTCGGCCCTCGACGAACGCTGCCAGACGCTTACTGCGGAAGGTCGCAAGGCTGACCAGCCAATTGACGCCGACGAGGGTCGCCGCGGAGACGAGACCGCCGACGAGAGAATTATCTCCCGCATTCATGGAGTTCTGGACCGCGTTCGACAGGACCAGAAGAAGGACAAGGTCGAACGGGGCGAGCTGTCCGACTTGCCGCTTGCCAGTCATTCGGAGAAGCATGATCAGGACGACGTAGACAATCACGCCTCGCACGAGAAACTCCCACCAGGGTACCGCCATGCTCAGCATGCCGGGATCCTAGCGCCGCGAATCACGTGCTCGTGTTAAGAATGAGCGAGGGCATTGCGTCTTTTGAGCCTCCGGCATCACGCCCCAACACGGAGCGTCTTCCCACCTGTTGTGGATCAGGCGGATCGGTTCAGACGCGCCATCGACGGGCGCAAGAAACATCTCGCCGTACGGTTGTGATTCGCCGTTCGAGAGCGGGCCTTCGTCATTCGTCCAGGCGCGCCTGGACGCGAAGACGATCCATTTAGCTCGCCCTCGCGCGGACGACGGCGCGGAACGCGCGGCGACCCTCTTCGTCGGGAATGTTTTTTTCGAGCCCGGCGCCGAGCGCGACCAGGTTCGCCGCGGACTTCGCCGCTCTCTTGACGAGCAGGCGGGCAAGGGGGCCGATGTGCCGGGCGAGCTCGACCTCGACGAAGTGAAGGTCCTCCTCGCGGAACGCGGGAGCGGGCGCCGGCGCTGCCGGTGTGGCCGTCGGGGGTCTGTCCTCCGCCCGCGGCTCGGCGGGAGTGAACGCGGCGCTGCGGGCCGAAGGCGTCCGTGCCGCGACAGGCACGCTCCGTTCGGCGCTCACGAAGGTTTCGATCCCGCTCGCGCTCGGCTCGACCGGCTCCGGTGTCTGTCCGAGCTGCAGCTTGTAGAGATCCCGGTCGAGCGCGAGCACGTTCGGGTAGCGCTCGTTTCGGTCCTTCGCCATCATCTTGCGCAGCACCCGGCAGATCCCCTCGGAGAGTCCCGCCACGACTTGTCTCGGATCGGGCAGCGGATGCGTCAGGTGCATCGACATCACCAGCGCTCCCGACGAGCCTTCATACGGGGCACGCCCGGTGACGAGCTGGAACAGGGTCGCGCCGAGCGAGTAGATGTCGGCGCGCGCGTCGACGTCTCTCACGCCGCGGATCTGCTCGGGCGAAATGTACTGGGGAGTCCCGACGGCCTGACCCTTGTCCTCGTCCATGCGCTTGGCGATGCCGAGGTCGACGAGCTTGAGCCGGTCCTTCCTGGCGGTCAGCATAAGGTTGTCGGGCTTGATGTCGCGGTGAACGATCCCTGCGGCGTGGGCGACCGCGAGGGCGGCCACGGCGTGGCGGACCAGCACGATCGCGTCGCGCTCGGCGAGGCGGGCGTGGCCGAGAAGGGTGCGCAGGGAAGGACCGTCCACGTACTCCATCGCGAGGTAGTAGGTGCCTTCCTCGCATCCGAAGTCGTAAATCTGCACGATGTTCGGATGGTTCAAGCGCGCCGCCGCGCGCGCCTCCTTCAGGAACCGCTGCACGAAGGCCTCGTCGGCCGAAAGGATCGGCGCCAGGGTCTTCAGCGCCACGATGCGCTCGAGGGTCACGTTCTTCGCGCGATAGACCCTTCCCATCCCTCCGGCGCCCAGCTGCTCGAGCACTTCGTAGGCGCCGAAACGCCGTCCCGCGAGACCCGGATCCGTCAAGTGCGGGTGCCCTCTCGCATCCTCTACTCCTCTTCCAGCATCTCGAGCGCCTTGACGAGGCTGATGCGCATCCTGTTGAAGGATCCTGCGAGCCCGGCCACTTCGTCGTGGCTGTGGAGACGGACCTCGGGCGCGTCGAGGTTGCCCGTCGAGACCTCGTCGGCCATCCGCGAGAGCCGGCGGATGGGCCGGATGATCGTGAACCACAGCATCGCGTTCAGCAGCACGAGAAGGAACGCGAACACCGCCACGAGCGACGCGAGCATCGCGCGGTGCGCCTCGGCCGCCGCCCGGAGGGGAACGGCCATCGGCACGGACACGATCTGGGCCCCGATGATCTCGTTCATCTTCCAGCCATAGCCTCCCGAGCTGCCGTACATCTTCACGACGGAGGCGGGCGTCGTGTCGGGGGCGGTGTGGCACGAGAGGCAGCTCGCATCCGTGATTTTGATCGGTCGGGCGAGATAGAGCGCGCGACCGAGAGGCGCGTCGCGCTCGCCGACGATCTCCGGGAGCTTCGCATCCGAGCGGAATGCGTTGACGACGTCGGCTTCCCAGTCCACCGTGCGGTCGCGCGGGTTGGTCGGGTTGAGAGTCGCCTCCTTGTAGGAGTATTCCGGGTGGCTCTCGCGGAGCGTGTTGAAGATCTCGGTCGCCGAATACGCCGGGACCGTCTGCGGCAGGAATTCCTCGGCGAGCCGCGCGGCCAGCAGGGGCTTGATCTGCTTGCTCGTGTAGCCGCGCGTCGCCATGGCCGTCTGCATCATCAGCCGCGCTTGCTCCGCGACCTGCGCGCGCGCGTTTCTCTGAAGAAGGTGTTGGGTCACCAGGTGGGCCGGCACCAGCGCGATCCCGAAGCAGAGTATGAGGATGAGGTTGAACTTGACCAGCAGCGACATGGTCTCGTCTCCGTTCGGAGAGGGCAGTCTACCGCGATCGGTCGCTCCTACCGCGCCGTCGGGAGACGGGTCGTCCCGCCGCCGGCCGAAGGTTACCCCGCGGCCGCCTCGAGCAGGCGTTGGACCTTCGCGTCCAGATCCCTCGCGACCCTCATGGCTTCCTCGCTGCCGTAGGGGCCAAGGTAGCTCGCCATCGAGTCGTAGGAGAGGTGCACCCCATCCGGGCGCTCGTCGATCAGGATCGTCAGGGGCGCGTAGGACGCGCCGTCGGGAACCGACTTCACCATTTTCTTCATGATCAGCGGATTGCCCACCACGAGGCGGAGGATCCCGGGCCCCTTCCCGCCGCGCTCCGCGCGCAGGACCGCGCCGATGTCGAAGCGGATGAACTCCATCAGGCCCGACGGCCCGATCGCGCTCTGGACCACCTTCTCCACGTCGGCGATCGTCTGCGCCGCCGCGAGCTGGCGCTGAAATGCGCCCATCTCCGGACGGCCGATGGCCGCTTCCAGGGTTCCCACGACTTCGTCGAACGGCCTCGCGGAGATCACGCTGAATCGCTGCACCCGGACTTCGATCGTCGCCAACGCAGCACCTCCCGCGGGAGACATTTTCCCCCGTTCCTAACTCCGCCAGAACCTTGTGCACGAGCTGGTTGCAGACCGAGCCTTCGCCCACGGCGGCCGCCACGCGTTCGACGCTTCCGGCGCGCAACGTCTCCGACGTAACCCCTTGATGTGCTTGGTTGCGGGGGAAGGATTTACCGCCGGGCTTCGCCCGGCGTTTGCGACCGCCCCGCGCCTCGCCGCGAGCGGTCGCCGAACCTCTCCCCGGCGCTGCGCGCCGCGCCGGGTTCAAATCCCTTCCCTTCTGTCCCGATCAAAAACAGAATCGCCGGGCTCGTGCCCGGCGATGAAGACTCTTGGTTGCGGGGGAAGGATTTGAACCTTCGACCTTTGGGTTATGAGGACACCTCAATTGCCGCCTCAAGTCGACAAGAAGCTACAAAACGCGACTCGATCACGCATTCGAGTCGTCAGCTTTCGCTCTCTGTAGCTACCAGACCGCCCCACTTTCGCCCCACCTTTGCGTGGACGTATGGACTACTTCGCGCCCGCGACGAGCTTCTGGAACCTCGGGTGCTTGCGCAGCGGGTCGAAGTTGGGGTCGATCTTGAGCCAGGCGCACGCGAGCGAACCAGGGGCGCACTCTAGTGAGACGAAACGAAAATGCGCGGCCGTGCGACAGCGCGGCCGCGCATCCCTGGAACGACCGTCAGACGAAACGCCGGAGAGCTAGGCCTCCGAGCAGTAGACCAAGGCCGGCCACCGCAAGCAGCGGATCGGACGTCCCGGTCTTCGGAAGCGCCTGAGCGGCCGGAGCCGGCGGCACAGCAACCGGAGCTGCCGCGGGCGGCGGCGCGGGCGCCGGCGCGGGCGGCGGAACGCGGCGCTGCACAACCGGAGCGGGCTTGGGCTCCGGGACGACGAGGACGTTGCAGCATCATTTGCCCGATACGGCCAACGGAATGGGAGGCCAATTGATGCGCTCACATCAGGATTCCACACAGCACAAGGTGTAGATGAGTGCGATCATGTGGGCGCACCTTCAAGCTGGTGCCCCTGATGCTCGTCCTCCTCGTTGGAGTCGCGCACCTTCACCAGAAGAACTACTCCACTCCCGATCACCAATAGAGGGTGGCACCTGCGGGAGGCCGTTGCTCGAATGCGGTGACGAGACTCATTCCGGCCCGGCCCCGTACGAGCCGGATTTTCCCTTTTCTAAGGTGGGGAACGAGAGGATTTGGAAAGGAGGAGGAGCGCATGTTGAGACTTCGTTTCGTATCTGACTGAAGACCTGGGAGCCAACAAGAAAGTTGAAGGAACGATATGAGATTCAAGACGACAACCTACCTTTCCTGCGCCTGGTGCCGAGAGCGAGGAGGTAGCCCAATGAACAGGATAGTTGCTCTCTTAGTCCACGTTGTAGTTGTTAGCCTGACCATAATCATGCTCGTACCACCCAATACAAGCTCAGGCCAGATCGTCAGCCAACCGGCGGTACCACAACAGAGGCTCATTCTCACTCCGAGTCGCGGACCACAGCTTCCGCCGGTTCGAAGTCAGAGGCCTCAAGTAAAAGGGCGGGCCCCGCTGGTCGCCCAGCAAGGGCATCTGCCCACCCTTGCCAACACGGCCGCGATCGAGCCGGCCACCTGCCCGGACGACGCGCAGGCCTGGGGCATCCCCGTTGTCTGCGGCTATGTCCCAGTACCGCTGGACTGGAGTCACCCCGAGAATCCGGAAAAGATCAACATCTACTTCGAACTCTACACGCCGGACCGCTCTGGCCCCGCGGAAAGCGCGATGCTCATGAACTGGGGTGGGCCAGGCGGCGCCACTACGGAGGGGCGTTGGCAAGCCTTCTACTTCTTCGGACAGAATTTGGATTCGCACGACCTGCTCCTAATCGATGATCGAGGCCGCGGGTACTCTGGAGCCATTGAATGCGCCGACCTGCAGCACGGCACCGCGCCGTTTGCACAGGCGGAGGCGGAGTGCGCCGCCCAACTCGGGCTGGCTGCCAGCCGCTACGGGACCGGGGATATCGCCAACGATACTGAGGCCGTCCGCGCCGCTCTCGGCTATGACAAGGTGGACTATTTTGCGTGGTCGTACGGCGGCGCTGACGTCGAAGCTTACGCGACCAGGTTCGGCAATCACCTCCGTTCAATCGTGCTGGACTCGCCGGTCGGGACGCCCGCGCTATTTGAGTTCGATTTTGATCACGCCCGGACTCAGGCCGAACCGCGGATGGTTCGCCTTGACTGCCTCCGGTCGCCGACCTGCGCGCCGGACCACAAATTTCCGGATGTCGAGCTCGCGTTGCTTGCCTGGACCGTCAGAAACAACCCGGTGGAGGGGGATGGATACGACGCCAACGGAAACAAGCTGCACGTAAGGATTGACGAGGGAGCTCTGCTCGGCCAGGTGATCGACAACCCAACGGGTAACTTCACCAGCACCGGTGAGCTTCTTGCAGCCGCTCACGCGCTTTGGCGCGGCGATTCCGTGCCCCTTCTGCGGCTCGGCGCTGAAGCCTATTTCCCGCTTGAAGGCGTCGACAACGGCGATCCGACAGGTTGGTCGTACGGTGCCAATATCGCCACGTGGACCGCGGACTTCTACGTCCCATGGGACTGGTCCGCGGATGTGGACACGCGGCAACAGCAATACGACGCTGCCGTGGCGGCACTCCCGTGGTGGTACTTTCAGCCATTCTCCAAGAGTGCCGCGACTGGCAACCTTCTGTTTGATTTCGTGTTGCCGAGGCTCTGGTGGGAGATTCCTACGCCGCCCACACCCATCGCGCTGCCACATGCGGACTACCCGCAGGTGCCCACACTCGTGCTCTCCGGCGACATGGACAGGAGAGTGCCTCTCGAGATCACAACAAAGGTCGCGAGTCTCTACCCACAGAGTGTCTTCGTCAAAGTGCCTGAGGCGGGTCACGTTTCGTTGTACTGGTCAACTTGCGCGGCAAACCTCGCTTCCGAGTTCATTCGGACTCTGACAGTTGGGGACACGTCGTGCGCCAACACGCCAGAGACCGTATGGCCCGCGGTGGGCCGCTTTCCGCTCTTTGCTCGTGAGGCCGAGCCGGCCGAGATCGATAAGACCGGCGGCAACAAGATCGGCACCGATGAGCGGAGAGTCGTGACGGTTGCGGTGGCGACGGTTACCGACGCCATGCAAAGGATGTACTTCGGCGTAAGTGACGGCGTTGGTCTCCGAGGTGGGACATTCCACACGGAGTGGGACGACCTTAACCCGTTGACGGTGACCCTGACGGACTGCGCCTTTGCTGGGGACGTGACGGTGACTGGCGTCGCGACCTGGAGCCCGGGTTCTCCCGTCGTACTCGGGGCCGTGGGCGACTCCTCGTTGGTCGCCGATCTGACGGTGAGCGGAACTGGGACGAAAGGCGGCGCGATTCACATCGAAGGAAAGTGGCAGGCTCCTGGAGCTGTTGGAAAGTTCAGAGTCACAGGCACGCTGGGCGGAAAAAAAGTGGCGGTGCTTGTACCGGAGGCCTGACCATGACGAGCCCGCTCCATGATCCGCCTCTCAGGAGATAGTGGATGGAAGCAAAGGGCGGGGCAGAGGTCCAAGTCCTTTCGCCCCGCTCAATGGGCGAGATGTCCGGCTTCGCGTCGACGGAGTGGGGCTCTCGCCCCGGCTAAATCCCCACGTTCGACCCGCTGCGTAACAACTCGAGGTTTCAGAAGTTGGTTTCAACGACGAAATGATCGGGCCTTCTCGCTCGAAGCGACTTCGAGTTCACATCGGTGGAGACCGCGCGACGGGTTGTAGCGAGGAGACTTCGAGACGGGCCTAATCACTAGGCCAGCCCAGTTGCCACCGGGCGAACGCAAGCCCGGTGGCATCGCTGCGTAGCCGAAACTGGTTTCCTTTCGCTGGGGAGGTGCCGAATGACAGGTTGTCGCGCGCCCACGTCGCTCGCTCCGGGATGTCGATGAGGCTCACCTTGATCGCCACCTCGCGCCCCAGCTGCGGGTCCTTTGCGCGATAGACCTCCCCCATCCCGCCCGCGCCAAGAAGCGCGAGGATCTCGTAGGGGCCGAGGCGGGTGCCGGCTGAAAGCGTTATCGGTTCACCGCTGCGCGGATTCTACGAGATCAAGCGATACGCATCCCGGCGCACTGAGAATCGCCCGACCTAAAGGGAAAAGGGGTCACGCCTCTCGACGTAACCCCTTGATTCGATTGGTTGC
>Ga0326726_10000372_pt1 | contig 42580 bp, 36 predicted proteins | sample MHFenrmetagenome_2_FD_207603 | JGI IMG/M metagenome (GOLD analysis project Ga0326726, IMG submission 207603) | Lab enriched peat soil microbial communities from Michigan Hollow, Ithaca, NY, United States - MHF15MN | ecosystem: Environmental > Terrestrial > Soil > Wetlands > Peat | place: USA... | reverse complement strand
CGGCCGAGTCCCTTCATCACGGCCTCCTCGACCGCGCGAGGGAAGACCAGGTCACGGCGCGCCTGGCCGAGCGGGACGGGCGGCTGCGTCAGCAGCTGGTGAAACAACTCGCGCGGCGACTTCGCCTGGTAAGGCAGCTGCGTGGTGAGCAGGAAGTACGCGATCGTCGCGAGCGAGTAGATGTCAGCGGCCTCGTCCACCAACTCGCCCGAGAGCGCCTCGGGGGCCACGTACTGCAGCGTGCCGACGAAGAACCCGGTTCGCGTCAGGCGATCGGCCGGCGCGAGGTCGGCGTCGCGCGCGATGCCGAAGTCGAGAAGGCGCGCGCGCTGCGTCCGGGGATCGTAGATGACGTTCTCGGGCTTGAGATCGCGATGGATGATGCCGGCCGCGTGTGCAGCGGCGAGTCCGTCCGCGATCTGGCTGACGACGGTGGCGGCGAGCGGCAGCGCCAACGGCCCCGAGCGATGGACGAACTTCGCCAGGATTTCGCCGTCGGCCCACTCGAGGGCCAGGTAGTGGATGCCGCCGGGATCCTCGCCGAATTCGAACGTCTGCACGACGACGGAGTGCTTCACGCGCGCGCCGTATTCCGCCTCCCGGAGGAAGCGCTGCACGGCGGTCCGGTCACCGCGCAGCTTGGAGCGCAGAATCTTCACGGCGCACACGCCGCGTGCGGGGTGCTGGGCCCGGTAGACCGTTGCCGTGCCCCCCTCGCCCACCCGTTCCAGCAGGTGGTAGCCAGCGACGACCGAACCGGTCAGATCTTCAGGCTGCATAGAGTTCGGGCCAATGTACCCGCGACGTATCGGCGCGGCAAGTTGAAGCGTGGAACCGCCTTGACTCCTTTGGCGCGCCGCTCGTAGCTTGGCCGCACGAGTTGGATCTCTCCTGGTACCGGGTCGGAGCGGGCGCGGCGCGAAGCATGGCGCCGGGCGCTGCACGTCGCGTCGGGCGCCCTCGGCCCGCTGGCCGCTGCCGTAGGCCCATCGGTCGCGACCCCTGCATTTGCGATTCTGGTGGGGATCGCCGCTGCGGCGGAGACTGCACGCCTCGCCTCGGCGCGCGCGGGCGCGTTGTTGACCCGGTTCGCCGGCGGCGTGTTTCGACCTGCGGAGGCGGGAGCGCCGAGCGGCGCCGGGACGCTCGCGGTGGGATATGCGCTCGCGTGGTGGATCTTCCCCCCCGCCGTGGCGGAGGCGGCGATCGTCGTGGCGGCAATCGCCGACCCGGCCGCCGCACTGGTGGGTGTGCGCTTCGGACGCGGCGCCGGAAAGAGCCTTCCCGGGTCGCTGGCCTGCGCCTCTGCCGCGGCGCTGGTGCTGGCAGTTCTCGGGGTCGGCCCTGCGGGGGTCGCCGTCGCGGCCATCGGCGCCGCCCTGGCGGAGCGCGTCCCGTGGCGCGGCACGGACAACGTGGCGGTGCCCCTGGTCGTCGGAGCGGCCCTCTGGTGGCTGCGTTGAACACGAGCGCGGCGAGCAGTTGATGGCCGACACACCGGCGCGCCTCTTCCTGGTCGACGGCTACGCCCTCATCTACCGCGCCTTTTTCGCCATGCTCTCGCGGCCGCTCACGACCAGCCGCGGGGAGAACACCTCGGCCTCGTGGGGAATCGCCAATTTCCTGTTGCGTCTGGTCGAGAAACACCGCCCCGAGTACGTCGGCTGGGTGCATGATGCCGGGACGAGCTTCCGGCACGAGCGATACCCGGAGTACAAGGCGACGCGCGAGAAACTGGACGAGGAGCTGCAGCAGGACTTCGACCGCTCCGTCACGCGCATCGAGGCGCTGCTGCACGCCTTCCGAGTACCGCTGGTCGCCGTCGAGGGCTACGAGGCCGACGACGTCATCGCGACCCTGGCCGCCCGCGGGGCGGCGGCGGGCCTCGAGGTCGTCATCGTCTCCGGCGACAAGGACTTCTACCAGCTCATCGCCCCAGGGGTGAGCCTGTTGAACCCCGGTCGCGGAGGCCCGGCCGCGGTGGAAGAGCAGGTCGTGACCGTCGCCAACGCGCACCAGCGGCTGGGCGTGGAGCCCGGGCAGACGGTGGACTACCTGGCCCTGGTGGGCGACAGCGCGGACAACGTGCCCGGGGTCCGGGGCGTTGGCGACAAGACGGCGCAGAAGCTGCTGAGCCAGTACGGCTCCCTTGACGCCATCCTCGCCCACACCCGGGAGATCGAGGCCAAGCGCGTCCGCGAGGCGCTCGAGGCGGACGCCGAGCGTGCGCGGCTCTCGCGCGAGCTGGTCACGCTGCACCGCGATGTCCCCGTGGAAATGGACCTCGCGGCGCTCGCCGCGCAGGCCCCTGCGTGGTCGGAGCTCCTGCCTCTGCTCTCGGAGCTGGAATTCCATTCGCTCGTCCGTGCGCTCGGGGACCGGGTGGCTGTCACTCCGGCTCCGGCCGAGGCGCCGGCCACCTACCTCATCGCGGACACGCCTGCCGATGTTGCGGAGGTGGTACGCCGAGCCCGCGCCGCAGGCGGATTCGCGCTGGATGTCGAGTCCACGGCGCTGGACCCGATGCGTGCCGACCTGGTGGGCCTGTCCATCGCCGTGGCCCCGGGCGACGCCTGGTACCTGCCGTTCGGCCATCGGCCGTCCGGGGACATGCTGGAACACGCTGAGGTGCGGAATCTGCCGCCGCTCGATGACGCGGCCCTGGAGCCGCTGGCATCGCTGTTGCGCGACGCCTCGGTTCCGAAGACCGGCCACAACCTCAAGTACGACTGGCTCGTGCTCCGCCGGGCCGGCGTCGAGCTGGGCGGTGTCCGCTTCGACACGATGATCGCCAGCTTCATGATCGATCCCGGGAAGCGCTCCCACGCGCTGGACGCCCTCGCCCTCGAGCACTTCAGCGCCAGCCTGCGCTCCTACCAGGACGTGGCGGGGAAAGGCCGTACGGAGCGCAGCTTCGCGGACATCGGGGTGCGCGACGCCGCCGACTACTGCTGCGCGGACGCCGACTACAGCCTGCGGCTCAGAGCGCAGCTCGAGCCCACGCTCGCCGAGCACAGTCTCGAGGGGCTGTTCCGCGAGGTGGAGATCCCCCTGGTCGGTGTTCTCGTGGACATGGAGTGGGAGGGCATCGGGATCGACGCGGCGCATTTCGCGCGCGTGACCGCCGAGATGCGGGGCGAGCTCGCGCAGCTCGAGCGGGCCATTCACCGGGAGGCCGGCCTCGAATTCAACCTCAACTCCACGCCCCAGCTCCGGCACGTGCTGTTCGAGAAGTTGCAGTTGCCGGTGCTCAAGAAGGGGAAGACCGGGCCGTCGACCGACGCGGACGTGCTTGCGGAGCTCGCGGCCATGGGGCACGCGGCCCCGCGGCTGCTGCTGGAGTACCGCGAGGTGTCGAAGCTGCTGTCGACCTATCTCGAGACACTGCCGCAGCAGGTGAACCCGGCGACGGGACGGATTCACACATCGTTCAACCAGATCGGTGCGGCGACCGGCCGGCTGAGCTCGACCGATCCGAACTTGCAGAACATTCCGGTGCGCTCGGCCCGCGGTGAGGCGATCCGCAAAGGCTTCGTGCCGCGGGAGGGCCATCGGTTCATCGTCGCCGACTACTCGCAGATCGAGTTGCGTCTCCTCGCCCACTTGTCCGGGGACCCGGCCTTCGTCGCGGCCTTTCTCGCCGGAGGCGACATCCACCGGCAGACGGCGGCGGTCATCTTCGGAGTGGCGCCGGAGGCGGTGACATCCGAGATGCGCGGGCGCGCCAAGACGATCAACTTCGCGACGATCTACGGCCAGGGCCCCCGCGCGCTGGCGGGGCAGCTTGGCATCGCCTACGAGGACGCGAAGCGCTTCATCGACGACTACTTCGTGCGCTTCGCGGGCGTGCGCGCGTTCCTCGACCAGACCATTGCCGCGGCGCGCGAGAAGGGGTACGTCGAGACCATCTTCGGGCGCCGCCGGTACATTCCGGAGCTCAAGGACAAGAACTTCAACGTCCGCGCCTTCGGGGAACGGACCGCGACGAACTCGCCGCTGCAGGGCTCGGCGGCGGATCTCATCAAGGTGGCGATGATCAGAGTCGGCGCGGCGCTGCGGGCCGGCTACCAGGCGAAGCTGCTCCTGCAGGTGCACGACGAGCTGGTGCTGGAGGCCCCGGCCGCCGAGGTGGATCCCGTCTCCCGGCTGGTGAAGGAGTGCATGGAGGGCGCGGCCGCGCTGCGGGTCCCGCTGGTCGCGGCCGTCGGCGCCGGAGACGACTGGCTCAGCGCCAAACCCGGCTAACCCGCTTGCTCCTGCCTGACACGGACGATAGTTTGCGCCGTCCCGGCCGATACCGTCCGCGGGTCTTTACACTGAGGTCGAGCTTGGCAGTGGAGCGCTCCCGCGGTTTCACGCTGATCGAGATGTTGATGGTGGTCGTGATCATCGGAATCCTGGTCACCGTCATGATCCCCCGGTTTGCCAATACCAAGGAGAAGGCGCTCGTCACCACCATGAAGTCGGATCTCAGGAACCTCGCCAGCGCCGAGGAGTCCTACTATTACGACAACTCGCGCTACACCACGTCGCTTGCGGGGATGCCGTCCTATCAGCCCTCGACCGGCACGTCCATCACGGTGAACGAGGCGACCGCGGGCGGGTGGTCCGCGACCGCGGCGAGCAACGGCGTGGTCCGTCGGTGTTTCCTCTTCGTCGGCAGCGCGGCGCCCGTCGGCGCGGCCACGCAAGAGGGGCAGGTGGCCTGCAACTAGGTGAACTGGCGGGAGTTTCCGCGCCGGCGTGACGGCCTCGCCCACGCGCTGGACGGCGGCCTCTGGCTGCATCGCTTCATCCTCGACACGCGTCCGATGGCCCACCTGGTGAGCAGCGACCGCGAGAAGCTGGAGGCGTGGGGTCGCTCCGTCGGCCTCGACCCCCGCTGGCTGCAATTCAAACCGCTGCGTGATCCGCGGACCGGCGTGCGGGTCGCAGCCTGGCACTGGGATCTATGGGGAGACCTGCTGCCACCGCATTGACGGCTGGAGGATCGAGGGACGGCGTATGAGGCGACGTGTTCTCCCGGTGCTTGCTCTCGTGGCGACGAGCGCGTGCTCGGCACGCAGTGCAGGCCAAGCGGCGGCCGCCCCGGACGACTCGGTGACCAGTGGCGTTCGGTCGGGGGTCCCGGTGTATGGCGTGGACCAGTTCGTTCACGTCCGCAACCATGCCCCGATCGGCTTCTCCCCCGACGGGCGCACGGTCGCGTTCACCTCCAACGTGACGGGGCGCCCGCAGATCTGGGTGGTTCCGACCGAGGGAGGTTGGCCCTCTGAAGTGACGTTCGGCGACGAGCCGGTCGCCCATGCCGCCTGGGCGCGCGACGGCGCGAGCTTCGCCTTCGAGCGGGATTCGGGGGGCAACGAGCGGTACGACCTGTACTCGGTGCCCTCGCACGGCGGTGTGCCCGGCAACCTCACTTCGACGGCGTCGGTGCGCGAGAACATCGTCGGATTCTCGGACGATCAGCGCTTCTTCGCCTACGTGTCGGACTCCGGCCGGACGGGGCATTTCGAGTTGTGGCTCCGGGACCTCACGACGGGCCGGTCGCGGCGCCTCACCACCGACTCGATCAGCATCCGGGGCGCCGTCTGGTCGCACGACAGCCGGTTCCTGGCCCTCCAGCGCACCAACGACTTTGCGGACGTGGACGCCGTCCTGCTGGACGTGGGCGCGGGCAGCACGCGCGACCTGACCCCGCACCGTGGATCGAAGAACTACACGCCGGCAGCCTTCTCACCCGACGGCCGCGAGCTGCTGGTGATCTCGGACGCGAAAGACGGAGTGCCGCGTCTCGCCATCGTGGCGCTGGGGCGTGATTCCCTGCGGTGGGTGGACACCGGCCCGTGGCCGGTCGAGACCGCGGGCTGGTCTGTGAACGGGAGCCTCGCCTACTCGGAGAACGCCGACGGTCGCGTCACTACGTACCTGATCCGGCCCGATGGGTCCCAGCGCCGGCGCATCGGCCCCGACCGCGGCGTGACGCTGTTCGCCGAGTGGTCGGCCGACGGCCGGTACGTGCTGCTGACTCACGCCGATGCGACCCGGGCCAACGACGTGTGGGTGCACGATGTCCGCCGCGACACGACCTGGCAGGTGACGTTTGCCATGACCGGAGGCGTGGAGGCGGCGGACCTGGCCCCGGCATCGCTGGTGCACTACCCGACCTTCGACGCACGGAAGATCTCGGCGTACGTGCACGTCCCGTTCAATCTGCGCCGAGACGGCTCGAGCCCGGCGATCGTGATGGCGCACGGCGGCCCGTCGGGCCAGTGGACGGACGGGTTCTCGCGCGAGGCCGCGTACTATGCGGACCACGGGTACGTGGTGATCCGCCCCAACGTCCGGGGCTCCACCGGCTACGGGAAGGCGTTCGAGGACCTCAACAACCTGGACTGGGGCGGTGACGACCTGCGGGACCTGATCGCTGCGGCGGACTACCTGGTGGCGTCGGGCTATGTGGCACGGAGCAAGATCGCGGTCATGGGGGGGAGTTACGGCGGCTATCTCACGCTGGCGGCGCTGGCCTTTGCGCCCGAACGGTGGGCGGCGGGGGTGGACCTGTTCGGCGTCAGCTCGATCGTGACGCTGACCCGCACGACCGACCCTATCCTGCTGCCGTACCTCACGCGCGAGATGGGGGATCCAGTGAAGAACGAGGCGCTGATGCGCGAGCGCTCACCGCTGCTGAGCGCGGAGCGGATCCGCGCGCCGCTCCTGATCCTCCAGGGAGATAACGACCCGCGCGTGCCGCTGGCCGAGAGCCGGCAGATCGCGGACGCGGTCAGGCGCAATCGCGGCGTGGTGGAGCTGCAGATCTATCGCGGCGAGGGGCACGGCTTCCACAAGCTGGAGGATCAGCTCGACGCGATGCGCCGTGCCGTGGAGTTTCTCGACCGCTACGTCAAGGGGCGCGGGTGACCTGCTCCGGGTGTTCGCCGCTCGCGCGGCGGTAGTCGCCGCCGCCGGGACGCCGGTACCCGGGCCACCAGTTGAACCGCCCCGCCAGGTGCATCACCGCGGGCACCATCGCCACGCGGATCAGGGTCGCGTCGAGCAGCACGGCGACCGCCAGGCCGAAGCCGATCATCTGCACCGCCATGACCCGCGCGAAGGCGAACGCCCCGAACACGAGGATCATTATCGCCGCTGCGCTCGTGATCGTCCGGCCGGTCACCGACAGACCCGTGACCGTGGCCTCGTCGTTGTCATGGGTTTCGTCGAACTCCTCTTTGATGCGCGACAGGAGGAACACCTCGTAGTCCATCGACAGGCCGAATACGACCGCGAACACCAGCACGGGGCCAATCACGAAAATCGCCTTGGTCGGCCCCGCCAGCCCGATCAACGACCCGCCGATGCCCCACTGGAAGACCAGCACGGTCATCCCGAACGCCGCGCCAACCGAAAGCGAGTTCATCAGCACCGCCTTGATCGGCACCAGCAGCGACTTGAAGACGAACGCCAGCGTCGCGGCGGTCACGCCGAGCACCAGCACGGCGAGCAGCGGCACCAGGCTGAGCACGCGGTTGCGGAAGTCCAGATTGGATGCAGAGAACCCGCCGACCAGGACACGGGCGCGCTGCAACGTCGGCAGGGCGCGAGCGTTGAACTTCCGCACCGCCCGGACCGCGTCGAGCGAGCCATCAAGCGTGACGGTGTCCCGCAGCACGACGTCCATGGCGGTGGCCATTCCGTCGCGGCTGACGTAGCTGCGGAAGATGTCGGGCATCCGCTGGCGGGCCTTCGCCGGATCCGCGTAGAGCAGGTCGTACTGCCAGAGCGGCATTCCCGCCCGGAGGTCCACGATGCCGCGCACGTCAGCGACCCGCGGAATGGCCCGGAGCGAATCGGAGAGCATCTTCAGACCCCGCAGCCGGTCGGGATCCAGCACCTGGCTGCGGTCGGTCATCTCCAGCACCACCCGCAGCGGCCGGAGTGCGCCGCCGTGTCCCATGTCCTCGAGCAGGGCGAGCCCCCGCCCGGAATCCGTGTCGGCCGGGAACCAGTTCGCCGCGGGCAGGCCGATGCGGAGCCACAGTGCCGGAGCGGCCAGCGCGACGATCAGCGCGCCGGAGACCCACACCGCCCGCATCGGATTGCGCTGGATCACGCGGGCGTAGCGCTTCCACCCCATACCCGACCGCACGCGCCTCAGCCGGCGCGCGAGCCAGCCCGGCTGGTCAATGCGGCGGCCGAGAATCGCCAGCATCGCAGGAAGGAAGGTCACGGCCAGAGCCATCGCCGTGGCCACGACGAACAACCCCCCCAGGCCGACCGACCGGGTTTCCTGCAGCGGCACGATCATCAGCGCCAGAAAGCCGATCATCACCGTCGCTCCGGACGTGATCACCGTGCGCGACGCAGTGCGGATCGTCTCCTCTGCCGCCTCGAGGCGACTCGGCGCGTAATCCAGCTCCTCGCGGAACCGCGTCACCACCAGGAGCGAGTAGTCGATACCGACACCGAGGCCGATCATCGTCGTCAAGTTGAGGACGAAGATGGACATCGGCAGCATCGTCGCCGCGATCGCGACCAGGCCCAGCGTCACGGTGATGGCGATGAAGCCGACCGCGATCGGGATCATCGCCGCGACCAGCGTGCTGAAGGCAAACAGGAGGAACAGCAGCGTCAGCGGGATCAGGCGCTGCTCCATCAACCGGGAATCCTCGGCCGCGATCGTGCGGACGTCGTAGTCGAAGGCCGGATCGCCGGTCGCCACCGTCTCGAAGTCGCTGCCGAAGCGCTGCTGCACGTCGCGCACGGCGGCGCGCAGGCGCGGAGTGTAGCTCGTGGCGGAGTCGTTCTGGTTCAAGCCGGCGAGGACGAACGTGATCCGTCCGTTCCGGCTCTGGAAGGTGGGATCGTCGGTCGTTCGCCAGTCGAGCGTCTTCAGGACGAAGGGCAGCCGCCGCAGCGCCGCCGCGATGGAATCCACGTACGCTGCGTACCGTCGCGTCGCGAGCGTGAGCGAGGGATGCTGGATCACCACGGCCACGAAGGTGGCGTACGGTGAGCCGAACCGGCCGCTGATCATCTCCTCGGCGCGGGTGGACTCGGAGCTCTGGAGGTTCTTCCCGCCCACGTGCAGCCGCTGAGGCAGCTCGCGGCCCACCGGGACCATCGCCGCCGTCAAGGCTAGCCACGCGGCCACGATGGGCCAGCGCCACCGGACGATGCTCTTGGCGGGCAGTCGGATCACGAAGGAGTCCCGGGTGAGGCGCGGTCGGGCGAGCGGCGCGCGCGACGGCGCGCATATTGCGGCGCCGCGCGCGGATTTGCAATCGCCGGGTTTGCCGCCGGGTGCGCGCGGCCACAGATTGCCCCGCCATGGCGGATGGAAGGACGCGCAGCCCGGGCATTCCGATCGTGGCTCTGCTGCTGGTCGGGCTCGTGGCCGGTGATCTGGCGCGACGGGCTCTGTTCCGGCCAGCCGCGCCGCGCTCGACCAACGCCCCGCCTGCTGCCGTGCCGGCGCTCCCGGACCGCGCCCCGGCTCCGGGAGCCTCGATCGACGGAGGCTCCCGCGCGATGGCGGCCGCGGTAGCCGTCACCGAGAAGCTCGACTCGGCGACACGCGCCGCGGCGCTCCTCAGCATCGACCGCGAGGGCGGAAGGACCTATCTCCCGGCGATGCTCGCCGCCGAGGACTCCGCGCTCCACCGGTGGGGGGACGACCGTGGGGCGCGGCCGATCCGGATCGCCGTCCTGCGCGAGCCGGCGCCGGGCTTCCGCGAGGAGTTCTACGCCAACGTCGCGTGGGCGGTCACGCGGTGGAACGCCGCTGGTCTGCCGATCTATCTGGAACAGATCGCCGACACGGCGGGTGCCGACATCGTGGTGACGTGGGCGGACCGCCTCGACAGCAGCCGCGCCGGCCGCGCGGACGTGAGTTGGCAGCACGGCGGCCGTCTCGCCCACGTCCATGTCACCCTCGCCACCCACACGCCCGACGGCCGCCAAGTGCTCCCCTCCCAGATGGTCGCCCTGGCGCTGCACGAGATCGGCCACGCGCTCGGGCTCGGGCACTCGCCGGTGGCTGCGGACGCCCTGTACCCCCAGACGTCGGCCACCGACCTCACGACCCGCGATCGGCGCACCGCGGTGCTGCTCTACTCACTGCCTCCGGGAAGCCTCAGGTAGCTCGCTCAATCCTTACGGAGTCGTGAGCATGCGCTGCCGCGGCTCGGCCGCGGCCGCCATCCCCACTCGGTACGCGTACTCGGCGTAACGGGCCGGCCCCGCGAACGGGAAGTCCGGTGTCCATTCGTCTGCGGGGTCGTGGTAGGCGCCCCAGTGCCGCCGCAGTGCTTGCGACGAATCGGCCGTGAGCCCCTCGAACGGCTCCGATCCGGGCATCAGGAAGACCGCCGGGACGCCGATCCGAAGCAGCGGGAAGTAGTCGCTGTTGGGGCTTGTCCCGACCGAGGTTGCCTTCCAGCCGGCTCGCGCTGCCACTTCTGCTGCGAGCGCGCCAAGCGTAGAGAGATTTCCGCCAGCCACCGCCCAGGTGACGTTCCGGCCCTGCGGCGCGCCCAGGTCGAGATTGATCGCCGCCGCGATCCGCTCGGGCGGGACCAGAGGGTGCGCGGCGAAGTAGTCGGACCCCAGGAGTCCGCGCTCCTCGCCCGTGAGAAACAGGAACAGGACGGAGCGTTCCGGCCGCGGGCCGCGCGCCATCGCCTCCGCCACGGCCAGCAGCATTCCGCACCCGATGGCGTTGTCTGCAAAGCCGTTGTAGATGGAGTCGCCGCGCGCGTTCGGCGTGGACATCCCCAGGTGATCGTGGTGCGCCGTGAAGACGACGAACTCGTCGCGGTTCGGGCCCGCGCCGGGCAGGATCGCGGCGACGTTGCGCGATGCAAACGCGCGCGGATGTACGGTGATGCGGAGCTCCAGGCGGCGCCCCGTCACGACGAAGGGATGATCCGCCGCCGTGCCGGGCGCCGGGAGGTTCGGTACGAGGTATCCGCCGAGATCGGGGCTGACGATCACGGTCGGGATGGCGGGAATGAACGAGGAGACCGCGTGTGCTTCGGGCGCGATGTACATGCGCGACGGCCCGCGGCTGCGGACGTAGAGCAGGTAACCGTCGGCGTTTTCCGTCAGCTGCACGGCGCCCATGGCCCCCCGCGCGCGCAGCGTGTCGGCCGCCGCCATCGCCGGCCCGAACGGCCCGCGCACGACCGCAACGCGGCCGGTGAGCACGGGCAGCTGGCCCGGTGAAGCCAGAACGTCACGCGCGGATCCGACGTAGACCAGCTCTCCCGAGAACGGAATCAGTGTGGAGGCGGTGCCGACGTTGGGCACGAAGGAACCGGGAGTGGTGAACTCGCGCGCCGGGCCCGCGTCAGGGCCCGAGTCCACGGTCACCAGGACCCTCGTGAGCGCAGTGTCCACGGAGGCCTCGACCAGCGGCACGGGCTGGAAGAAGCTCCCGTCGGCGCCGCCGATCAGCCCCAATTGCCGAGCCGCGGTCGCGAGGTAAAGCGTCGCGACGTCGTCTCCCCGGCGGCCGGTTCCCCTGCCCTCCAGGAGGTCGTGGGTGAGGAAGTAGGTGTGGGCCCTGAGCGCCATCGAGTCGATGACGGGACGCTGCTGCGGTGCAGCGCGGCGGGCGGGCTGCGCGGTGGTGGGCGCGGCGACGGCAAGCGCAAGAGCTGCAACGAGTTTGCGTATCATGCGTAGATGCTATCGCGCCCCCTGGCGCGCTGGCAAGCTGGTGGGCAGCTTTCGCGATCATGGGCCCTCCGCATCGCCATCCCATTCCGCTGTTCAAGGACAGGGACGCGCGGGCCGCCACCCTCCAGGAGTTGCTGGACCAGCGCGCCCAGCCGGGCGAGCTGTGGCATCCCGAAGGGGACGACGGCTCGGTGCGATGCACCGCCTGCGGCCACCTCTGTCTGGTTCGTCCCGGGCGCCGGGGCATCTGCAAGGTGCGCTTCAACAAGAGCGGCACGCTGTATGTGCCCCGAGGTTACGCCGCCGGCGTCCAGGTCGATCCGACCGAAAAGAAGCCCTTCTATCACGTATTGCCGGGATCGGACTGCCTCACGTTCGGCATGCTGGGGTGCGATTTCCACTGCGCCTACTGCCAGAATTGGCTCACATCCCAGGCGCTGCGTGACCCCGAGGCGGGCTCGCCGACCACGGATACCACTCCCGAGATGCTGATCCGCCTCGGCCGCCAGCACGGCGCGCGCGTCGTGGCCTCGTCGTACAACGAGCCGCTGATCACGTCGGAGTGGGCGATGGAGATCTTCCGCCTCGCTCGGCCGGCCGGGTTCAAAACCGCCTTCGTGTCGAACGGCAACGCCACGCCGCAGGTCCTCGATTACATCCGTCCATGGACCGATTGCTATAAGATCGACTTCAAGGCGATGCAGGACCGGGCCTACCGATCGCTGGGCGGGGTGCTGCAGCACGTGCTCGACGCGATGAAGATGGTGCACGAGCGCGGCTTCTGGATGGAGATCGTGACGCTGGTCGTGCCCGGCTTCAACGACGCGCCTGACGACCTGCGTCGCATGGCCGACGCCATCGCAGCCATTTCGCCCGATGTCCCGTGGCACGTCACCGCGTTCCATCAGGACTACAAGATGACCGGTCCGCGGAATACGACAGCCGACGACCTGGTCAGAGTGTGCGAGCTGGGCGGAGACGCGGGGCTCCACTACGTCTACGCGGGCAACTTGCCGGGCCGCGTGGGCCGATGGGAGCACACCTGGTGTCCGGATTGCGACGAGCTGCTGATTGAGCGATTCGGCTACCAGATCCTCCGGCAGCGTGTGACGGCAGCGGGCCTCTGCCCCTCGTGCGGGGCACGCGTGGCCGGCATCTGGTCGTAGCGCCCCACCCTCGCTAGGTTGCGGAATTCGCCACAGGAGCGTCCTCATGCCGACCGTCGAGCAGGTGCGCGACGCGTTGCGCGCGGTTAAGGACCCGGAGTTGAACCTCAACGTCATCGACCTTGGCCTGGTCTACGAAATCACCGTGGCCGAGGGCGGTGAAGTGCACGTGGAAATGACCCTCACCTCGCCAGGGTGCCCGGTGGGGCCGGAGATGCTGTCGGAAGCTCAGGGCGTCCTCGAGAAGATCGAGGGCGTGACGAAGGCCGACGTCGAGCTCGTCTGGGAGCCGTACTGGACGCCGGAGAAGATGGACCCCCGGGTCCGGTCGCTGCTCTGGGGTTAGTTGCCGAGGGCCTTGAGGAAGTCCCCTCCCAGCACCTCCACCTGCCAACCGCGCACTTCCGGAATCTCGCCTAAGGCCGCTGCCGACTTCGGCCGCGCCCGCGCTACCGCCTCGAGCGTCCCCTTGGGACAGAGGACGCCGGGATCCAGCCCGAGCCGTTCCGCCGCCGCGTTCCGCACCGCCTTCAGTCGCTCGACCGCCAGATCGAACGCGGGGTCCGCCGCGCGTCGCTCTCCATGCGGGAACCGTGGCAGGTCCTTCTCCGGCACTGCCAGACCCAACTCCACCACTGCCAACAGGGAGTCCCCGCGCTCGGAGATCAGCCGCGGTGAAATCCCGCCGACCTTGTCCAGGTCGGCCGGCGATCGCGGTGGAGCCTCGGAGAGAGCCAACAGCGCCTCGTTCGATATCACGCGGAACGTCGCGCGGTCGAGCTCGGCGGCGATCTTCTCCCGCCAAGGCACCAGCTCGCGCAGCACGGCCAGGCCGCGCCGCCCCAGCTTGCGCGCCCCCTTCATCCGCAGGTAGGTGCCCCCGTTGGCCTCCGGCGGCGTCCAGCGGACACCCTCCAGCCGGTGGAACTCCTCCTCCGCCCAGGAGAGTCGGCCGCGCGCCTCGAGCAGGCCGCGCAACTTCTCCCGCAGCGCCAGGAGGTAGCGGGTGTCGGTGGCGGCGTACTCCAGCATCTCAGGCGGCAACGGCCGGCGCGACCAGTCCGCGCGCTGATACTTCTTGTCGAGCGTCACGCCGACATGCTTCTCCAGAAGCGCGGCCAGGCCCACCGCCGGCTCTCCGAGCAAGTGGGCCGCGATGCGAGTGTCGAAGAGGTGGCGCGCATGAAAGCCATAGTCCCGATCGAGGATCCGCAGATCGTAATCGGCGTCGTGGAACACCACTTCGACCGCGGGGTCGGCCAGCAGGGCGCCCAGGCTGGAAACGTCGTCCACCGTCAGCGGATCGATGATCGCTGTCTCACGACCGACTGAAAGCTGGATGAGATAGATGCGATCGACGAATCGGTGGAAACTCGCCGCCTCCGTGTCCATTCCCACCAACGGCTCGCGCGACACGCGCCGCATCAGGTTCACCAGCTCGGCGCTGCTGCGCACGTACCGGTGGGGCGTGAGTCGCGTGGAGTTCCGCACCATGAGGCTTGAACGATTGTCGGGGGGGGAGACGGGCGCAACTGCCCGGGCCGAGGTTGTGCACCTCTCCACACAAATCAGAGCAAAGTATTCAGCAATAGGATGTTAGATGGCGTCACTTGTGTGGAATGTCGCAACATTATTAACGAAACCATTATGTCACTATCGTGACAGTTACAATATACGAATGTCAGCGAAAGAACGGGGTGGTCGTCCGAGCGCGGTGCCGAAGTGATGCGCTCCGCAACCCGAGCGCTCTCGCATAGGAGATTCCTCTCCTCCCCGCGGTGGTTGGCGGGCTACTTTAGAGTCGCCCTGAGAACGCTTAATGGCACCCAGTCACCACCGCGGATCTCGTGAGCGCATTCCCGCCGGTTGAGGTCACCGTCTACTCGTACGAGTGTGACGCGTTCGGTCACCTGAACGAGGCTGCGTACCTGCAGGTCTTTGAGCGCGCACGCTGGGAGATGCTCGCCCGTGGGCCGGGGGCGGACCTGTTCGACCGCAACAAGGTCTGGCCTGCGGTGCGGCGAGCGACGGCGGACTACCTCCTGCCGGCATTCCCCGGCGACGTTCTGAAGGTGGACCTGGAAGTGGAGAAGCTCGGTGGGACGTCGCTCGAGCTGCGGCAACGGGCGGTGCGGGTCAGGGACGAGAAGCTGCTCGCCGAGCTGCACACCGTTTTCGTGATGATCGACAAGGGTGGGAGGCCGGCGCCGATCCCCAAGGAGATCGCTGCCGTCTTCGGATCGCGCGCGTCGCGGGCGGCGGAGATGGTGCGCCACGGAGTGGGGGAGGTGGCGCTCGCGGCGGAGGTGCGGGGCGACGGCCCAGGCCTTCTGCTGATCCACGGCTTCCCGCTGGACCACTCAATGTGGGCGCACCAGATGGCGACACTGAAGGGGTGGCGCCGCATCGCGCCGGACTTGCGCGGGTGCGGTGCATCGGACGCGCCGCAGGGCGGCTACGCTATGGCGACGTACGCCGACGACCTGGCGCGCCTGCTCGACGGGTTGCTGGTGGACCAGGTGGTGGTCGCCGGGCATTCGATGGGCGGCTACGTGGCATTCGAGCTGCTGCGCCGCCACCGCCGCCGCGTGCTCGGCTTGATCCTGGTGGACACGCGTGCCGAAGCGGACTCGACGGAGGCGCGGGCATCGCGGGAGACGATGATCGAGGTCGCGCGCAAGGAGGGGCCCGGCGCGGTCGGGGACCGGATGATCCCCCGGCTCCTCGGGCGCACCACGCAGCGTACGCAGCCGCATCTCGTCCCGCAGGTGCGGGAAATGGCCAGCCGCTGGAGCTCGGCCGGGATCGTCGGCGCGCTCGGTGCGATGCGCGATCGTCCGGACTCGACGCCGCTGCTTGAGACGATTGACGTTCCTACGCTCGTCGTTGTGGGCGAAGAGGACGAGCTGACCCCTCCAGCGCTCTCGCGCGCCATGACGTCCGCCATTCCTTCGGCCGCGATGACGATCATCGCTGCCTCGGGGCACGTGGCTCCACTCGAGGCCCCGAGCGCTGTGAGCCGGGTGATGGCAGAGTTCTTGGAGGCTGTGCCGAAACCCTAGGACTCAGGTGTGGGCCCACGACGAAGAGCCCCGAGGCATTCGCCCCGGGGCTCGCTGTCCTCCAGGCTTCCTTCGCGCCGTTACGCGCCCTTCTTCTGCGGCTTGCCGGGCGGGTTCGGACCGTTGAAGATGTCTTTGTTCTTGGCGATGTAGTCCTTCCACTGCGGCGGCACGTCCTCCTCGGGGAAGATCGCGGTCACGGGGCACTCCGGCTCGCAGGCGCCACAGTCGATGCACTCGTCAGGATGGATGTATAGCATCAGATCGTCTTCGTAGATGCAGTCGACCGGGCACACTTCGACGCAGCCACGGTCCTTCACCCCGATGCACGGCTCAGCGATCACGTACGGCATGTAGCAGTCCTCCGCGGGGACAACAGCGCTTGAATCGGGAGTAGTGCCGCGCAAATTGGAGTGGTGCGAATCGCACTGTCAAGTGCGGCATTCACTTGCGCCGCTCAAGTCGAGGGCGGGTTGTTCGCCCCGCGCTGCGAGAGCCCTCCCCGGCTTCGGAGAGGGCTCTCGCTCGCTTCACTCGCAGGCGGGCCACCGGTGCAGCCGACCTGTGCCGCCAAGCTATGGATACTCCGTCACCGGGGCGTCACCAGCGCCGCCGAGGGCTCCGTGGCGGCTGCAGGCGTGGACTCGAGTTGCTCCTGAATTGTCCGCGTGATGTGCATCGAGCAGAACTTCGGCCCGCACATCGAACAGAACTCGGCGGACTTGAAGTACTCGGCCGGGAGTGTCTCGTCGTGGTACTCGCGAGCTCGCTGCGGGTCCAGGGCGAGGCGGAACTGCTCGTTCCAGTCGAACGCGAACCGCGCCCGGCTGAGCGCGTCGTCCCGGTCGCGGGCTCCCTTCCTGCCGCGGGCGATGTCCGCCGAGTGGGCCGCGATCTTGTAGGCGATCACGCCTTCGCGCACGTCGTTCGCGTTGGGCAGGCCGAGGTGTTCCTTCGGGGTCACGTAACAGAGCATCGAGGCGCCGAACCATCCGATCATCGCGGCGCCAATGGCGCTGGTGATGTGGTCATAGCCCGGAGCGATGTCCGTGACCAGCGGGCCGAGGGTGTAGAACGGCGCTTCGTGGCAGATCTCCTGCTCGAGACGAACGTTCATCTCGATCTCATGCAGCGGGATGTGCCCCGGCCCCTCGATCATCACCTGCACGTCCCGCTTCCAGGCCCGATCGGTCAGCTCGCCCAGGACTCGGAGCTCGGCGAACTGGGCCTTGTCCGAGGCGTCGGCCAGGGAGCCCGGCCTGAGCCCGTCGCCGAGCGAGAGCGACACGTCGTGCGCGCGGGCGATCTCGAGCAGCTCCTCGAAGTGGGTGTAGAGCGGGTTCTGCTCGCGGCGCTGCACCATCCACGCGGCGAGCAGCGATCCCCCCCGGCTCACGATACCGGTGACCCGGCCCATCGCCAGGCCAAGGTGCTCGCGGAGGATTCCACAGTGCACGGTGATGTAGTCCACCCCCTGCCGCGCCTGGTGCTCGATGTTGTCGAGGAGCATCCGGGGCGTGATGTCCGCCACGTCTTCGACTGCCTGGATGACCTGGTAGATCGGCACCGTGCCGATGGGAACCGGGCTGGCGGCGATGATCGCCGCGCGGATCTCGTCGATGCCCCCGCCGGTCGAGAGGTCCATCACCGTGTCGGCGCCGAAGTGCACGGCGGAGTGCAGCTTCTCCAGCTCGCCCTCGACATCCGAGGTCACTGCGGAGTTCCCGATGTTGGCGTTGATCTTGACGCCTGCGACCGTGCCGATCCCCATCGGATCGAGCCGGCCTGCGAGGTGGTGGACGTTCGCGGGGATGATCAGGCGTCCCCGGGCCACCTCACTCCTGATCACATCGGCATCGAGTCCCTCGCGCTCGCCTACGCGGTGCATCGCGCCGGTGATCTCGCCGCGGCGAGCGTAGAACATCTGGGTGACGGCGTTCATCGTGCACTCCCGCTGGCCAAAGGAAAACGCCTCCCGCGCGCTCAGGGGTTTGCGCGGGAAGCGTCCTTGACCTGGAGGTGACTCCCTACGCCGGTCTTAACCGGGTCAGGTTCGAAGGGTCTGATCTCAGCCCGCTGGAGCGGGCACCCCTGTCCAAGAATCCAATCTAGGCCCGTCGGAGATCTCCAACAAGCGCCCGGGGCACCTAGCTCCCCGCCCGATGGGCCGTCAGCGAGTCGCGGTCCACGATCCCCACCGGCACAGCCACGATGGGAGGCACCTGCCCTCCGTGCAGCGCGCGGTAGATGGTCTCGATGGTCCGCCGCCCAATGATCTCAGGGTACTGGATGGCGTCGGCCTTGAGCTGGCTGCCCTGCTCGATCGCCGAGCGTGCCTCGGGCGTCGCGTCGAAGCCGACGATGAGCACGTTCGTGCGTCCGGCCGCGCGGATGGAGGCCAGCGCACCGAGGGCGCAATCGTCGTTGCTGCCGAAGACCGCCGCCAGGGTCGGATGCGACTGGAGGAGGTTGTCCATCTTGTTCTTCGCCACGTCGCGCAGCCCCCGCTCCACCGCCGGAGCGGCGACGATGTGGATGTCCGGATACCGCGCGATGGCCTCGCGGAACCCCCGCACGCGATCGATCACGCTCGCCAGGGTGGGCTGATCCAGGATGGCGATGTCCCCATGTCCCTTGAGCAGCTCCGCCAGATACTCGCCGATCAGCCGTCCGCCCTGTGCATTGTCGGATGCGATGTGCGAGGTGACGTGCCCGCCGGCGGATGAGATGTCGGCTGTGAAGACGGGGATACCGGCGCGGTTCGCTTCCTCGACCGCCGAGACAATCCCCCGGGTGTCCACCGGCGCGATGACGATGGCATCCACCTTCTGGGTGACGAAGTTCTCGACCTGCGAAGTCTGCCGCGCGAGGTCCCACTCGCCGGCGACCACGTGGAGGTCCATCCCCAGGCTGTCCGCCGCCTTCTGGAGCCCGCGCTTGAGGTCCTGGTAGAAGACGTGAGCCTCGGTGAGGAGCGTGACGCCGACCTGCGGGCGCGTGCTTGCCGGCTTTCGGGCGCATCCGGCCAGGAGCACCACCGCGGTGAGGCAGGCAACGGTTCTTCTCATCGAACCTCCACGACGACGGTAGCGATCTCGTAGGGTCGCAGCGCGACCCGCAGGGTGTGCGCGGTCGCTGGCACGGCCTCCCCCGGATCTTCGAGGAAGTTGCTCTTGTGCGCCGATCGGATCTCGGGCCGAAGCGTGACGGTCGCCGTGGCCGACCGCCCGTACCACTCGACCAGCCTCAGGACCAGGGCGTCGGAGTCCTCGGCGCGCTTCACCCAGCTCAGTTCGACCCCCGGCGCGTCCACGGAGGCGAAGCTCACGCTGCGCCCCAGAGCGCCGGTGTGGGGCGACTCGACAGCCGCGAGGAGTGGTGTGTTGTACTCCGCCGCGAGCGGCTCGGTCCTCGCCGCGCGCCAATCGCCGGCATGCGGGTACAGTGCGAACCGGAAACGGTGCCGTCCACGGTCGGCCAGCGAGTCGGGATCGAGCGGCGAACGCAGCAGCGAAAGCCTGAGCACGTTGCCGTGGCAGTCCCAGCCGTACTTGCTGTCGTTCAGGAGGCTGACGCCGTACGTCGAATCGGACAGGTCGGCCCAGCGCTGTCCGGCGACTTCGTACTTGGCGCGCTCCGCCTGCGTCCGCGGCCGACACGAGCGGCCGATCGTTCCGTAGGGAATCTCGTAGGTAGCGGAGTCGGGGCTCACGCCGAACGCGAAGGCGACCTTCAGCAGCTTGTGCGTCTCATGCCAGTCCACATCATTGACAACGTCCACGTAAGGCGCCTCGCGGCCCAGGACCAGCGTCTGGTGGAAGGTCGACTTGCCCCACCGGCGCATGAAGCCGAGATGCGCCTCGCCAGGGTCGGACGAGCGCTCCACACTGCCCGTTTGCACGACCTCCCACTGCTCTCCGGTGTAGCCGATATCCCAGGCGTCCCACTCGCGCGGGATATCGCCGAAGATCTGGAACACGTTTCCGCGGCCGCCGGCCGCGAGCACCTCCCGGTGGTTGCGCTTGTCGTACAGGCGGGTGATGGCGCCTGTCGTCGTGTCCACTTCGACGCGCAAGTGTGCGTTCTCGAGCCAAGTGGGGCCGACCGCGGGCGCCGGCAGCCGGCTGGCCAGTGCCGCGCCGGCGCGCACCGGGAACTCGCGCGCGCCGAGGGAGGGGACGTCACGGGCCAGGAGAATCGCCGTGTCGCCCCGTGGGAGAGGCACCCGTACCAGCCCGCTGCGAGGCCAGGTAAGGGTATTGAAGACGACGACCGGGACGGTACGACCGGCTCCGCCGCGCGTGTCGAGGCGCGCGCGGAGGTTGCCGAACGCCCGCGTAGTCATCGTGTCGAGCGTGGCCCACGCGCTGTCGTAGTTGGCGCTGGCATCGAGGTAGATCTGGTGGATGCCCGAGCCGGGCAGAATGTCGTGGAACTCGTTGAAGAGCACCCGGTGCCAGACCGCTTCGAAGCGGGTGCGGGGATAGGCCGCCGTGTCCACGGCCGCAAGTGCTTCCGCGGTCCGGAGCAGGGTTTCGCTGTGTCGCGCCGACCACTTCTGGCGCGCCTGCGTCGTGTAGGTGCCGCGGTGCTTCTCGAGGTACAGCTCGTCGTGCCAGACCGGGAAGGCGCTGTCGGGCGCTGAGCCGCGCACGGCCGCGAGCGCGTGGTCCGGGTTGTCGTACATCATCGTCGAGAAGGTCGGCACGCGCCGCAGTTCCTCGGCGCGCTGCAGCATCTCGATCGTGGGCCCGCCGCCGTGGTCCCCGACGCCGTAGAGCACGATCTGGTGGCGGATCCCGCTGTTGCGTCGCTCGTCGTCCAGCCGGTCGCTGATAAGCTGCGACGGCTCGAGGTCGTGGCTGTAGCCGAACGGGTTGTATGTGAACAGGCGCGTCCCGTCCCGCCCCTCCCACCAGAACGCGTCGTAGGGCAACTGCGTCGAATCGTTCCAGCGGATCTTCTGAGTGACGAAGTAGTCGAGGCCCGCGAGCTTGTAGATCTGCGGCAGCGTCCACGGATACCCGAACGAGTCGGGCGTCCAGCCGACCTTCGCCCGGTGTCCGTAGCGGCGCTGGAAGTAGCGTTGTCCGTACAGTCCCTGCCGGGCCAGCGCCTCACCCGAGGGGATGTTCTGGTCGGGCTCGACCCACCACCCACTGACGATCGCCCATTGCCCCGCCCGCTCGGCCGCGCGGAGCGAGTCCGCAAGGCCCGGCTGCAGCCGGTCCATCGCCTCGTAGTACGCAGCCGCGCTTGCCGCGAAGACGTATCCCGGGAACATCGCCGCCAGCTTGAGCGAGGTGCGCCAGGTGTTGGGGATGACGTCGCCCTCGGTCTCGCTCCACGGCCAGAGCCACGCCGCATCGATGTGCGAGTTGCCGATCAGGTGCAGCGTGTCGCGTCTGAGCTCGGTGGCGAGCGGCGCGTAGGCGGCGACATAGCGGTCAAGGAGGTGGCCGTAGGCGGTGCCTCCTCCGATGGCCGCGAGCCACTCCCGCGGGTCGGGCCGGTCGATCGCGGGCGCGCGACCGGCGAGCCGGAGCGCGTAGCCGTACCCGTCGGCGAACTCCTTGTAGCCGAGGTCGCGCACCCGGACCTCGGGCAGCGTCCACCACGGCCGGCTCGGCTCGAGCCGGATCGCGACGCCGAGCGTGTCGCCGGTGTGGCACGGGGCGCACAGCTCGACCGCGCCCTCGCGCCACGCGCTGGCGCGCCCGTTCACGCGGTACTGCGCCCCCGGGCCGAACTGGGCGGCCAGCAGATCCACGGCGCGCCCGTCGAAGGCCGACGGCACGATCAGCGTCGTCTGGAGGTGGCGGGTGCCGTTCGCGGGGGAATCGCGCAGCCAGGAGCCGATCGCGAGCCGGCTTCCCCAGACCCGGAGTAGCCAGTCGGCGTCCACGGTGAGCGCTGCGTTGCGGGTCCCGCCCGGCAACGTGACGGTCACGCTGAGGGGGGCGACGTCGAGCGCCGCCCGCCGCAGCTCGTCGAAGGTCGCCTGGAAGCGCAGCACCCGGGAAGTCGCCGGCGCGAGCGAGGTGACGGTGTCGGAGGCCCAGGTCGCGCCCGCCTGCGTGGCGCGCGCGGTCACTCCCGCCAGTGTGTCGCGGCCCCAGGCCGTGAGCGCGAGGCTTACAGGAAGCTCGAGGCGATCGCGATTCCAGGTCGCCGCTCCCGCGAGCCGCAGCGCGGACGCGGTGAGAGTGCCTCCGGGGTAGACGTGTGTGGCGGCAAGTCCGCTCGGGCGCCGGTCCGCGGTCCGGATGCCGTCGAGCGGCGGCTCTCCGGGGGCCCGCGCGAACCGCCCCAGCACGCCGAAACCACCGGTGCGGTTGACGGGCTTCAGCAGCAGGCTGTTCCAGCCGGAGGCCAGACGGACAGGCACCGTGTCGCTGCCCGAACGGAGGCCACGCGCAATGGCGTTGAACCACACCTGCTGCCCATTCAGCCACGCCACTAGATCGTCGTCGCTGTCCATCACCAGCAGGACCGTGCGATCCACCGGTGCATAAACGTAGGCGTGCACATACGCGGCCGAGTGATCCGTGGAGCGGGCGAACACTCGGAGCAGGTCGATTGCGCCGAGCGAGTCGGCGTCCACGGGCAGGAAGGCGCCACCCCCGATCGTGTCGCCCGAATCCGGAAGGAGCGTGGTCTCCCCGCCGAGGTAGTCGCGGGTGAGCCGTGTCGCACCGCTGTCGGTAGGGATGGGGCCGCGAACCAACCACCGCGTGATGGGCAGGTCTTGTGCCCGCGCGGCCGCCCCAATCAGCGCTCCTGCACACGCGATGCGCGCAGCGCGCGTCAGCCAATGCGTCATGGCCGTCTCCCCTCGTCAGGACGTGCTCGCGCCGTCGTCGCCCCCTGCTCCCTTCTCCCGCCAGCGCCGGGCGTCCATCCGCTTCATCCACACGTCGAACAGGACCGCGAGCAGGATGATGATCCCCTTGGCGATTTCCTGCCAGAAGGCCTGCACGCCGATGAGATCGAGCCCGTTGTTCAGCACGCCGATCAAGAGCGCGCCCGTCAACGCGCCCCACGCGGTGCCGATCCCGCCGAACAGCGAGGTGCCGCCGATCACCGCCGCCGCGATCGCGTTCAACTCGTACAGCATGCCGGCGTCAGGCCCCCCGCTCCGGAGCTGTCCGACCAGCAGCACGGCTGCCAGTCCGGCGCTCGCCCCCGCGATGGCGTAGACGCCGAGCTTGACCCAGCCCACTGAGACGCCGGAGAGGCGCGAGGCCTCCTCGTTGCCCCCCACGGCGTAGACGTGCCGGCCGAATCGTGTGCGGGTGAGGACGAATCCGGCGAGCGCCACCAGGGCCAGCATGACGATCGCGGGCACCGGGAACCCGGTTGGCAGGCCGGGCACCGGGATGCGGCCGCCCCCCACGGCATGCAGCGCATCCAGCGCCGCGATCTTCCTTGCGTAGAGCGGGTCGCCGGGATCGGGGAAGCCGATGGGCACGCCGCCCGTCACCAGCCGGGCGGCGCCTCGCGCCGCGGTCATCATGGCCAACGTGACGATGAACGGCGCCACGCCCAGCCGCGCGACGATGCTGCCGTTCACGAGCCCGACGAGTGCCCCCGCGCCGATCCCGACTAGCGCCGCCAGGACCGCAGCGCCGGCAGGTCCGAAAAGCCGCAGCACGGTACTGCTGGTGAGCGCGCTGGCGGCGAGGACACCGGCCAGTCCCACCACCGACCCGACCGAGAGGTCTATCCCCGCCGTGATGATCACGAAGATGGACCCCAGCGCCAGAATCCCGTTGATCGAAACGTGGAGAAGGATGGTCGCGAGGTTGGCGCGGCTCATGAAGCCGGGGATGAACACGCCGGCCACCACCACGAGGCCGGCGAGGGCGAGCGGGACGCCGAAGCGAGCGGCGGCGCGGGTCTTCATGCCGCGTGCGAGGCCGGCAGTGCCAGGGCGAGCACGCGCTCCGCCGTCGCCTCCGCGGCCGAGAGCTCGCCCGATATCCGGCCCTCACACATCACCAGGATGCGGTCCGCGAGTGCGAGCACTTCGGGAAGCTCAGAGGAAATGACGAGTACCGCCTTGCCGGCGTCGGCCAGTGAGCGGATGACGCGGTGGAGCTCCGTCTTGGTGGCGATGTCCACGCCGCGCGTCGGCTCGTCGAACAGGAGCACGTCGGCCTCGGCGAGAAGCCACTTGGCCAGCACGACCTTCTGCTGGTTGCCGCCGGAGAGCGTCCCTGCCTCCCGCTCGAGTGCGGGAGGCCGCAGGTCGACAGCTCTGACTTGCTGCGTTGCTGCCGTCCGTTCGCGCTCAGCGCGGACGACGCCCCAGCGCGCGAACCGGGCCAGCGTCGGGAGCGTCACGTTTTCGCGGACACTCAAGCCCAGGACCAGCCCCTGAGTCTTGCGGTTCTCCGGCAGGTAGACGACGCGGCGGCCGATCGCCTCGCGTGGCGAGGAGGGGTGGTAGGCGGCACCGGAGAGGAGCATCGAGCCCGCGTCCAGCGGATCTACCCCCGCGATGCAGCGAGCCACCTCGGTCCGGCCGGCGCCGACCAGTCCGGCCAGTCCGACGATCTCGCCGCGCCGCAGCACGAGGGAGACGTTGGTGAATGCCCGGTGTCTCGTGAGATTGCGCCCTTCGAGCAGCACCGGACCGGGCGTCGAGGCTGCGGGATGAAGACGGACGTACTCGATATCCCGCCCAACCATGTGCCGGATCAGTGCGGCGTCATCCACCGCGGCGGCCGGGCCGGTAAAGACACAGCGGCCGTCCCTGAGCACGGTGATATCATCCGCGATGCGGCGCACCTCTTCGAGGCGGTGCGATACGAACACCACGCCGATGCCGCGCCCGCACAACTCGCGGATCTGGGTGAACAAGCGCTCCGTTTCCGGGTGGGACAACGCCGCGGTGGGCTCGTCGAGCGCGATCAGCCGCGCGTCGCGGGCCAGGGCTCGCGCCAGCTCCACCAGCTGCTGCTCGGCAACTGAGAGGTCGCGCGCCGCCGTTGCGGGGTCGAAATCGGCGCCGAGCGCGCGCAGGGCATCGGCGGCCCCTCGAGCGGTGGCGCGGCGGTCGAGCACGCCGTGCCGCGAGGGCTCCATACCCAGGAAGATGTTGGCGTCGGCGCTCAGAGCCGGCACGAGCGACAGCTCCTGGTAGATCACGGTGATGCCGGCCCGCAGCGCGTCGCGCGGTGCCGCGAACCTCACCGGCCTCCCGTCCACCGCGAGCGTTCCGGCATCCGGCCGCTCCGCGCCGGCCACGACCTTGAGCAGCGTGGATTTCCCCGCCCCGTTCTCACCCACCAGCGCGTGCACCCGGCCGGCGCGGACCGTAAAGTCCACGGCGTTCAGCGCGAGGACGCCGGGGAAGCGTTTCGTAATCCCGGTCACGGCGAGCAGCGGCGTCGCGGAAGCGCTGGAGGCAGGCATCGCGACGGGAGGGCGCTAGATCCTGCGGAGAAGCCTGACGACCCGGACCGCCAGGAAGACGGCGAGTCCGAGGAGAGTCAACGCCGCGCCGAGATTGATCTTGCGCATCGCGTGGGCCGTCACGAAGCGACGGCTCCACGCGACGATCGCGGACAGCACCAGGGAGTAGATGATTGCTCCGGCGACCAGCCCGATGAAGAACCATACGCGGGCCACGTGATGGTCGCGGTCGACCCCGAGGCTCGCCATGGCCCCAGACGCGGTCACGGTGAGCCAGAAGAGAACCGCGAACGGATTCGCCATCGAGAGCGCAGCGCCCACCGCGAAGCCGGTGCGCTTCCGCGGGGGATCAGTCAGGTGATAGTCGAGATCCTGACGCGACGCCCGGAAGGCCCCCCAGGCCACCCACAGCAGGATCCCCACCCCGAGAACACCGATCCCGGTTCGCAAAGGGATCGAATCCGTCAGCAGGCTTGAGCCCAGGATCCCGACCGCGGCCCAGAACGCATCGCCGATGACCGAGCCGAGCCCCACCAGGAAGCCGGCCAGGAAACCGACCGAAAGACCCCGCCGCACCATCTCGAGATTGACCGGCCCGACCGGCGCGCAATACGCCGCGCCGACGGCCACACCGAGCAGGAAGGGCAGGATCGGGAACATAGGGACGGCCAATGTAGCGCTGTTTCGCTCCGACTTGTAGGATGGGCCATGCTCGGCATTGTGCTGGCCGCCGGTCTGGCCACCCTGCCCTCGCCGCCTGCCCAGGTCCCCCAGGACACCGGCACCGTCGATGCCCCGGTCTACGAGAATGCGGCGTATGGTGTTTCGATCCCGCGCCCATTCGACGACTGGGTCTTTGAGGCGGGCCGGGGACGCCGGACAGCGACGGTGATCTTCCACCCGCGGGCGGCCTCGCTCGGGGACCAGCTTTGGGGGGCAATCGTCCTCACGGCCTACCCGGGCCGCGCGTCGTTGGCACAGGTGGCCGAGCAGCGCATCCAGGTCGCCTGGCGGTCCCAGCTGGGGGGCAGCTTCACGATGCTTGCCCGGGATTCGCTGCGTCTGGCAGGCTACCCGGCCGTTCACCTAGAGCTGAGCGGTACCATCGGCCAGGTCGCTCTCCGCGCCGAGGAATACGTCATCGCCCGGCGCCGTGATCTCATCGTCCTGCAGTTCCGCTGTCCGCGCACCGTGGCGTGCGACTCCATCGCCGTCGGCTACCGGCGGGTGCTGAATGGTCTGACGATCCGCGGAGCCCAAGCTGCGGCCGAGCTGGCGCAGCAGCCACCTGCAGAGAACCCTGCGTCGGCGCACCCCCTGCCGTGGTCGCCCTGGCAGGCACGGTCGTACGTCGCGCTGGTGCGCTACGACAGCGCCCGACTGCGGGCCGACTTCGCCGTGCGCATCGAACTTGTCAACGACGGACCCGTGCCGGCCGACTCGGCCGCTGTCGTGCTCTGGCCCGCGTTCGCCCTGGACAGCGCGCGTTCCGCCGCGGCAGCACTGCCGTTGAGCACCGCAGACGGCATCTCCCGCATCGAGCTGCCGGACGTCGTTCAGCCGCAGGCGAGCACGGCGATCACGTTCTTCTATCACCTCGGCGCCGAGGCGGTCGCGCTCCCGTCGGAGCAGGGAGGCTTCGCGCCGGACGGCGCCTACCTGGCCTTCGATTGGCTGCCGCGGGTGCAGTCTGCGGTGGATTCCTCGGGGCAAGTTGCGCGGACGATGCGGCCGCGCTTCACCCTCAGCTTCGATGTCCCTGAGCCCTGGCACGCCATCGCGCCGGGCAGGATGACCGCGGACGTCGTGTCGTCCGGGCGGCGGCGCACGACCTGGAGGACCGAGGACGTCTCGGCCACGACACCCGCCTTCGCGCTCGGCCCGTACCGGATCATCACCCGACGCGCGGATGGACTCGGCGTCGCCATCTGGCTGGCGCCCGGCGACACGGCGTCCGCCGCAACGATGAGCACGTTGGTCGGCGCCGTGCGTGCCGCATGGATCTTCTGCTCCCGCGCCTTCGGCCGTCTCCCCCTTGCCGACATCAACGTGGTGTCCACTCGTCTTCCGGAGACGCGCGGCTTCCTCGGCCTCATCCTCAGCGGTGGGTTGGATTCGGCGCGCGATCCACTCTTCCGCGAGGTGGCCCGCAGCTGGTGGGGCAACTCGGTGGACGCTGCCGGGCCGGGCTCGTGGTGGGTCCGCGAGGGGTTCCCGGCCTGGACGGCGATTGCCGCTCGCGGAGCGCTGGAAGGCGACACCGCGCGCCAGCGCTTGGTGCGGGAGGTGGAAGCCCGCTGGCGCACGGCGACCTCGCCCACCGGCGACGCGCCGCTCGCGCCCCTCACCGTGCGCGCTCCCGGAGCAGGCCTGCTTCGATCGAAGGGCGCCGCCGCACTCGAGGCCGCACGTCGCGCCGCCGGCGAGAGCGGATTCCGCGAGGCGATGCTCTCCCTCGCTCTCGAACACCGCAACGGTTGGGTCACTGTCCAGGACATCCTGGACGCCCTCGGCACTGACGCCCAAACAGTGTTGCGCGCCTTCCTCTACTAGCGTAGAATTCACTTCGCAAACAAAAGTATTGGTAAAGTGGCCATATATGACCAATTCACTAGGATCTAGCTGCCTATGACGGACATTCCCAACGCACCAACCGGTTTCCGCGGCCCGAGGGCGCACGTCCTGCTCGAGATCAAGAGGTCGCAACCGGTTACTGCAAAAGATCTTAGCGAGTTCTTTGGGATCTCGACCAACGCGATTCGGCGCCATCTGAAGGAGCTGGAGCTGGACGGCTCGGTGGTCTATGTGCGCGAGCAGCGGGGCATGGGGGCTCCGGTGTACGTCTACCGGTTGACGCCGCGGGGCGAGGCGCTGTTCCCCAACCGTTACGAGAGCGCGTTGACGGACCTGCTCCGGCACATCGAGGAGAAAGCGGGTCGCGGCGAGATCAGCCGGTTGTTCGTGGACCAGTTCAAGGTGCGCGCGGACCTGCTGAAGACGGAGCTTGCCGACCAGCCGGTCGAGGCTCGATTGCAGAGGCTGGTGCGCATCCTGACGGAGGAAGGGTACATGGCGGAGTGGGACAGCCGGGACGGCGCGATCCGGCTGGCGGAGCACAACTGCGCGATTCGGGCGGTGGCGGAACGGTATCCGGAGGTGTGCGCGGCGGAGCGGAGGTTCCTCACCGAGGTGCTGGCATCGCAGGTGGAGCGCCGGACGCACATCACCGAGGGCTCGAACGCGTGCGAGTACGCGATCACCCCCGAGGTGACGGCCGCCGAGGGCGTGCCGGCGCGGCAGGAGCGGGCATGACGTCCATCGAGACGCAGGTCCTGCAGCCGTACAAGTACGGCTTCGTCACGGACATCGAGTCGGACGACGTTCCGGCCGGCCTGAACGAGGAGGTCATTCGCCTGATCTCGGCGAAGAAGGGTGAGCCCGAGTTCATGCTGGAGTGGCGACTCAAGGCGTTCCGGCACTGGCTGACGATGCGGGAGCCGACTTGGGCGAACGTGAAGCATCCGCCGATCGACTACCAGTCCATCGTCTACTACGCGGCCCCGAGGCAGGCGAAGTCGCTGGACAGTCTGGAGCAGGTGGATCCGAAGTTGCTCGAGACGTTCGAGAAACTGGGGATCCCCCTCTCCGAGCAGAAGCGGCTGGCGGGCGTCGCGGTGGACGCCGTGTTCGACAGCGTGTCGGTGGCGACCACGTTCAAGGAAACCCTCGCCCAGCACGGCATCATCTTCTGTCCGTTCTCGGAGGCGGTGCGCGAGCACCCCGAGCTGGTCCGGCGCTACCTCGGCTCGGTGGTGCCTACCAACGACAACTTCTTCGCGGCGCTGAACTCGGCGGTTTTCAGTGACGGCTCGTTCGCGTACATCCCCAAGGGGGTGCGCTGCCCGCTGGAGCTGTCCACCTACTTCCGGATCAACGCCGCCACGTCGGGTCAGTTCGAGCGGACACTGATCGTGGCGGAGGAAGACAGTTACGTCAGCTATCTCGAAGGCTGTTCGGCGCCGATGCGGGACGCGAACCAGCTGCATGCGGCGGTGGTCGAGCTGGTCGCGCTGGACGATGCGCAGATCAAGTACTCGACGGTGCAGAACTGGTATCCCGGGGACGAGCAGGGGCGCGGCGGCATCTACAACTTCGTGACCAAGCGCGGGAAGTGCGCCGGCAAGAACTCGAAGATCTCGTGGACGCAGGTGGAGACGGGTTCGGCGATCACCTGGAAGTATCCGGGGTGCATTCTGCAGGGAGACAACTCGATTGGGGAATTCTACTCGGTCGCGGTGACGAACAACCGCCAGCAGGCGGACACCGGGACGAAGATGATCCACATCGGGAAGAACACGCGCAGCACCATCGTTTCCAAGGGCATCTCCGCCGGCCACGGACAGAACACGTACCGCGGGCAGGTGAAGATCCTGAAGGGGGCGACGGGGGCGCGGAACTACTCGCAGTGCGACTCGATGCTGATCGGCGATCAGTGCGGGGCGCACACCTTTCCCTACATTGACGTGCGCAACAGCACGGCGATCATGGAGCACGAGGCTTCCACGTCGAAGATCGGGGAAGATCAGATCTTCTACTGCCGGCAGCGGGGACTGTCGGCGGAGGATGCGACGTCCATGATCGTGAACGGATTCTGCAAGGAGGTTTTCCGGGAGCTGCCGATGGAGTTCGCCGTGGAGGCACAGCGCCTGCTCGGCATCAGCCTCGAAGGCAGCGTCGGGTAGCGCATATGCTCGAAATCACGAATCTGCATGCCTCGGTCGAGGGCAAGGAGATCCTGCGCGGCGTCGATCTCGTGGTGCGCGCCGGCGAAGTACACGCGATCATGGGCCCGAACGGCTCCGGCAAGAGCACTCTCGCGCAGGTGCTGGCCGGCCACCCGGCTTACGCCGTCACGAGCGGCTCGGTCCTGTATCAGGGCCGGGACCTGCTCGAGATGGACCCCGAGGAGCGGGCCCGCGAGGGAGTGTTCCTCGCCTTCCAGTATCCGGTGGCGATCCGCGGCATCACGAACGCGTATTTCCTGCGCTCGGCGCTCAACGCGACGCGCAAGCACCGCGGGCAGCCGGAGCTGGACCCCCTGGAGTTCCTGGATCTCCTGGCTGAGAAGCTCCGGGCCGTCGATTCGGACGACAGCCTGATGAACCGGCCCGTGAACGACGGTTTCTCGGGGGGCGAGAAGAAGCGCAACGAAATCGTCCAGATGGCGGTGCTGGAGCCGCGGCTCGCGATCCTGGATGAGACCGACTCGGGCCTGGATATCGACGCGCTGCGGACGGTGGCCGGTGCAGTGGACCGGCTGCGGCGGCCGGACAACGCGACGATAATCGTCACGCACTACCAGCGCATCCTCAACTACATCACGCCGGACCACGTGCACGTGCTGAGCGAGGGAAAGATCGTCCTCTCGGGCGGGAAGGAGCTGGCCCTGGAGTTGGAGTCCAAGGGGTATGACTGGGTCCGCTCGGAAGCCGCGGTCTGAGGCCATGGCGTCCCGTCGCGTGAAACGGCCTGCCGGCGCCGCCGAGCGGTACGTCGCGCAGTTCGACGCGTTCGCGGCCAACGGGGCGCGCAACGCGCCGCCGTGGCTCAAGCAGATCCGCACGGCGGCCCTGGCGCGGTTCGCCGAGCTGGGATTTCCGACGACTCACCAGGAGGAGTGGCGCTTCACCAGCGTCGCGCCGATCGCCGAGACGCCGTTCACGCTCCCGTCCCGGCGCGCCGGCCCGTCCGCCAGGCGAGTGGCGCCGCTGTTCCTTCCGGTCGAGAGCGCTTGCCGGCTGGTATTCGTGAATGGGCGGTACTCGGCGCCCCTTTCGTCGGCCGACGGCGTGGCGCCGGGGGTACGCGCTGGCAGCCTCGCGGCGGCGCTCGAGGAGGAGCCGCAGCTGCTGGAGGGGCACCTGGCGCGCCACGCGACGTATGCCTCGAATCCGTTCGGCGCGCTCAACACAGCGTTCATTCGCGACGGGGCGTTCGTGCGCGTCGCGGAGGGTGTGGACCTCGACGCGCCGCTGCAGCTCCTCTTTCTCTCAGTCCCAGGCGCCAGGCCCACCGTCGCGCATCCGCGCAACCTGGTCGTCGTGGAGCGGGGGGCTCGCGCCTCGGTGATCGAGAGCTACGCCGCGCTAGAGGACGGGATCCACTGGACCAACGCCGTGACCGAGGTGGTCGTCGGGGAGGGGGCGCACCTCGAGTTGGTGCGCCCGCAACGTGAGGCGGTTGGCGCGTACCACGTCGCGACGACGCACACGCTGCAGGGGCGGGACAGCGTGCTACGCTTCCACCCGATCGCCCTGGGCGCGGCGCTGGCAAGGCATGACATCGTCTCCGTGCTGGACGGCCCCGGCGCGGAGCTGGTCCTGAACGGGCTCTACCTGCTGGGGGGGACGCAGCACGCCGACCATCACACCGTCATCGACCACGCCAAGCCCGACTGTCAAAGCCACGAGTACTTCAACGGCGTCCTCGACGACGCCGGACGCGGGGTGTTCAGCGGGCGGATCATCGTCCGTCCCGGCGCACAGCGCACCGATTCGAAGCAGACCAACCACAACCTGGTGCTCTCCGAGGAAGCGCGCGCCGACAGCCAGCCGCAGCTCGAGATCTACGCCGACGACGTGAAGTGCACCCACGGCGCGACGCTGGGGCCGCTCGACCCCAAGGAGCTGTTCTACCTGCGCAGCCGTGGCCTCGATGCCGGGCAGGCCCGCGCGCTGCTGATCTACGGCTTCGGCGCGGAGATCCTGGGCCGGATGCGGCACGCCGGAGTGCGCGACGCGCTCGACCGCCTGGTGCACGAAGCGCTGGAGATCCCAATGCACCAAGGAGCAACTTTGTGATGTCTTCCCCCGCGGCCACTGCGGCGCCGGTGCCCCGTTTGCGGGACGTGCGCGACGACTTCCCGATCCTGCGGCAGCCGGCGAACGGTCACCGCCTGGTCTATCTCGACTCCGCCGCGACGTCGCAGAAGCCGCAGGCGGTGATCGACGCGATCAGCGGGTACTACGGCGGCCTGAACGCGAACGTGCACCGCGGCGGGTATGACCTGGCGGTGCGCGCCACCGATGCGTACGAGGAAGCGCGCGCGAGCCTCGCCGCGTTCACGGGCGCGCCCGATCCGAGCGGCGTGATCTTCGTCCGCGGCACGACCGAGGGGATCAACCTGATCGCCTCCTCGCTCGGCGCGCTCCGGGTGAAGCGAGGCGACACGATCGTCGTGACGGCGATGGAGCACCACTCGAATCTCATTCCGTGGCAGCTGCTGGCGCAGGCGCGCGGCGCCGAGATCGTGATGGTGGAGCTGACGGCGGATGGCCGGATCGACCTCGCGGATTACCGGCGCGCGCTGGAACGGGGGCCGCGCGTCGTCGCCTTCACGCACGTCTCGAACGCGCTCGGCACGATCAACCCCGTCGCGGAGCTGGTGCGACTGGCGCACGATGCCGGCGCGGTCGCCGTGGTGGACGGCGCGCAGGGCGCCCCGCACGTGCCGGTGGACGTGCGGGCCCTGGATTGCGATTTCTACGTTCTGTCGGGACACAAGATGCTGGGGCCGATGGGCATCGGCGCGGTGATCGGGAAGCCGGAGCTGCTCGACGCGATGCCGCCCTATCACGGTGGCGGGGAGATGATCAACGTCGTCCGCGACACCACGGCGACCTACGCCCCGCTGCCGCAGAAGTTCGAGGCGGGGACGCCGAACGTGGAGGGGGCGATCGCGCTCGGCGCGGCGATCGCGTACCTGCGCGCGCTCGGCATGGACGCGGTGGCGGCGCATGAGCGCGAGCTGGTGAACTACGCGCTCGCGAAACTGTCGGCCATCGAGGGGATGACGATCTACGGTCCCATGGACGAGCGCGCGGGCGTGATCTCGTTCACGCTCGCGGACATTCATCCGCACGACCTCGCCACCATTCTGGACCATGAGGGAGTCGCGATCCGCGCGGGGCACCACTGCACCCAGCCGCTGATGCGCCGCCTCAACGTCAGCGCGACCGCGCGTGCATCATTCTATCTGTACAACGCGGAGGAAGACGTGGACGCCCTGGTGGCGGCGCTCGAAAAGGCGCTCACGCTGTTCGGACTGGCCCATGCCTGACCTTCCCGATCGCGCGCTCGAGGAGCTCTTCCAGGAGCTGATCCTGGATCACTACCGGCGCCCGCGCAACAAGGGCACGCTGGAGCCGCACACCCACCGCGTCGGGTTGACCAATCCATCGTGCGGGGACGAGCTCGAGCTCGACCTGGTGGTCGCGGGCGACACCATTTCCGACGTGCGTTTCTCCGGTCGCGGCTGCTCCATCAGCCAGGCGTCCGCGTCCATGATGACGCAGCTCATCAAGGGCAAGACCGTCGGCGAGGCTCGCGCCCTGGCCGCCCGGTTCAACGAGATGATGCACGGCTCGGCCGAAGCGGCGCGCGACAAGACGCTCGGAGAGGCGCGCTCGCTGGTGGGCGTGGCCAAGTTCCCGGTCCGCGTCAAGTGCGCGCTGCTCGGGTGGAACGCGCTCGAAGAGGGCACGAAGAACAGCCACTAGCTCGCCCGCTCGGGTTGGCTCTGTTATTCTCCGTCTCCGGTTCCGGAGGCGGCCCACGCCGAAGCTGCTGTTCGTGATCGCTCCCGAACGCTTCCGCGACGAAGAGCTGCTGGAGCCGAAGCGCGCGCTCGAGCAACACGGCGTCGCCGTCACGGTGGCCTCGACGCGTCCGGGCACGGCCGCGGGGATGCTCGGCGCGAAGGTTGCGATCGACTGTACGGTGCGGCAGGTCGACGAGGCGCAGTACGACGCCCTGGCAGTGGCCGGGGGCGCCGGTTCGCCGACGCATCTCTGGGACAGCGCGCCGCTCCGGGCCCTCGTGCAGGCGTTTCATCGCGCCGGGAAGCCGGTGGCGGCGATCTGCCTCTCCGGGGCGGTGCTGGCCCGTGCAGGCGTGCTGGGGGGAAGACGCGCCACGGTCTACCCGACGGAGCGCGCCATTCTCGAGATGAAGAGGGCCGGCGCGACGTACGTACGGGAACCGTTGGTCGTGGACGGGGCGATCATCACGGCCAGCGGGCCCGAGGCCGCCGCGGCCTTTGGCGCGGCACTCATCACTCACCTGACGGGGTCATGACCAGCGAACCCATCGTTCAGATTGACGGAATCACGAAGCGCTTCGGAGACTTCGCGGCCGTCTCCGGCCTGTCGCTGTCGGTGCCTCGCGGCGCCGTATATGGCCTGCTCGGGCCGAACGGGGCCGGCAAGACGACCACAATCCGGATGCTGATGGACATCATCCTCCCGGACGAGGGCTCCGTCCGGCTGTTCGGCGATGAGCGCGGCGGCCGACAGCACAGCGCCGAGATCGGCTACCTCCCTGAGGAACGGGGTCTGTACCGGAAGATGCGCGTGCGGGACACGCTGGTCTTCCTCGCGGAGACCAAGGGGGTGAAGCGCGAGGTGGCGCGGCGGAAGGCGGACGAGTGGCTGATGCGCCTCGACCTGAGCGAGTGGCGGATGAAGAAGGTGGAGGAGCTCTCGAAAGGCATGCAGCAGAAAGTGCAATTCATCGCGACGATGCTGCACGAGCCGGCGCTGTTGATCCTCGACGAGCCCTTCGCCGGGCTCGACCCCATCAACACCCAGGCGATCAAGGACGTCATCGTCCACCTATCCCGGGCTGGCACGACGATCGTCTTCTCAACCCATCAGATGGACGTGGCGGAGCGGATCTGCGACCACGTCTGCATCATCGCGGCGGGACGCAAGGTGCTGGATGGTCCGCTGGCGGAGGTGAAGCGGGTGCACGGGGGAACCCATGTCGCCGTGGCGTTCGAGGGCGGCCGTGAGTTCGCGGCGCCGATCATCTCGGACCGGACGCTCGTCGCCAAAGCGGATGACTACGGCGGGTATGCCGAGCTGGCGCTCGCCGACGGCGTCGAGCCGCAGATGTTGCTGGAACGGCTGGTTGCTGCCGCCGCGCGACTGCAGCGCTTTGAGCACATCGAGCCGTCCCTGAATCGCATCTTCCTCGACAAGGTCGGCGCCGCGGGCGCCGAGCCCCGGGGCCGGGAGGCGTCGCGTGAATAAGGTCTGGGCGGTGATCCGGCGCGAGTTCGTCGAGCGGGTGCGCACCAAGTGGTTCCTGATCTCGACCATTCTCGGCCCGATTTTCATGATCGTGGTGACGGTGCTGCCGGCGGTGCTCGCGGGCACCGGGGGCGGCGCCCGCCACATCGGCCTGCTCGACGAGGGGAGCGGAAGCCTGGCCACCCGGCTCGTTACACAGCTCGAGACCGGGAGCCAGTTCCGGGTGGAACGCGTGACCACCTCGGAGAGCGGGGCTCGTGCGGCGATGCAGGAACTCACCGAGCGGGTGCAGTCGAAGAACATTGACGGGTTCCTGGTGGTGCCGGGCGCGGCGCTCGAATCGGGGAAGTTCGAGTACCGGGGGCGGAACGTCTCTTCGATCCGGGACAACGCGCTGCTGCAGGCTGCGGTGCGCCAGGCGGTGATGATGGAGCGGCTCACCCAGCGAGGCGTGGATCCCGGTGTGGTGCAGGAGTCCCAGGCGCGCATCTCGGTCACCACGCTCCGGATCACCAAGCGGGGGGCGACGGGCGAGACGGGCGAAGCGACCTTCTTTCTCGCCTATGTGGTTGGCTTCATCATGTACATGGCGATCTTCCTGTACAGCGTGAACGTGATGCGAAGCGTGCTGGAGGAGAAGCAGACGCGGATCATCGAGGTGCTGGTCTCCAGCCTCCGCCCGTTCCAGCTCCTGCTCGGCAAGGTGGTGGGCGTGGGCGGCGTGGGGCTGGTCCAGATGGGAGTCTGGGGGGTGGCTGCCGCAGCGTTGATTCGCTACCGGGCGGCGGTTTTCGCCATGTTCAAGGTGCCGGCGGAGCAGGCGGCGGCGATCCAGCTTCCGGCGATAGGCACTGGAATGGTCGTTCTGGTGCTCGTCTATTTCCTCCTCGGCTATCTCCTGTACTCGGCGATGTTTGCGGTGGTCGGGGCGGTCGTGTCCACCGACACCGAGGCCCAGCAGGCACAGATGCCGGTGGTGATGCTGCTGATCCCCGGGATCCTGGTGTTCCCGGCGGTGCTGAACGACCCCGCGGGGAGTCTGTCGAGCGTCATGGGGCTGGTGCCCTTCTGGTCGCCGATCATCATGCCGATTCGCTTCGCGGCGTCCGACGTTCCCGCAGGGGAATTGGCGGCCTCGCTGGCGATTCTGGCCGTCACGGTGATCGGCGTGGTCTGGGTGGCCGCCCGCATCTACCGGGTCGGCATCCTGATGTATGGAAAGCGGCCCGGTATCGGGGAGCTGGTCCGCTGGGCGAGGCAGAGCTAGAGGGGGCCTCCCCTCTCGCAGCCCGCAACTGGCCTGGCCGTGTTGCACGTGCAACAGGGCCGCCCCGAGCCGAGGGCGGCCCTTGGCTTGACCCCCTCCCCTGTCCCGTCGTTTCTGCCGTCTCGCAACTGTCCTGGCCGTGTTGCACGTGAAACATCTCTTGTAGCCACCGGCAGTTAGGGGCTAGATTCTGCCCACTCATGGCCCGCATCATCGCGATCGCGAACCAGAAGGGCGGCGTCGGCAAGACCACCTCCGCCGTCAACCTCGCCGCCTCACTGGCGGCGGCGGAGAAGCGCACCCTGCTGGTGGATGCCGATCCCCAGGCCAACGCGACCAGCGGCGTGGGGCTGGAGCGCGACGCCCTGCAGCTCACCGTCTACGAGGTGTTGCTCGACAACCGACCGCTGGCGGACGCGATCCGGCGGGGGATCCACTTCCCTCTTCTTGATGTGGCGCCGGCGTCGCGGGACCTGGTGGGCGCCGAGGTGGAGCTGGTGGGGCGCCCCCACCGCGAGACCCTCATGCGGCGGGCCCTCGACGCTCTCCGGCGGTCGTACGACTATGTGCTGATCGATTGCCCGCCGTCGCTCGGGCTCCTGACCCTCAACATGCTGACGGCGGCCGACGCCGTGGTGATCCCGATCCAGTGCGAGTACTACGCGCTGGAAGGGCTCTCCCAGCTGCTCAACACCATCCGGCTGGTGCAGCGCAACTTCAATCCGCGCCTCGCGGTGGACGGCGTCCTCCTGACGATGTACGACGCGCGGCTCAATCTGTCCCGCCAGGTTGCCGAGGAGGCGCAGGAGTACTTCGGCGCACGGATGTTCAAGACCGTCATCCCTCGCAACGTGCGGCTGGCCGAAGCGCCGAGCTTCGGCAAGCCGATTCTCCTCTACGACATCGGGTCGGTGGGGGCGCAGAGCTACCTGAGTGTGGCGGAGGAGTTGATTCGGCGCACGGCCACGAAGCTGGGGGCGGACCACCGTGATCCGGCGCATCGTCCGGCGGAGGCCGCGTCGTGAGCGGCGCCGCCGCCAGCCGCCGGCGGCTGGGGCGCGGACTCGAGGCGCTGCTGGGCGTCGGGACGGTTGAGGACGCCGAGCGCGAGGGGGTGGTGCGCGAGCTGCCTGTCGAAGGGATCAAGCCCAACCGCTTCCAACCGCGCCACGCACTCGATCCCGCCTCCCTCACTGAGTTGAAGGACTCGATCGGCGTGAACGGCTTGCTTCAGCCGATCGTGGTGCGGCAGATCGAGACGGGCTTCGAGTTGGTGGCTGGCGAGCGTCGGTGGCGGGCGGTGCGAGCCCTCGGATGGAAGAAGGTGCCGGCGGTCGTCCGGGACGTGGACGACCGGACCCTCCTGACGCTGGCCCTGGTGGAGAATCTCCAGCGCGCGTCGCTCTCGCCCATCGACGAGGCGCAGGGATACGAGCGGTTGGCGCACGATTTCGCGCTGTCCCACGGCGCGATCGCCGAGGCGGTTGGGCGTGACCGCTCGACGGTGGCCAACGCGGTCAGGCTCCTCAAGCTGCCGAAGAGCGTCCAGCAGATGCTGGCAGACGAGACGCTCTCGGCGGGGCACGCCCGCGCGCTCCTCTCGCTGGGAGACGGGAAGCAGATCGAGCGTCTCGCCCGCTCGTGCGTGGCCGAGGGGTGGTCGGTGCGCGAGATCGAGCGGCAGGCACGTGGCGCCCCGCGTCCGCGGAAGAACGGCCGCGGACCTCGACGCGCTGCGCCACCGGAGGTACGGCGCATCGAGGAAGCGCTTCGGAAACGGCTCGGCACGGACGCGGCGGTCGTCCTGACGGGGAAGAGCAGGGGGCACCTCCAGCTCCGCTTCTACTCCGACGACGACCTCGCCCGGCTGCTCGAGGTGATCCTGGGCCGGCGGTGGGATGGGTGATGCGCGCCGACGGGTACACGATCATCCTGCATAAGAACGGCGCGCTCGCCTCGCGTCAGATCCGGGTCCCCGCCTGGCTGGCGCGCACGCTGCTGATCAGCGCGATGGTGGTCGTGGTCGTGGTTGCGGCGATCGTGGCGGCGTACGGTCCGATTCTCACGGCGGCCGCGAAGGAGCCGTTTCTCCAGCGGCGCGTGGCGCAGCTCACCCGTGAGAACCAGCGCGTAGACGAGCTCGCCGTCGCGCTCAACGACGCGGAGGCGCGTTACGCCCGCCTGCGCGGGATGCTCGGCGCACGGATGCCAGCCGCATCGAGGGATACGAGTCAGTACGCGGCCGGCGAAGAGCGGCTCTACATCGCCCCACCGATGCTCGCTCGGGCGCCGGCCCGGTCCGCGGACTCCGCGGAGGGAGAGGGACCGTCGGTGCCGCACCGCTGGCCGCTCTCCGTGCCCTCGTTTCGAACGCGCGGGATGGTCTCCGGCTCGCCGAACGAGGAGCTCCACCCCGGTATCGACTTGGCAGTACCCGAGGGATCGGATGTGCGGGCGTCCGGTGGGGGAAAGGTGGAGGCCGCCGGAAACGACTCGTCCTACGGCCTGTTTGTGCTCCTTCGGCACCCGGCCGGGTATGAGACGATGTATGGACACCTCTCGCGCGTCCTGGTTTCGCGCGGTGACGACGTGAAGGCGGGACAGGTGATCGCGCTGTCCGGCAACACTGGCAGGTCCACGGCGCCGCATCTGCATTTCGAAATCCGACACAACGGGCGCTCCGTGGATCCGTCAACGATGGTGCGTGAAGGGGGAACCTAGCGATGGGGATCTTCGGCAGGAAGAAACCGGCGGCTGAGGCAAGGGCGCCGCAGCCGCGCGGCTCGTCGGCGCCGACCGGAGCGCTGTCCATCATCGGCGCCGGAATGACGGTGCGCGGCGACCTCGATGCGAATGGCGTCGTGAAGATCGAGGGCACGGTGGACGGCAATGTTCGCGCGGCTGCCCAGGTGCTGGTCGCCAAGGGTGGAAGTGTGCAAGGAGACGTTGATACCACGGAGGCGGTGGTCGGCGGAACCGTGAGCGGGGCGATTCGGGCTCGTGACCGAGTCGAGATCCAGTCAGGTGCATCGGTATACGGCGACATCACCACGCGCCGGATCGCCGTCGCCGAGGGCGGAACGCTCAACGGCCTGATCCGGATGGACGAGACAGCGATGGCCAAGGACGAACGGGCCGCAGAGTCCAAGGGTGAACCGCGTCCTCGGCCGTCATTGGCGCCAGGGGCCCAGAGATCCTCGATTCCCGTCGCGCGCATTGCGGTCCCGCCCCGTGCTCCGACACAGCCTTCCTAGATGATTGACACGGCAATCAACTCAACATCCACATTCGGCGGCCTCACACAAGTAACACGTTGTGAATATGTGAATTACGGTGTGCAAATCGTTTCAGACATTCCAACATACTGTCCATACACAAACGAGTCAGTGTACAGTCAGTGACTATCTTTCCGCGGGGCGTGTGCCGTGCGGCTCGATGACCTGGTTCGCTACCTCGACAACTACCTGCGGACCGGAGAGGTCGGGGACGATCCGCAGGCCCTGAACGGGCTGCAGGTTGAGAACGGCGGCGAGGTGCAGAACGTCGCCGTCGCGGTGGATGCCTGCCAGGCGGTGATTGACCAGGCCGCCGAGCGCGGCGCGGATCTGCTCGTGGTGCATCACGGTCTGTTCTGGGGCGGCCTCGAGCCGGTGGTCGGGCGCCACTACAGGCGAGTGGCCGCGCTCATTCGGCACGGGATCGCGCTCTATTCGGCGCACATCCCGCTTGATCGGCATCCCGAGGTCGGCAACAACGTGGTGCTGGCGCGCCGCCTGGGGATGGAAGTGCGTGGCTGGTTCGGTGAGTATCGCGGCTCGCCTTTGGGCACGTGGGGGGAGCTGGACCTCCCGCGCGAGACGCTGGCGGTGCGACTTGGGGAGATTCTCGGTGCGACGCCGAGACTGATCGCGGGCGGGCCGGAGCGCGTGCGGCGGGTCGGCATCATCACCGGGAGCGCCGGCTCGATGATCGGCCAGGCGCGGGACGCTGGATTGGACTCGTTCATCACCGGTGAAGGCAAGCACTCGAGCTACTTCGACGCGGAGGAGCTCGCCGTGAACGTGTTCTATGGCGGCCACTACGCGACGGAGACGCTCGGCGTGAAGGCGCTGGCCGAACACATCGCGGAACGCTTTCAGCTCCCCTGGTCGTTCATTGATCATCCCACCGGCCTGTAGGGTGCCGACCAGCTGATCGGACCGCTGTTCCGCTCCCCGCGGCACCTCCCCCGGTCCACAGCCGTAGAGCCCGGCCCGGCCCGGCGACTGGAAGTCCTGGCGACCGACTGGGTGGAGCGGCTCACCGCGCCCTTCGGCGGGTGGCGGCGCAAGCGCCTGGTAGTGGACCGAGCCGACGTGACGCTGGTGGGCCTCGCCCCCTCGTTCGACAACTACCGCATCGCGTTTCTCACCGACCTGCACTACTCGGCGGTCGTCCCCGAGTGGTTCCTGGCCAGGGCCGTAGCGACGGCCCTGGCGTTGGAGCCGGACCTGATTCTGTTGGGTGGCGACTTCCTTTCACACAATCGGCGGTATGTAGCGGGGCTGGTCGAGCTGCTGAAGCCCCTCGCCGCGCCGGACGGGGTCTTCGGCGTGCTGGGCAACCACGACCACTATGTGGGAGCGGAGATCGTCCGCGCGGCGCTGGCCAGCGCCGGAGTGCGCGAGCTCTTGAACGCCTCCGTCGTGGTGCGCCGCGGCGATGCCGAGCTGGCCGTCGGTGGGGTCGGGGACCTGCGGTTCGACGTGATCGACTTCCACGCCGCCGTGGCCGGTCTCTCCGGAGACGTGCCGCGCATCGTGGTGTCGCACGATCCCGATGTCTTTGCCTACTGGCCCCCCGATGTGCGGCTTGACCTGATGCTTTCCGGCCACACTCACGGCGGCCAGGCGCACCTCCCGCTGCTCGGTCCGCCGTTCGTGCCGTCGCAATTCGGCTTCCGGTATCTGGCCGGCCATATTCGCCACGGCGATCGCCAACTCTATGTCTCCCGGGGCGTTGGCGCGATCACGGCGCCGATCCGGTGGCGCTGTCCGCCGGAGATTACGCTGGTCGCGCTGCACTCCCCCTCTTGACAGAATCGCCGTAAAGTACCACTGTATCGGTACAGCGATACAGCGACGGGGTCGTGTTCAGGCAGATTGATCCACGCAGTTCCATTCCGTTGTACGTGCAGATCGCCGATCGCATCCGGATCGCGGTGGCAACGGGGGACATGCCGCCCGGTGGCGCGCTGCCCTCGGTGCGGCACCTGGCGTCCCAGCTCCGGGTGAATCCGGCCACCGTCGTGCAGGCCTACCGCGAGCTCGAGGAGGCGGGGGTGGTGGAGAGCCGGCAGGGTGCGGGGACGTTCGTCCGCGAGCTGGGGGAGCCCAAGCGCGAGGCGGAGCGGCAGCGGCTTGCCCGGCGCCTTGTGCGCCACCTGCTGCAGGAGGCGTCGGCGCTGGGGGTGACGCGGGAGGACCTGGAGCAGGCGCTGCGCGTCGAACTGAAGGTGAAGCTCGCATGAGCTACGCGATCGAGACGTTCGATCTGGCCTACCGGGCGGGGAAGCACTTCGAGATCCGCGATCTCGCTCTCAAGGTGCGCGAGGGATCGATCTACGGCTTCCTGGGCCCGAACGGCTCGGGGAAGACGACGACCATCCGGCTGCTCCTCGGAATGCTGAGGCCGGTGAAGGGCACCATCACGGTGCTGGGCCGGAAGGTGCCCGACGAGATGGCGAGAATCATGGCGCAGACCGGCTACGTGCCCGAGCGGCCGCACCTCTATTCGTACCTCACCCTCGAGCAGGCGGTGCGCTATCACGCCGCGTTCTACGAGGGGTTCGACATGGCGTACGCAGGGGAGATGCGTCGGACCTTCGGCCTCCCGCTCGACCAGAAGCTGTCG